>ASXE01000401.1_pt1 | contig 9619 bp, 8 predicted proteins | sample 714208 | NCBI WGS metagenome assembly ASXE01 (sample SAMN02954265, study PRJNA200716) | food metagenome | biome: terrestrial; feature: Turkish kefir grains; material: grain; isolation source: Turkish kefir grains provided by Department of Dairy, Ege University | place: Turkey: Izmir | reverse complement strand
AAGTAGGCAATAGCTCCGCCTGTTAGAATTGGTGCTCCCATACTCTTTATAAATGTATCAAGAAAATATCCACTGTCGTTTTTTTATAGCAGCATTTATTACAATTAACATTGATAAGAGAAACATAAAAGCTAGGGTTGCCCAACTCATTGCACTTGTGGTTGATTGGTCAGCAGTATCTTTTTTGATTTTCTAGCACGTTTTCGACTTTCTCCGTTTCGGTTATTCATTATTTAAACAACTTCCTTGCTGATTCCAAAGTATCAGGATTCTTCTTACTATAACTTTTTATATAATTTTCAAGTAGTTTGTTAGCGATAGCATTAACACTGGTTTCCTTTAGGGATGCGATCAGCTTAATATCTCTAGCAGTTGCCGGCGTAACCAGCAAACCCATGCGTTCGCTTCGTTTCTGTTCAGGAGCTTTATGTCTAACAACATTTCTTTTACCAGTGGTCATAACTTCTGGTCGGTCTGGTTCTGTACTAATTTCATCCTGTAAAATGTCGGCAGGGTTTTCCATTTGGGTAAAGTCTTTTTTCTTTGCTTGCATCATAGTAAACCTCCTAAAAGTTCATTGATAAATTCATTGATGTCATTTGTTACTTTAGCTTTAGGCGCATAAGTAAAGATGTTGGTACGTTTGCCCTGCGCTTCCTTGATAGCAATTGCTTCCCTGATCTTATTCTTAAAGACTTTTGTTTGTAGCCGTTGACTGGTTTCATTAAACATGTCCGTAATGGCTTTAGTAAATTTGGTTCGAGTATCGTAACGTCCAATCAGAATACCGGCAACTTTTAAGTCAGGATTCGACCGCCGTTTGATTGATGAAATTGTCCGTGCAAGCTGTCCCAACCCTTTTAAACTGTAAATGTCTGCCTGCGTCGGAACTATCACATAATCCGAAGCGGTTAAAGCATTCAGTACAGCGATGCTTAATGCGGGCGGTGTGTCTAAAATGATAAAATCGTAATTCTCTTTAACGTCCTTCAAAGCATCATTTAAATTGTATTGGGTGTCGATCAATTGCTTACGGGCAATCTGAACATCTAAGGTCGCAAGGTTCGGGCTTGCAGGAACTAAGTCTAATGAACCTTTTGCATCCGGCATGTCTGCATGAACAATCGCATCCTTAATATCAATATCCTGTAAAAGAAGTTCAAATGTTGTTTCCTTTGGGTCATATTTTAAATTGGTGGAATAGCTAGCGTCTGCCTGTGCATCTAAATCAACCAACAAAACCTTGTACCCTCGATCAGCTAACCCATAGGCTAGGAATAAAGACGTTGAGGTCTTACCTGTTCCGCCTTTTTGATTAGTAACTGTAATTGTTGTCGTCAAAACTTCATCCCCTTATCTGTACCAACATTAGTATATGCTAACATTATAACGTTAGTATGTTTGCATATCCTTACCAAAAATAGCATTATCAACACGATTGCTACTTTTATTCTTAATTGCGGTTAAATGATGCGCATAGATTTCGGTTGTTTGGAGGTTAGCATGTCGTAATAGCTGTTGAGTTTCCTCTAGCGTGCCACCATTCAAAAGGTTTAGGGTCGCAGCCGTGTGTCGTGTACTATGTGCCGTTAAACGATCACTATTGAACCCTGCCTGCTTAAAACAGCTTTTAACTGTTCCACTGATACTTCTGGTTGTTAAACGTTGTCCAGCGTTGTTATGACTGGTAGAAGTAAACAACGGTTCTTTAGGGGATATGTTGCCCCGTGCCTTCAAATATTCTCGAATGGCATTTTCAACATGTTCCGGCATTCTTACCGGTGCATCTTTTTCATCGTGTCCCTTACCTTGTACATATAGAACAGTTGTGTCGCCACTAGCCCGCATATCTTCAATGTTTGAACGAGATACTTCAACCGTTCGCAGTCCCATTGTCAGCATTAAAACCAGCATTGCATAATCACGTTCGCCTTTAACAGACGTCCGGTCGATCGCTAACAGTATTTTTCTAGCCTGCTTACTGGTTAGATAATCCTTCTTATGTTCGGTACTAATGCGAACACCTTTTACATGTTTCGCAATATCTCGATAGATACCGGCTTCTTCAGTCCATTTAAAGAATTGCTTTACTGCCATGATGTAGTTTTGAACTGTTGTCGCTCGCTTACCGGCATCCTGTAATTCCTTCCGGTATAACTTCACATCTTCCGGCTTTGGCTGTTGAATGTTATGCTCCTGCGTAAACTTGAACCACTGTTTTAAGGATGTCTTGTAAGTCCGTAGTGTGTTTGGGGTAGCGTCAATGAATGCCACAAACATATTAAAATAATCACGTTGATTGGTTGGATTGAATGTCGTTAAACCATTACGATCATTCTTATTAACCGGCATTACTTCCGCTTCAATAATTTCCCCTTTGTCCATACTCTTACATCCCTTCTATCCTAGCTTAACTTTTACAAACATTATAACATACCAATGTTAGTATATACATATATTATAATAAACCAACATTAGTATATCGGTACATCTACAATAACAAACAAAAAGCTATCCTGACATGAATACAAGATAGCTTTCTTTTTATCCCAATATCTTTTTAAGTTCAGCACTGTTACTAAATTCCCTTAAAGCAATCAGGGCAGGGATGATTAATTCTTCACACATTCCGCCAGCTTTTATCAAACGGATAGTTTCAGATAGTTGTTGATAGCCCAACTCGCTGCTTTTTAGGTAAACACTCATATTTCGACCTTCAGAATGTCTGTCAGCCATTGCTTTGCTGTTCTTATAAATTATGCCGGCAGTAGCCTTAAATGGCTTAGACGGCGTTTTATGGCTGTTTTGTGTTGTGCCTTCGTCTACTAAGTTTCCAAAGTCTAATTTCATGTTCTACCCCCTGTATTTTGGCAAATGTGTAGAAGCCGGTTCAAGGTTTATATTATTATTGTCCCAAAAATCAATAGAAAGTTGGCATCAATACATGACAATGTTCAGTACAGTTCGAAATCTTTTTAACAAGCTAACCGGTTTCGATCAAGTGATTAGTCTTACCGTCCTATATCTGCTGTCGTTCTTTTTCAGAGGGCAACTTAAAGCGTATCAGTCAGCGTTTCAATCCTATGTAGCACATAATCAACTAACAATTACAACTTTAGTGATGCTGTTCGTTTGCTTCTTAATTGCAATGGAATTGATTTACTACGGCTGTTGTGCGATTACTTACCGGCGTGCCTGCCAAAAGATAAAAACATCGTCTGAAGAAATTGATACACAAGCTCTCGTAGATAAAATAATCTCTGCTTATGTTGAACCAATTTACGCCCTTAATCGACTGTTTATGTTACCTATCATGGCTTATTTATTAGCATCAAATTTAATCGGTTTTCATTTAACAGCTTTGTTTGCTTCCTTTAGCACTGCTGATTATGTTGCCTTAACAGTTGCAATCATTAGTATTAGTTGTCACGTCCTACCGTCATTGAAAAACTTTGTTTGGCGACATCTATCTTTCGAATAACGTCTTATACTGCTTTTCATCAATAATTTCAGAGGTTTCGGTATTCCGGTATAAATACTCGCCGTTTTTAGCTGATGTAACTTCCCAACCGTCCATAATTGGTAACATATCGCCTGCATTCACTTTTAAAGTTGCTGTATCAATTGTCGTCTTAGGCTCTTCAGAATTGCCCTTTGGGGATGCTTCAGGGTCAAGATAGAAGTTGAACATTGGATAGTACGCAAAGTCCAATGTATCGCCGGTTTGCCCGTTACGGTTCTTTAGAATAACTGCTTGAATTTCACGACATTCCTGCGCCTTCGCATGGTTGACATCAAAGCCTTCCTCGCCTGTTCCTGTAAGCTGAAGTCCAATTAAAACATCAGAACTATATTCAATGTCGCCGGATTCCTTAAAGGACTTCATGCTTACTTTGGTGTTGTAGCTATCACGGTTAAAGCTACTGATCGTAATTACAGGGATGTGATGCTTGGTAGCAAGTTTCTTCATTGCATTAACGGAAGTCGTTACATTTGCCTTATCGGTTGCACTTGGTTCTTCAGGTTTGAGTATCTGTAAGTAATCAATGATAACTACGGGACGTTCGCCGGTTCGTAAAACATAATCATCGACTACTTTTTGAATATCAGATATTTTGGGGCGAGCTTCAGTTCCGTCATGAATAACAACATTGCTGTAATAATCGCCGTACTGTTCAATCGACTTCGTAACATTGGCTAACTGCGCTTTACTGTAACGTTCCTGCCACTTGCCCTTTAAAATACTTCTAGTCGTTTGGGCTAGTTCAGGCTTGTGGTCGATAGATGCATTCATAAAAGTATGCCGGCTGATGCTCTTAGTCATTAGTTCATAACGTCCCATTTCAAGGGCGAAATACATGACCGGTCTGCCATTCATTGCAATATAATCAGCAATCTGTAAGGCAAAAGTCGTTTTTCCTAATGATGAAATTGCCCCAATTCCGTACAAACCTTCATAAAGACCGCCGTCTAATACTTTGTCTAAATTATCAAAACCGGTCGGAATTGCTTGTACATCTTGACTGTTGTTAATGTAATCCAGTAGTCCTTGTAAATAGTTATTAGGGTCTTTAACCGTTTGGGCTAGTTCATCTTCAAACTCTTTTCGGTTGGCTACAAGTGCTTCGTTGGCGTCTTTATGTCCCCGTGCGATTTGAACATCATAGTTCGTTAAATGCAATTTATTTAATGTATTGGTTAAGCGATTAGTTGCAAGTTGTCCGGCGCTGTCATTGTCCATTGCAATTAGGAAAGTTGGCTGATAATCATTGTTTTTAAACTGGTTTTGCTGTTGAGAAACGCATTTAGCAAACAGATTCACATTACTTGTGCTACCTAATGCGACTGCTTGCGCTACGCCCGTTTCAATGATACTTAGAGCGTCAATTTCTCCTTCAACAATGAAAATTGGCTGATTCTTTGAGAGGGCTTGTTCATTAAAGATATGAACTTGTCCTTCTTTCATTTTGGCATACTTCTGTTCAGGTTCGGTTAGATTATTCCTAACATCCCTAGCGATAGTAACTTGTATTGCTAGTCGGAATATAAGGCGGGGGACGCTTCCGGTGTTGCTCCGTTTAAGATAGCTTTGGGGCTTACCCATTCGCTACTGTAACCTAATCCATACGCTTTAGCTGTTTCTAAACTGATTCCTCGTTTGCTGAAGTAGTCCGTGTTCTGCAAGTTGCTCTGGGCGGTAGCGATTAGCTTCTGATTAATTTCATTTACTTTAGACTGCATCCCTGATTGTTCATTTTTAACCTGATTTTGTTCGGTTTTGTTAGAAGTCGTCAATGGTTCGGCATTGATGTCATACATCTTAATGGCTAAATTATAAGTATCCGCAAAGTTAAAATTTGGGACTGGTTTGCCTTGATTGTCGACAACAATTTGAGCATGTAACTTAGTAACAGCAATTAGATCAAATATGTCCCAATAAGCACCGCATCCAAAACAATGAACATGCTTACCGTCCTTCTTATCAAATGACATTGAAGGTTCTTTATCATCGTGATCAGGATTCAAACAAGTAAATGGTTTATCAATACTGACTCCTTGCCCATTTAAGAAGTCTGGTAATTGCTGCTTGATTTGGTCTTTAATTTTGCTGTTATTCATGTCGACATTCTCCTTGTTGGTTTATTTGTTTGTATTATAGCAAGGGCGCTTTTTTTAAAGTGCGCCCCTTGCCTTATTAAAGATCTTAAAGACCTTAAAGACCTAAGAGATTTCGACCGCTTTAAAAGTCAGTGATAGCAGGGCTTTATAAATTTGGTTGCGTAGCGATACCCCCACCTCTGCACACGGCGACCCCCACCTCTGCACACGGCGACCCCCACCTCTGCACACGGCGACCCCCACCCCTTGAAAAAGTTAGGAATAGCAAGGGATGAGGGTCTTATTTGCTTCATTTATTTGGGGTTAGACTATTTAAAAACGATTGGAACAGAATGTGTCAAACGACTGTTGTATCAAGGAATTAGGGGTTGCGTAGCGATACCCCCACCCTAAAAAGCGACTTTTTGGACAAATCCATTTTTAAAGGGTACTTACTTCTTTGATTTTTTAGCATTATCAATGTGCTTCTTTTGGTTTTCTTTCCAGCGCTTAACAGATTCTTCGGGGTAATCAATCCAAGAAGTAACAACAAGCATACTGTTAATAAATTGGTCGTAGGAAAGATTGTCATAGGTGTCTTTTGTAAATGGTTGTCCGTCTGGGTCAAGGAACGCATAATCTTTAAATATCTGTTGAACTTGTGGTGTGTCCCCTAAATCCCTGAAAAACGGTTCAATTATGCGCCCGCTGTAATTACGATTAGTCTTTTTAACTTCTTCATAGGTTGGCAAAGACGGAATTGCCTTTAAGAGGGTACTGATTCGTAGGCGGTCAGCATTAGGCTCGCCGTATGCAATTCGTTTCTGCTCCTGCATTTTATGGACAATGTAGTAAGCGTGCGGATGCTTTTGCGGGTTAATTTGGTAGATTGCTTTAGCGTATGGCATTACTAAACCTCGCTTAGTGATAATATCATTGAATTCGGGGCTGAATGACACGGTAACGATACCGTCCGGCGTCCTATGAGCAGAGGTTAAGATGTTAATACCGTCAAAAGCATCGACATCTTTAGGACGTTTTCCCTTCCCGTTGGGGCGTTTCATTCCGGAATAAGCAAGTGTTGTTCGTAGAAATGTTTTTAGTCCTTTATCCAGTTGATGCTTAGCATTTCTGCGATCTTTAAGATTTCGGTCATTCATATATTCGGTAACTGAAAAAGATATTGTTCGGCTGTTCTCGTTATTGCTTCTGGTATGTTGGGCGAGCATGTAATCAAAGATAATAGCTTCTGTTGGGGTAAAACTGTTTCCTTCTTTGGCATCGCTGATTGTAGCGGTAATATCGCCGGATTTAATAATTTGTGTTGATAATAAATTGGTAGTTCCTTGTTTGGAATTTAAACGAGAAATATCATTTATTGGTTTATTTTGGGTAATCAGATCGTAGCTATCGGAAGTAAACTTCTTGGACGGTGCTAAGCTAGGGGTCTTAATTGGTGTGGTCTTGATTTGTTTAACCATGATTACAACCCCCCTGCGATGTCCTGTAAAACTTTGCTTGCGGTAACTTTGGTGTCGTTTCCAAGATCAAAGAAACTAGCTATTAGCGCTCTAACAGTCTTTTGAGCTTCTTCTGGAACATCTAAATTATCTATTGCTACGGGTTTAAAAATTTTCTTAAAGGTCTTAGCATCCCTAGCACATTGTTCCTTCTGTTTCTTCGTTATTGGATTATCGTAATTCAGTGAAGGTGTGGCAAGTTCGTGATATTCAAGATAAACAAACTTATTAAAATCTTGAATAGCACCGTGTAAGCGGTGGAATGGTGCAAAGTTCTTCAGGTCAGCTAATTCTTTTTTGTTGGTATATTCGATCAGTCCGTCAATAAAGGCTTCAAAGGCGCGCATATAGTTAATGCCCTGCTGTACTGATTCATAAGAGGAATTAATGCGGTCTAAGATTTGTTGATCGTTAGCTATCCCCTGTAACGAAGTTGAATTTAAGAGCTGGTTAAGTAGCCGGCGATGATTTTTACCGATATTATGTTGCTGAAAGGTAGTAGTGATGTCGCTGTTTTTACTACTAGGTTTAATCAAATAACCATAGTTTTTAGCCGTGTGTCTGATTGATTCCGGCATGACGTCGGTTAAGTCATAACTGTTGCTTGGCGCAAGTATGTCTTGGTAGTATGGCATTCCTGCTTTTGCAAAAGCGCCATTGGAACTAAACCACTCGAAAATATCATCAGGGGCATTGTCTAATAATGCTCTTACTTTATCGTTTTTCTTTAGATCAGTGAGTACGACGTCAATTAGTTCACTGTATTCATCGCTGATAAAATCAGCAATATCTTCATATTCATCAATGTTATCTTCGCCGTCCTCTAAACCATTAAGATCGGATAAATAGGTATGTAGCACTTCGTACTTAGTGGTATCTTTAGTGATTGGGTCAGTTGGCTCGTCTACCCATTTAAAAGGGGCTTCAAGTTTGTATAAGGGGGCTTCCTCTTCCAATAAATTTAAGGCATCGGTTAAAGGAATTTCCTTTTCGTAAGCAAGTTTAACTCCGGCATCATTTTTTTGTTCTTGCCATTCTTTAAAGGTTTGTTCAGGGGATGCTATGCGTCTTTTGCCATTTTTATCGTGATAATGATAGCTGAATTTTTTACCAACTAACTTTAATTGTTCGGTATGAACGTGAGCTTTAAAATCGTCTTCATTGGTGTCTTTTGAGGTCGTTCCGTCCGGTAATACGTAATAGCCGGTAAATATCTCCGGCATTGCATAGTATTGTTCAGGATTTTCCGGTTCAGTTCCCCATTGGCTTTTTATGTTGTCATTTAGTTCTGTTAAGTATTTATCGCTAACAGTTTCATGTTTATATTTTTCGAGAATTGGTTTAGCTACATCGCTATCAATACAAGCCCGAAAGACAATTTCTGCTAAGCAAGTTTTTAAATTAGCAATGTCGGCGGTGGTATTTTTGATATACTTTTTTAGTTTCGTTTTATAAGTTGAATATTGACGTTCACTAATTTCTACTGGTTTGGTTTTGATTACTTGTGAAGTGAATTCAGCCTGCATGATGCCACTGATGTAGGTTCTTAAAATATGGTAGTTGCTAATGGCGTCTAAGGAAGTCGTGTTACAGAAGTTATATAAGTCGGTTAGAACGTTATATAGATCAACATATTTGTTGTAAACCAGTCCGTCTTTTCGTTCTAACTTATTCATGGCTTCATTAACTTGTTCAGTAGAAAGGATTTCAGGGTTGCCCTTCATAAATTCGGCGATGTTTAAGATCATTGCAATTCCTAAACTTTTCCCCGTCCATTTACCAGTCTTAATTAATCGTTGTACGTTGTTCTTATTTACCATGTTTAACAGTCCCCTTCTAGCTAAGCGATGCCGCCAACGCTTTAAGTTGTTGTTCCAATTCGGTTTGGTTGTAAGCTTTTAATGTTTCGGTTAGGATACGTAACTCTTGTGTCAAATGATCGCTTGATAACTCACCGGCTTTAGCTAATTCAATCAATCGTCCTAACTCTTGGTTAATGTCGCTAGAATTGAAACCGTTAGAGAAGTCAATGTCTTCCTTTGTGCTTGGCGCAACGTACTCCTTGTTTAACGCTTCTTGATACTTTAGCTTTAACTCTAACAGTTTGATTGGGTCAACGTCTGATAAATCAATATCATCAATCGCATCGTTGATTTTATTGAGGGTTTGTCCTAGTGATGAGATGCGTTTATCTTTGAGCATCCCATAAGCTGAATACAATTCTTCAAGGCGGTCTTGCTTCCGTTTAGCAATTTCGTTTGTAAAGTTTGCTTCCCATGCTGAACAAGTTGCCTTACTAATTTTAAGTTTTTCAGCAATCTTACCGTAGCTTAGTCCTTCTGCCCGTAGCATGATGAACTGTTGTTTAGTATCTTCAGGCTTCAATTAAGGATGCTCCTTTCTTTTTGAGATTAAACACTATGTTTTAACTTCTGCTAATGTATATTTGTAGAAGTTAAGAAGACTGTCTAAAATCTCTTAAGTAATAGTGCTAAAACGCT
>ASXE01000148.1_pt1 | contig 10042 bp, 7 predicted proteins | sample 714208 | NCBI WGS metagenome assembly ASXE01 (sample SAMN02954265, study PRJNA200716) | food metagenome | biome: terrestrial; feature: Turkish kefir grains; material: grain; isolation source: Turkish kefir grains provided by Department of Dairy, Ege University | place: Turkey: Izmir | reverse complement strand
GGCCTGCCGATGGGAACCCCATCACTTGGTACTTTAATTGCCAATGCCAATGATCCGGAAAACATCACCGGTTACTGGTGGACGTGGCTGCCAGCAGCTCTGGAAATTATTATTTTATGTCTTTCAATTAGTTATGTCGGTCAAGTTATGCGACGGGCAACAAATGCTGCTCAACGTCGTGGTAATGAAAAGAATTAAGGATCGTCAATTTTGACATTAAAGGAGATGATGCATTTTTTTGAATGTTGAGGTGAGTTTTCATTAGTTAATGATCAAATAATTTGGAGGGATGTTTATGAGCACAAAGAAATGGCTCACAATTGGAATTGCGACAATGTCCGTAATGGCATTGGCCGCATGTTCTAATAAGAGCAGTGATAAATCAGGAGCTGTCAAACATATTACCATGTCAGCCAAATACAGTGGCCCAGGTAAAGCAACAACTGAAGGCAATAACAGTACCTTGAAGATTGCCGAAGTTAATGACGCACCATTTACCGGTATTGCTTCAGGTACATTAGCTTCAAACGCTGAAGATTCAGACGTCTTTTCACCAGGTGCACCAGGTGGAGCTGATGAGTTGTTCAATGTTACCAAGGATTGGAAGATTGTCGATGGTGGGTTGGCTAATCAACGAATCAACCGAAAAGACAAGACCGTCACGATTACTTTACGTAAGAATGCCCGTTGGTCAAACGGTGATAAAGTTACCGCCAAAGATATCGAGTATCCATACGAAATCATTGGTAATAAAGACACAACTTCACAACAATATTCATCTGACTTTGCCGCAATCAAAGGAATGGCAGCATACCATGCCGGCAAAGCTAAGACAATTTCAGGAATTACATATCCAGATGGTCAAAAAGGCCGAAGCGTTGTGATTCATTTAACCAAGGTGGCCCCTTCAATGAAGTATTCAAGAAATTCATTCATTTGGGGTGGTGTTGAACCTTATGAGTACTACAAAGGCACACCAATTTCAAAGCTTGCTTCATCTAAGCAAGTTCGTAAGAACCCAATCTTTACCGGTCCTTACAAGCTTGATAAAGAAGTCCAAGGTGAATCTACAACTTGGTCACCTAACAAGTACTACTGGGGCAAGAAAGCTCAAATTAAGCACATTACCATTCAAGTTGTTTCAATGAACAACATTGTGGCCGCTTTGAATTCAAAGAAATATGACTTTGTTCTCGGTGGAATCGGTTCGGCGCAATATCCTAAGATTAAGAAGTTAAAGGATTATGGACTTGCCGGAACACCAGCTTTGAGTTATTCATACTTTGGCTTTAATGTTGGACACATGGACCCTAAGACCGGTCTGAACGTCATGGACAAGAACTCTAAGATGGCCAACAAGAACTTGCGTCGTGCCATGATGTATGCGGTAGATATTGATGCCGTTGCCAAGAAGTTTGGTAATGGATTGAGCTGGCGTGCAAATACTTTGATTCCACCAGTCTTTAAAGACGTTTACGATTCAAAGGCTGCCGGCTTCCCATACAATATGAAGAAAGCCAAGTCATTACTTGATAAAGCCGGATATAAGAAGCACGGTAAGTGGCGGACTGATCCAAACGGCAAGAAGTTGGTTATCCATCTTGGTGCCATGAGCAGTTCATCATCTACTGAAGCTACTTATCAGTACTACTTGCAGCAATGGCACAAAGCTGGCCTGGATGTTAAGATGACCGGCGGCAAACCAATGGAAATGAACAGTTTCTATGCAACTTTGCAGAAGCCTAAGCAAAACAAGATGGATGTCTTCTTGGGTGCTTGGCAGACTTCATCAGAACCAACTCCAACTCAATTGTATGGTGTTGATGCACCATACAACATGGGTCACTTTGCAACTAAGAAGAACACTGAACTTCTTAACAGTTTGAACAGCAATAAAGCTTGGAACGCCAAGTACCGTGTTCAACAATACAAGAAGTGGCAGGAATACATGAACAGTCAAGCTGCCGTTGCACCTGAACAGTTCAGCTATTCATGGAGCCCAGTTAACAAGCGGGTTAAGGGTTATGATGTTTCAGAACAGAACAATGAATTCTGGAGCGATATGACCTTAACTGCTGCAAATCCTAAATAATCGATCAATACAGTTAAACAGGATTTAGGCTCAACAAAAGCCGTGAAAGCAAAAATACTTTCACGGCTTTTTTGTGTGCAGTTAAGCCGGTGAACCGGCTTTGTAACATTCTTGACATATAATGTTATTAAGTGTACTCTCACACTAGTTCGGAAAGGTAGGGGAACCTTATGAATGGCTATTGTTTACATAGATTGAAATGGTGTGATTTTGGTAACCATTGGGGATGAGGGCTGCTCAACTACACGGAAAATCGGAAGATTAGAAAGAGGTTGAGAACATGATAAAAGCTAAGAAGTTGATTGTTGGGATCGCCAGTTTAGCGGTTTTATTAGCAGTGACACCAGCTGCCCAGGCTTCATCTCAGAAGAAGCCGGCTGGTAAGGATCCGTATGGCATTAACAAGATTTTAAAGCAGTTGTTGGCGAAGAAGAAACTTTCACCAAACAAGACGATTTCATTGGATATTGTTTTAAAGCCACAGAATGAAGATCAGTTGACCAATCGGGTTTATGCAGTGAATACACCCGGTAACAGTGACTTTAAGAATTTTTATACCCCAACTAAATTCAGGGGGGAATTTGGCCAACCGGCAAGCGTTGTTGGTGAATTCAAGCCATTTTTCAAGAAATACAATTTAAAGTCCCACGCGTTCAGCAACGGATTGATTATTCGGGTTGACGGCAAGGTTAAGAACATCAACAAGGCATTCGCCACTAACCTGCAAACCGCGAAGTATCATTCAAACCCGGTTCAATTTTCAAGTAAAAAGCCAGTGATGCCGGATAATTTGGCCAATCACGTCATGACGATTCTTGGAATCACGACCATTAGTGCCGGTGGAACTGGGATTACGACGAATAAAACCAAGACATCCAAACCATTGGCCAAGTCAGCGCCAAGCAAATTTGTAAAGCAGTACAATCTGCAGTCGCTCTATGACAAGGGTTATGAAGGCCAGGGCCAAACGGTTGGAATTGTGACCTTTGCCGGCTTCAGTAAGAAAGACGCTGAAACCTTCTGGAAGGGTGAAGAAATTGACACCAAGCCTGACCGACTAAGCGTTAAGAAGGTTAAAGCACCGGCTGTTCAAACAACCAACACGGCCAGCAATCAATTGGAAACCGCTCTTGATGTTGAACAATCAGGTGCCATTGCCCCTCAAGCAGACGTTCGGGTTTACCAGTCAAACTTCAGTGACGTTGGAATGGCGAATACATTTGCAACGGCCTTTGATGAAAACAAAGCCAGCTCATTGTCACTAAGCTGGGGACTGAATGAATATCTAACTCATTACTACTATAAGACAAGCTGCTGACACCTGTTTATGGTCAAGCTATGAGCCTGTTGATGGCTCAAGGCGCCCTGCAGGGAATTTCAACATTTGTGGCATCTGGTGACTCAGGTGCTTACAGTCAAGGAATCGGCGGTCAGTTTGGATCATTCTCAATTCCAAATTACAGTACTTATGCTGATTTTCCAGCTGATAATCCCTGGGTAACCGCAACCGGTGGAACCACGCTGCCATTTAGCAAGAAATTGGATAATGGCATTAAGGTTTCAGTTGATAAGGAACGGGCTTGGGGTGCCGACTATATGTACAAAGCATATGGTCAGAACCGGAAAGCTTTCCAGACCAGCTTAACCGACCTCATGTCACTCTATAATGCTGGCGGTGGTGGCATCAGCACCCTCTATGACAAGCCTCAGTATCAACAAGACGTACCGGGTGTAAATACCTTCAACGCCCGCGAATACCTCTCAAATCTCTTACAGCCGCGAATTAACCCGCCTCTGTTGAGTGGAACTCAGTATGGCCGGAATTATCCTGATGTTTCTGCCAACGCCGATCCAAACACCGGTTACCAGATTTACACGAAAGCAACCGGCTGGCAAAATGTTGGTGGAACGTCCGCTGTTGCCCCTCAATTTAACGGTGCCACTGCTGTTATTAATAGTGGTAAGGGTACCCGGATGGGCTTGTGGAACGCTCAGATTTATAAATTAGCTCAGGATCCTGACAAAGATCCATTTACAGTTCTTGACAGTGATACCAACAACTCAAACTTGTACTACACCGGACAACCCGGCAAAGTTTATAATCAGGCAACTGGTTTGGGAACGGTTAATTTCGAAAAATTATATGATGCTTATCAATAATCGCATTTGAAAAGTGGCTCACCGAAATGGTGAGCCGCTTTTTTTACAATACGAAGATCATGGCTTTGGCAGGTTCCTGCTGATTTTTCTTAATCAGTGGGATCATATTGGCCATTCTTTCCGCAGTCTTCGTGAGCTTTAAAATATGAGCGATTGATAGAGAATCCTGCATCTTGTCGATACCAGACTGGCCTTTTGAATGAATGTAGTCATACCAGCCATGATAGAAGCGCAGCATGATCGCTACGCCAGCATCTTCCGACTGTTTGAATAGGGCTTCGATTTGGTCCAGTGTTTCCTTGGCCCAATCCATGTGGCGAAAGTTGATGTACGTTGAAAAGAGTCCAAAGAGCAGGCTGAATTGAATTTGGGGCATCATGGGAAATGTCTTGCTGATGGTCGTTCGTTTAATGGCAATTTGTTCCAGTTGATGAACCGTTTCAGTTGGGATGGCAAAGTGGCTGACACTGAAAAGGAGAATTTCAAAGGCACTCCAATTTTCGATGTTATAGAGATAGGAAACAATTGGCCGCGTGGCGGTATGGATTTCTTTGAAGAGATCCTTTGTTTTCGGGCTTTCATTTGGGTGGGCCCCAGCTTGCAGAATCAGTCGCTGAACCCGGTAAAGAATTGCCAAATAGTGGTGCCAATCTGAAGATCCCTGACTATCCAAATGAGCAATTGTTTTGGTGAAATACTGATTAATCCGGTCTCTGTCATGTTGATAGTCGCTATCTGAGATATTTAGATCATTCATGAAGGCGACCAGTGGACTCATAAATCCGGCGGTTAAATAAATCGGCCGGTAAGACATAAAAGTAGAATCAATTGCTTTGTTTGCCTGCCGACCATTGATATAAAGAAACTCTTCAACCGAAAAGTTGATTTTGCCCAGTAAATGAATCAGACGATTGAATGAAATTTGTGAATCGCCTTTTTCAAACTTACTGATAAAGGATACACTGTTGAAGTTATCAGCAACCTCTTGAAGGGTTAAATGACGGTCTTTTCTGAGCTTCCGGAATAACTTGCCCCAATCCTGCACTTTGTTCACCTTCTAAAAATTATCATATAGTGGAATTACGTTACTCACATTGTACTTCTGCTGTAAAGTCTTATCAACAGCAGGAAAGAGGGCGTGACACATGCATTCATATTTTAGAAGTAAAGGGTATCGGGCACTGATTAATGCCGCTCTCTTTAATGGCATTGGAAACAGTCTGTTCAACATTGTTTTTATCATCTATGCCGGCAGTTTATCATTTAAAACGTTAGCGGTTAGTTTGGCGTCGTTTGTTGTCTATATTCCCCAGATTATTAATGTCTTCCTGGGATACTATGCCGATAACACGCACCATAAATATGAATGGATGGTATCCTCACGTCTTATTCAGTTTGGATTGTTCATGATGTTGGCATTTCTGATTGGGATGCATGAATCTCTTTGGATCTTTGGAATCTTATTGGCCATTAATGTATCAAGCGACTGTCTAGGGATGTTTGCCAGTGGTCTGGAATTACCTTACTTTAGGCACTTGGTACCGGACAACGAATTAAATGATGCAATGGGCTTTGAGATGGCAACTGACACAACGCTGCAGTTGGCCTTTCAAGGCATCGGGTCAGTAGCCATTGTTTGGCTGAATTATAATTACGGCTTGTTTGGCGTAATTAACGCGTTGACGTTCAGTGTTGCGGCACTGATTATTTGGACGCGTAAATCCATATTTCAGAAGATTGATCCGCAATTAAGCGTCAATCAACCGGATGCCGACATGCATAAGCCGGAACCGATTTTTAAAAGCATGCGGACAACCGCAAAATTTATGTTTTCGAAAAAAATCCTCGTGCTGATTCTATCGTTTGCGTTTGCGATGAATACGTTCTTCAGTGCCATGAATGGGATGATCAACGTTTCCTTACTTCATAATCACAATCTTTGGTTTGGAAATTACGGAACCACGGTTGCCCTGGTAAGTATTGCGACATCTGTTGGGACCGTTCTTGGATCGCTCATTTCGCGTGATTTTTTGGCTCATACGAAGTTTTCGACCATGATTACTTATGTCTGTTTTATGTTGGTTGTCCTGGCAGGTTACTTTGTGACTGGTAAATCCATTCTATTGATAACCATTTTAAGTTTTACAAGCGGGTACGTTTTGGGGAAATTAAACCCCAGAGTGTCGGCTCTGGTCATCAGAATCATTCCTGATGATCGATTGGGCGCCTCAATGGGATTTGTGAACATGGCCGTTTTGATTGGTGCGCCAGTTGGGAGTGCCTTCTTCTTGACGATTGCCAATATTGGCAGCCGGGGAATTACTTACAGCTGGATTATCTTTGGAATCTGTGCCCTGCTGCTTGGAATCGCCGGGGTTATTGCCGGAATCAAGGTCGATGAATCCGAAGAAGACGTGTCGGCAAAATCGGATTTAGCCCAATCCAAGTGATTAAATGAGGTGCCTCAATTCCGAGACTAATAATGAACACTCTCCTATGGATGTGTTTATACTGTAGGTGTTGATAGGAAACGCTTACAGTAAAAAGGAGACATCATTATGGGGAAATTAGATAATAAAGTTGCAATTATTACTGGGGCTTCTCAAGGAATGGGTGCAAGCCACGCCAAATTATTTATTAAAGAAGGCGCAAAAGTCGTTATTACCGATGTCAAAGAAGACAAAGGAACGGAGTTGGCAAAAGAACTTGGCGATAACGCAATGTTTGTTAAGCAGGATGTTACAAGTGAAGACGACTGGAAGAATGTCATTGATCAAACCGTTAAGAAGTTTGGAAAACTGGATATTTTGGTTAACAATGCCGGAATTACATTTGCTAAACCAATCTCTGACCTGACAGTTGACGACTATATGAAGATTGTTAAGGTTAACCAAGTTTCAGTCTTTCTTGGCATGAAATATGCGTCTGCAGAAATGAAAAAGAATGGTCACGGCAGTATTGTGAACATCTCATCCATTGCCGGATTAGTCGGAACACCTAACTCCATTGGTTATACTGATTCCAAGTATGCGGTTCGTGGGATGACCAAAGCAGCTGCTTTGGAATTTGCTCCTTACGGAATTCGAGTTAACTCAGTTCACCCAGGTGCGATTGATACACCAATGGTTCACCAAGATAACATCGGATCAGCGGTTGATGAATTTATCAGCGCAATTCCACTGAAACGAATCGGTAACCCTGAAGAAGTTTCGAAGATGGTCTTGTTCGTGGCTTCGGATGATTCAAGTTACTCAACCGGTTCAGAGTTTGTTGTTGATGGCGGTTCAACTGCTCAATAAAATTTGATAATTTAGGTAACTAGCATTCATCATCCAAAAACCATTCATGATTTTTGGGTGGTGAATTTTTATTTGGGGGCATTTGATTTGTTTGAGCAACAGCTTCAAACCCATTCAAATCCAGTGGCAGTGGTATTATATGAATTGGAAAGCAAAAATTGATTCAATTGAGGAGCGGTTATTATGAGTAGTTGGGGAAAATTTGCCGCAGTAACGCTTGGGGCGTTATTTGCGATTGGAATAAACGGGCAGAAAGCTTCTGCCAAAAAGACGCCACAAAAAGTTGATCCGATCACGGAAACATACTCAAACATGACGTCGGCAAAGATGCTGACACCGACCCAGTTAAAGCCGAATAATACCACAACTTTTGATATTATTTTAAAGCCACGTAATGAAGGCCAGATGTACAGTGACGCGCTGGCTGTTAATACCCCTGGAAATTCACAATTTAAGCATTACATAACTCAGGACGGGATTCGTGACAAGTATGGTCAGCCAACTTCAGTTACAAATGACTGGAAGACTTATTTGAAGAAGCACCATTTAACTGCAAATGCCTTTAAGAGTGGCTTGGTCATGACTGTTAAAGGGAAGATTAAGGATATTGATAAGACTTTCAAGGTCAATATCAACAAAGCCACCTACCATTCAAATCCATTGCAGTTTGGGAAGCATGCCCCAAAAATTCCGGGCAGATTATCTGATACGGTCTACACAGTTATTGGAATGACCGATCATAATAAAAAGTATTTCTATCCTGATTCCAATATGCAATTTGATGTTAAAAATCCAGCAGCTAACCTGTCCGCTGACACCAAAGGTGATTCCGGCTATTACGAAGCCGGTGGCACCAGCCGGTTTGTTAACCGCTACAATCTGGACAAGCTGTATCAGCAAGGTGCCACAGGTAAAGGCCAGACAGTTGGCTTGATTACGTTTGGTGGTGTGCGTCGCAGCGATGTCCTGCACTTCTGGAAACATGAAAATGCCAGCACGGCAAGCAGCCGCTTTACCGTTAAAAATGTTCAGGGAGATATTTTCAATAAGGACTTTCTCAGTCCTGCTGATGATGAAGCAACCATGGATGTTGAGTATGCCGGTTCGGTTGCTCCTCAGGCAGATGTTCGGATGTATGAATCAAAGAATCCACTGCCGAACCTGCAAAATATTACCAACGCATTTTCAACTGCCTATCAGGAAGCAAAGGTTTCCTCACTTTCGCTCAGTTGGGGAACCGGTTCGGATGAGTATTACAATCTTTTGATTAATCGTGGTGTGATGGATCCTCATTACGTCAATTTGTTTAATTTGTTATTTGCTCAAGGTGCATTGCAGGGCATTTCAACCTTTGCTGCTTCCGGTGATACCGGTGCGCCAATGTATTCAATGAGAGGAATCAGCGGTAACCGGGTACTGCTTGACCGTAAGACTGATGTTGCCGATCCAATCAACACCAATCCATTTATCACTTCGGTTGGTGGAACAACCTTACCATTCACGCATAAGCTTGGATCCGGTGCCACTATTTCTGCGTCAAAAGAACGGGCATGGGGTTCCGATTATTATTGGGACGTGCTCCAAAACAATCCCGAGATGTTGAACAGCACCCCCGGCCTATTAATGATTCTGGGTGCCGGTGGTGGCGGTGGTTTCAGCCATCTGTATTCAACTCCTACTTATCAACAAGGTGTCAAAGGGGTTAATACTTTTGCTGCCCGAACCTATCTGTCTAATTTGAATCAACCAATTTTTGGCCAGCCTTTGATCACTGGAACCGATTATGGCCGGAATTATCCTGACGTGGCGGCCAATGCCGATCCAACCACTGGTTATAATGTTTACATGAAATCAAAGCACGGAAATGGTTGGCAGGAAAATGGCGGAACCAGTATCGTTGGCCCTCAAATCGCGGGTGCGACTGCTGTGATTAATAGTTTGTCGGGTCGTCAGCCAATGGGATTCTGGAATCCTCAGATTTATCAATTGGCACAAACCAGCGATTCGCCATTTACCCCAATGAACAGTACAACTGACAATTCCAATATGTACTATACCGGTCAGCCAAACACGATTTATAATCAAGCAACCGGTCTTGGAACCATCAACTTTGATAAATTGGCTAAAGCATACAAGTAATTGCGTCATTTTTGCATGGCTGGGTGATTTCTGTTAAACTACTTCCAATTGCTTTTTTGCAAATGAAAGGATAGTTGTATGAAATTTACCAAAACTGTATCATTCTTGGCCGTAGCACTTGGCGTTGCTCTTGTGGCAACCGAGGCTCAGCCTGCACAAGCAAAGACAACCAGCCACGCCGTTCCCAAGACAATTCAGGGAACTTGGTACGGTAAATATCACGATGACCTATTTGGCAACGTGCCGGTTAAATACCGCCTGACCAAATATTCATTCCGCCAGGGGTCATCGAAGAAGTCTGAGCAAAAGTAAGCCCGAACTTATTATGTGAATGTTAAAGTACATCACAGAG
>ASXE01000048.1_pt1 | contig 10155 bp, 13 predicted proteins | sample 714208 | NCBI WGS metagenome assembly ASXE01 (sample SAMN02954265, study PRJNA200716) | food metagenome | biome: terrestrial; feature: Turkish kefir grains; material: grain; isolation source: Turkish kefir grains provided by Department of Dairy, Ege University | place: Turkey: Izmir | reverse complement strand
ATTAGTAAAAGTTTTACAAGCAGTTTTTCCCGTTTTTTAGGCTATTTTGGGGACAGACGGGGTCTTTTCACCTTATATGTAAGATAATAAAATATTTTTAAATTAATGTGTCCATATCTCCTTTAAAATGTATCAATATTTAAGATGATTTGGGCTAGTTTCACCTTAGGTAGACGGTATTAAATTATTTTTAAAATAATGACACCATTTTAAACAATGCAATAGGCTTTAGAACGTATTTTTTTTAATTATGGACGTTAAAAATACCTTAGGTAGATACAATACATAGGACGTATGCCGCAAGGACAAAAAATTAAACGTTCTAAAATCTAATACCTTTAGAAATTCTTTCTTTTTTGTTTTGAGAATGGAGGCAGTAAATAGTTGCGTGTTTTTGGTTTATGATCTTTAGGTGACCGATGAAAACAGCCTTTACCTTGGATTGTGCAAACATAATCCTAAATTATGCAAAACTATTTTGGCTTTGATTTTGAAACATGGACAAGGGGCGGAAAACCTTTGTCTCTATACATAACCAACTTATGACAACGGTTGGCTATTGATTAGTGGGACGCTACGTTGACACTGGAAGTCTCTTGTCATCTCTTTCACGTGTTCTTGGTGTTCGCTTTTCAAATTTCTTTTACTTTGTTCAAATTTCGGTGAGCTTTTGCGCTCACCCTTCCGTACATACTCACTAAGTGAGATGTCTCCAATTCTTTTCATCACCTTCTTATATTTATAATTACCTTTCTGAAAGGCTTTGCTATATGCAGGGCTTTTTTATATACATATTATTTCAACAAAATAAAATAAATAGAAAAGAGGTTAAACAATTATGAATGATAAAGCACAATTATTAAGACAATTTAAAAATACATTTCGTTGGACTAACTTATCACTGGCGAAAGCTATGCACGTATCGAACGTAACTATTCATAATATTCTTATTGGTAAGAATGTTAGTTACGGGACGATGTGCAGATTGAATGAGTTCTTTGAACAACATGAAGATGAGGTGAACTTTTTGTGAAAGCAAATTTGTCTGAATTACGTTACGTTGGTGTTCTTAATAAACTCCAGCAAACGCAAAATGATTATGGAGGCATTATAAACAAGCTAACTCCTTTGCTTACTTTTAGGTTCAGTTACTATCACATGTCGCTTGTAACTAACGTGGAAGCCAGTGTGATTGATCAATTGGTAAACACAACCACCATTTTCACAAGACACAACTCACTTTTTATTAGCGATCCAAGTCTCTCGATCACGATTGACAACGTATCATACAGTATTCAGTCGGTTGTTCCAGACTTTGACGTGAATGGGTTAGACACAATCACTTTGAAAAAAGTAGGTGCTTAAGCATGAGACCACAAAAGTTTTGCAACCATGCAGGTTGTCATACATTGATAGATTATTCAGAAACCTATTGTGAGAAACACAAGAAGCAGAAAGCTCATGAAGCGATTAAAGCTCATAAAAGGAATGACCCGTTTTGGGGATTCTACCAAAGTCAACAATGGCGGAAGACTAGAAATGCCTACATGGACGGTCACCCGTGGTGTGAGGAATGCCTAAGGAATGGTCGCCATAAACTTGCGACAAGTGTAGACCATATCAAACCGCTTAAATTGTGTGATGAAGATGAACAATTAAGTTTTGATAATCTACAATCATTATGCTCTAGTTGTCATAATTATAAGACTAGACAAGAACAAAAGAATTATATAAATAAGTAGAGATAGCTATATGCGCACGAAAAAAAGCCACCAGACGCCCCCACAATGTTGTGGGGGGGGGCACGGTGACCATGGCGATTTATACACGCTTGACTTCAAAAAAATTTTTTTGCTCGTTTTTTAGTTTTTTTATTATTTATTATGGAAATATAAGAATTTTCTATCTTTTTTAAGATTAATTTCTGTATTTCCAACTACATATTATATCACATTTTCACAGAAAGAAGGTCATTAAAATCGTGAAAAAATTAGACACAAGAAATCATATTTCTAAGATTGAAAAAGGTGACAGAGAGCAAGCTAAACAGCTTCTAAAAGATCAACAAACGGAACTTTTTCCAGCTTCATTTTTAGATAGACACCAAAAGAATGTTTTCAAAAAGTTGGTTAGTGTAATTGATTTAGATGCCACTCCCCTATCGGGCGTAGATAGTTACCAACTATCTTTGTTAGTTTTACAGATGAATTATATTGCCTTATCGGCACAAAATATCAAAGAAAAAGGCTTGATTATTGGCAAAGTTAAAAATCCGTCAATTGCAATTATGAACCAAGCAATAAAGAACTCAAATAGCTTAATGAGTGAGTTAGGACTTTCGTACAACAAGCGAGTAAATAGCCTGTTAGACAAAATTCAGAACGGATCAAATGAAGTTGATCCAATAGCCGAGATGTTGGAAAATGACTGATTACGTTTTGGAATATTGTAATGATATTCTTTCAGGAAAAATTAACGCTTGTAAGAAACAAAAACAAGCATGTCAGCGTGAAATAGACGACAGAAAACGTTCTAAAAATAATAATTTTCCATATTATTTTGACTTAAAAGAAGCTAACAAAAGTATCAAATTCATTTCTTTAATTCCAAAAACAGACGGGACAAAGTTAGAAATGGCAGGCTTTCAGAAATTTATTGTGGGTTGTTTATCGGGTTGGCGCAGGAAAGACAATCATTATCGAAGATTTAAAGACGCTTATATATCTATGGCTAGAAAATCAGGCAAAACATACATTTCCGGTGCGTTATCGATTCAAGCGTTATTACTTGAAAAAGTGCCGGCAAAGAATAGGCAAGTTTTGTTTGTAAGTAATGCTTTGAAACAAGCAAAATTAGGTTATAACATGATGAGTTCTGAAATCAGACAACTTCAAAGAGAAAGCCCGTTTTTGAGACGTGCGATAGATGTTAAAAAGAAACAAATTACAAAATTAGATGACGATAGTTTTGCAATTGCCGTTGCCGGAAAGCCGGAAACATTAGACGGCTTCTCTAGTTCAGGTATGGCTTTGATTGATGAATATTGGATGCAGAAAGATGATTCAGTATTAAATTCAATTAAGAGTGGTCAAATTAAAGAACCTAACAGCCTATGCGCTATCTGTTCAACGACAGGTAAATTTCAGCACGGGGCAATGAAAAAGCTATACGATCATTATACAGACGTTCTAAACGGCAAGCATGAAGAAGATACAACCTTCATTGCCATTTGGGAGCTCGATAGTCCAAAAGAAGTTACTAATTCGGATAATTGGATTAAAGCAAACCCACTATTAATCAATAAAGAAGTTTCGGACGTCCTAAAACCTAAGTTACAAGCAGATTTGGACAGCGCATTGCAAACAAAAGATACCTCAAATTTCATTATTAAGAATATGAATTGTTGGCTTAATGCTAGTGACGATAGTTTCATTTCTGATTCAGACTGGCAGAATGCAATTATTAAACCAAAGCCGGATATTTCAGGCTCAAAAGCCTATATCGGACTAGACCTTTCGGCAACCAATGACCTCACTTCAATTAGTTGGTTGTGTCAGCTAAACAGTGGTAAATGGTTTGCAGATTCATATTCTTTTGTGTCAACGAAAACGGATATTGTCACGAAGATGAAAGCTGACGGCATAAATTATGAAGCGTTAGAAAAAGCCGGTGAGTGCGAACTCTCAAAACTTGATTCGGGGTTGGTTGATTATGATTTGGTTTATCAATTCATAATTGATTTAATCGAAAAAAATAATTTAAATATTCAAGAGGTTTGCTTTGACCCGTGGCAAGGTTCAGCAATTATTTCACGGCTTGAAAAGCATGGTGATATTCCATTATTTGAAGTCACTCAAAACGAAAAAATGCTATCAGAACCAACCAAAGCGTTCAGAGAAGCAATTATAAATAAAAATATTGTTGTCGCTGATAATCATTTATTAAGATATGCAGTACAGAACGCAGTTCTACACTACAACAGTACAGGTGCTATCAGGGTAGATAAATTACGAAACAATCAAAAAATTGATCCAATTGCGGCAATGATTGACGCTTATACATTGCTACATTTAAAGGAAATCGAGGTAAACAATGAAAAACCTAATGAATATTATGAAAAATTTAGCTTCTAAAATTCCAATTCAGACAAGTTTGTTTTTAGCAGGCTTATTTTTTTTGGCTTTAGCAAGTTTTATTTTTAATTTGATAGTCGGTTTTTACACAACGGGAACTATTCTCATTGTTCTCAGTTTAATCATAAATTCAGAAAAGAGAGGGGGTAAATAAGATTGGGACTATTAATCAATAATAATGTAAACACATCACCAGAAGCGGATTCAAGTGATGCTTTTTTAGACGCCTTAATAAGTATGAGTGGGGATTCAGACTTCTACGCAGGTGGTAAAAGTACATTAAAAAATCCAGATCTGTACAGTGCGGTTTCAACAATCAGTAATACGGTTGCTTCATGTCCATTTATCAGTTCAACGCCTCTTATTTCAAAGATGTTGAATAATCCAGATGTCGATAATATTCGATCAGGCTTCAATTTTTGGAGTTCGGTATTAACTAATCTATTAATTAATGGCAACTCGTTTTGTTTGATTGAAAACGGTGGGCATGCCTTGAAATTTGTCGAAAATAATCAAATGACCGTCACGATAGACACAAATACGGAACAAGTTCACTACTACTATTCACCCAATACGCAAACAACGCAGGAGATTGCGCCTAGTAGCATTTTGCATTTTAAAATTTGTCAATGAATGCAATATGTGGAGTTTCACCTTTATACGCTTTGTCTGATAGTTTGGAATTGCAGACTATCGGAAATCGAACCCTGAGAAATGTTTTTCAGAGTGGCATTCATGGAATGCTGAATGTCTCAAAAAACTGACTTATCAGATTCCGCAAAAGAGAATTTAAGACAAAACTTCCAGAAGATTGCTTCATCAGGCGTTGGCGTGAGTGACGATACGGTCAGGTTCGAACAGATCAGTGTTGATGAAGGCTTGCTCAAAGCAATCCAAGTGAATAATTTATCAAGTGAAAAAGTTGCTTCCGTTTTCGGCTTGCCCAGTGAATTTTTAGGGGTTGAGAACGCACATAGTTCAGTTTCTCAATCACTCAAAACATTGTTCCTTGCAGGAATGCAACAATATTTTGAGGCTATTTCTAGTGAATTAAATAGTAAATTGCCAGGCTATTCAATCTCGCAGGATTTAAGCGGTATTTTACCAGAAAATGTTTCAGATAAAGCTAAGACGCTTGTTAGTCTGATTCAGAATGGCGTCATGACGCCAGCAGAAGCAAGACAGGCGCTTAATATTGATAAACCAGACGATTCAAAGAATAAAGCGTTAAATAGATATTATGCTTCGTTGAATTACTCACAACTCGATAATTTGTCTGAAAATGACTACAACAAAGCAAATGCTTCAAAGTATTCAAATGACAATACGGATTCAAATAATACAGATAATGAACAGGAGGGAAATAATGACAAAGATTCAAAATAACGAGAAATTAATCTTGAAAGCTACTAATATCAGGGCTTTACAAGATGACGATAAAGATACAACGACAATTCAAGGTGATGCTATTGTGTATGGTCAACCTAGCCAGCCAATGGATAATTTTACGGAAATTGTTGACAGTGGTGCTTTAGATAACGTTGATTTTAGTAATACTTTTTTGTTGCTAGATCATGATTATTCAAAAGTAATTGCTAAGAATGGCGTTAATATGACGCTTACAAATGACAATGCCAGCTTGCACTTTACTGCTGATTTAGATACGTCAATTTCGTACGTTTCGGACGTTTATAACTTAATCAATCAGGGTATTATCAATTCAATGTCGTTCGGATTTACGTTACCAGATGACGGTTCGGGCGAGCAATGGAGCGAAGATGACAACGGAGACGTTGTTCGGTTGATTACTCGAATTGACCAATTATTTGAAATTTCAGTAGTCACAATTCCAGCTTATTCGGAAACAGATGTGGAAGTAGCTACACGAAGCTATGAGAAATTTATTGCAGAACACAAACAAAATAAAGACGCTGAAAAGCGATCAAAAGAGGAGAACAAACACATGACAGAACAAACTATTATTAAACCAGAAACTCAAGAAGACAAGGCTCAAAAAGAAATTCGGAATTTTGAAGAATATATCAAGTCGCACGGTGAAAAGCGTGATTTAGCAACGACAGACGCAACCGGCAAGGCAATTGTACCTCAACAATTGGTAACACCATTGTTCACGCCCGCAAAAGGTGATTACAATTTAGCTCAATACGTTACCGTTAAAAAAGTTACTAGCGCACAAGGTACTTACCCAGTTGCTACTAACTCAAATGCAATTTTGCAGACAAAAGCAGAAAATGCACAAGTAGCAGAAGCAGACGTAAACATCAAGTCTGTTCCGTTCAACACCCCAGAACGCATGGGTCGTGTATTAGTTTCCAATGAATTATTGAATGATAATTCGGTTGATTTAGCTAGTGAAGTTCAAGATCAATTAGGCGACCTTGTTCAGAACACGACTAATAAATTAATCATGGACGTTGTCAATACTGCAACCGTTCAAAAGGTCGCTTCACTTGATGATATTAAGAATGCTAAAAACAAACTTAATCCATGGCTCAAGAATAAGATTGTTCTTTTGAATACTGATTCATTCGCTCACTTGGACGTTCTCAAAGACAATGAAGGTAAATATCTGATTCAACCAAACGTACAAGACGGCTTTGCAGGCACTCTGTTCGGTATTCCGGTTGTTGTCCTTGATAACACGTTACTTCCAACACCTTCAACAGGTTTACCAATTATTATTGGTGATTTGAGTGAGGCGGTTGTTCTCTTTGAAAGAGAACAAGTTTCAGCAACCTACCAGCAATTCGATTCATGGTCAACAGGTATTCTTGCGGGTGTTCGTGAGTCCGCAGAACCAATTAATTTTGATGGTAATTTAGTAAACATGGTTCTTACTACTACAACTCCAGGCAAGTAGTTAAAAATTAAAGAGGTGGTCAGTGAACCACCTTTTGTACATATAATTTAATTTGAAAGAAGGTTTCATAAATGGCAGACAAAACAGACTTATTAAATGAACTAAAAAACTCACTGCATATTCCATTAAACGTTAGTGACGATGACCAGCTTTTAACTGATTACATTGATTCAGCAAAAGCGTATCTAAATAATGCTTGCAATAACGATATGAGTTCAGACGATAGATATAGATTTATCGTGATCGAGCTTGCGACACTTTATTATCAAAATCGTGGAGTATTAACGAATGCAAAGGACTTCCCGTATAGCTTGCGTTGCGTGATTAATCAAGTTAAAATATAGATAACCCGAATTTCTATTTATATGCCAATTGCATATCAAAAAGCACTGCTCATTAGTTTGGGTGGTGCTTTTTTGTATCTAATAAAATTTTGATTTTATGACTGATAATCACTCGGCTGAAACTCGGCTCAGTTAGTTTCGTGGCCGAAAACTCGGCCGTGATATAAACGCATTCTGCTTTATTGTTTGCTTATGCTATGATGAATAGATAGTTGAATAGATTAGAGGTGTAAGTAATATGAGTAAGACCATGAAACAACTTACAACGGAATTTGGTGTCACAAGACAAGCTATCATGCGTAAAATGGACGATAAGTTCAGAAATAAGTATGTAAGTAAGGTACACAGTAACGGAATAAGTAAGCTGATGATAAGTGATGATGGATATTCCTTATTAAAACAATACTTTTCAAACAGTAACAAGAATGTAAGTAACAAAGATGTAAATTACAATAACGAAGTTACACACGATAATATTAAGTTGGCAATGGAATTATTAGAAAAGCAACTAGACAAAAAAGATCAGCAAATAGATAAACTTCAACAATCTTTGAGTGAAGCTCATAAATTGTTAGACCAGCAACAACAATTGAACTTAAGCAGTCAGAAATTACTAGAAAATCAAAAGTCAGAACAAAATATCAAAAACAACACCGTACAAAGCCCTGAGGGACGTTTTAAGGACGATAAAAGCAATCCAGATACAAATATAAGCAAGCAAAATAAAAAGCTCTCTAATGAGACACAAGAGAGCTTTTGGAAACGGCTATTTAGATAGGTTGTGAATATTTTTTGAGTAGTATATAATAAGGTCAATTAAATACGAGTACGAAAAAAAGGCGTTGATTAGGTAAGTCCTACCACAAACTTACTTAACCAGCTAACAAGTGCTTAGACCACTTGAAGCTTTTTAGCGCCAATTTCATAAACATATTTTTGAAAGATAGTTTCGGAATGTAATTCCTACTTCTTCTATTATATGAAATGAGACTGGTAAATGCAAGAGGATACATAATTGCAAGTTAGAAGGGGTTCAAGTTAAACAACTTGTACCCTTTTTTCTTACTCTCAATAAAGGGAGATATGTAATTATGCAATTTTTCAAAGTAAAGGAAAGCAACTTAAATTCAGATTTAAAGGGTGGCAATGAGATTCTGATTTATTCATTGCTAGAAGATCGTATGCAAGCAAGCACTAATAATAAAGATTTTTTCAGTAAAAAGTTTAATGATTATTATGTTATCTATACACGTGATGAGTTAGCAATGAAGCTAGGCGTTAACGTCAGCACAATTACAGAAGTTTTTAAACGATTAGTAAAAAAGGGTTATTTAGTTATGAAGCACCAATTCAATGGGGCAACTAAACTGTTCCTACCAAAATTTGAAAATGAAACAAGTCCAGAAGCCAATCATGACAACGTAAAACGGGAAATCCAACGTCCTGAAATTGGAAAACCTAATTCTAGTAGAACACTTAATTCAAATAATAAACAAACATATAATACAGATAATACCTATCCAGAGACTAATTCTTCAAAAGATTTCAACCTCACTCAAAAGCCAGATCAAAACAAAGTTATCAAGCAAGCTGAATTAGATGTGATTGCTAACAGTTTAGTGACGAAGGTTCATTTACCTAAGCAAGCCGTTAACATCATGAAGACCTTCTCTTTTGGTGATCCAAAAAAGCTATATTCATATGCCGGTTTATTGTTTAAAGCCAAGTCAGCAGTCAGTAAACAAGCTAAGAGCATTCAGAATGCCCAAGAAGCCCTATCATTTGAATTAAACACGGATTATCAAGAAACCCTAGACACGGATTTAAAACGGATTATTGTTTCAGCAAACAAAAAAACTAGTCGACCAGAAGGTTATATGATGACTTCACTCGTGGATATGTTCCAGAATAAAGTTAACGATTATTGCAGTCATGACGTTCAAAGCGTGATTAGTTAACCGTTATTTAATTACGGGGAATCTAAGAAAGTCACCGAAACGCTTAATTGTAACTAATGAAATTAGTCGTTTTCAGTGATTACGATAGGGTAGACCTAAGTTAAACAAGATAAGGACATCTCAAAAAAGTTATTGACGGGAACACCAACGATTTCAGAACGGGATTTTTTGGACTGGTGTCAGGCACGATTGGCGCAATGGTCTAGGAGTTTAGGCGGTTAAATTCACAAAGTGAGTTTACTGATTTTTTGGGGATTTTTCATCTAGACCACTCCTCTACCGTCAAATTTCACAAAGGAAAAATAACGGATCGTTGTTTTATCAGGGCATGAAGGGTTTACTTCGGATAAGCCGCATTATGTGAAGTGGAAATTGGTATACTAGAAAAGCCATCCAATGCTATAATGACATTAGCAAGAATGATTGTGGACATTACATAATGTTTTTGCTAAAAAAAATTATTAGGAGGTTTTCATCTATGCGTTCATCATTAGCAAAGTCTATTTATGTAAGCGCTGCAGTGTTAGGTTTAGCTGGTCTTTCAGCTGTTACCACCACCACTACTGCAAGTGCTAATTCTTCAAAGGCATTAACTGCACCAAAAACAGTCTTACCTGCACCAACTCAAGCAGGTAAGCCTGCACCAACTCAAGCAGGTAAGCCTGCACCAACGTCAAGCAGGTAAGCCTGCACCAACGTCAAGCAGGTAAGCCTGCACCAAGTCAAGCAGGTAAGCCTGCACCAAGTCAAGCAGGTAAGCCTGCACCAACTCAAGCAGGAAGCCTGCACCAACGCAAGCAGGAAGCCTGCACCAACGCAAGCAGGTAAGCCTGCACCAA
>ASXE01000191.1_pt1 | contig 10208 bp, 3 predicted proteins | sample 714208 | NCBI WGS metagenome assembly ASXE01 (sample SAMN02954265, study PRJNA200716) | food metagenome | biome: terrestrial; feature: Turkish kefir grains; material: grain; isolation source: Turkish kefir grains provided by Department of Dairy, Ege University | place: Turkey: Izmir | reverse complement strand
CAAATTGATAATTCGTATTATGATAGACAGATTAGAATATGTCAACACATTTTTGAGAAAATAATGTGAACTTCTTGCATTAGGATGTTAGTAAAAGGCTGCCAGAGCAATCTCTGACAGCCTTTTGAAAAATCCATTTAATTTTATTATTTTTCAACATTTTCCTCATTTCTATGATTTTCTTTTGGCATAGTACAAACTTCCCACACCAATGATTGTTACCAACATGAACATTCCGATCACCATCAGGAGTGAATTGTTGTCCTCACCCGTCTGTGGAAGCACTGATTTTCCAACGTATCCTGAAGATGGGATTCCCATTGGGCTATCAATACCGTTTGTTGTCCCAGTTGTTCCCGTTGATCCGGAAGCCGGATTGCTATCGAGGGTGCCACTTGATGAATCATCCGACGAATCGGAGTCATCGTCAGTATCTTCTTCACCCGGAATTGGTAATACTGCTTCATCGTCTTCCAAATCATTGTGGTAAACAATCGCGTCATCTTCTTTGGTTGCTGTTCCTGTAACGGTCGGATTATTAACAACGGCGTTTCGCTTCGTCACCGTCGTTACATAACCATCTTTTGAATAATCCCGTTCCGCCACCTCATACTTGGCACCAAGTGGTAAATAGAATTTAATGGTCTGGCCATGAGTCAACGTGAATTGACCATTTCCACCATTCAATTCGATGGTTCCGTCGGTTACCTTGCCGTTAGTGGTTACCTGAGTCTTGAACGTGCCATTTAACGGATTGTTCAAGCCGTCGGTCACCTCAATGTGAAATTGGAACTTACGAGTTCTATCTCCCATTTCATTCACAAATTTACTTACAGAAAGGATTCCAAGTTCCATCTCACCATTCTTGGTGTTGGTAAATTCAACGTCCCCTTTTGATCTTCGGTTAACTTGAATGTTTGTGTCGTCATCCCCTGTTGAATCTTGGCACCATTAACTTTATAAGTCGGTGCAAAACCATCAACCTGCTCTTCGCCAACCGCAAAAGTGTAGTCGATTGGTAACCCGTTGACGGTCAGTGATTCACCGTCTTTCAAAGTGATCACGTCTGACTGACCATCGGCAAACTTCACAGTCATGTCATGTGAGTCACCATGCTGATCCATTTTGACTGTCTTGAATTCACCAGTCACAGCTGAATAAATTCGGAAGTTAAAGTCACGGTCATGATCAGCTGATGTGAGACCATCGCCAGCAATTTCTTTGTTAATCTTCAAGCTGGCAAGCTTTGGTGACTCCTTGCTGTTAGTGAAGGCCACCGTTGCCCGTTCTTCATCGTTTAGCTTGAATTCTTTAGTCTTCACACCGTCTTCAGTTCGCGACCCGTTAAGCTGGTACTGGGTCTTAAAACCGGAACCGTTCAGCTCAGTGACAGTGTACGTGTTGTGTTCACTTGGCAGGTCTTTAATCACAATTCGTTCGTCGGCTTGCAGGTTCACGGTCGCCTTACCGTCCGTAAATTCAACCTTCGCTTTATCGTGACCATTGACCACAGCGTCAAAGACGCCATTGACACTTGCATCGGTTTCAATTGCAAACTCGAACGTCTTATTCTTATCGGCATCAATGATCCCACCGCCGGCAATTTTCTTACTGATCTCCAGTTCAGCACTTTCGACTTCAAATTTGGTATTGGTGAAGACCACCTTACCTTCTTGGCCGTCTTTCAGTGTGATTGGTTCAGTATCGCTGCAGTATTTGTCGGTTGTGTCATTAACGTTATAAGACGTTTCAAACATGAACCGTTGGTAACGCGTTTTCTCGCTCACACTGTACTTGTAATCAGTTGGTAAGCCTTTAAGCGTGATAGACTCGCCACCTTGAAGTTTCAGCTCTTCCGATTTGCCATCAGTAAATTCAACTTCAATGTCGGTTGTGTCACCTTCATGGTCCAACTTTTCAGCATCAAATTTACCATTCAGCTCATCTGTTTCCCCGTCTTTTGGAGTCGCAGTTACTCGGAATTCAAACTTGAACGCTTTGTCTTCGTCGGTCACTGGCCCGGCGAGGACTTTTTTAACCATCAAGCTGGCTTCTTCCGGGACTTGCTTGGTGTTGGTGAAATGAACCGTGCCGAGATGACCTTCTTGGGTCACAAATTCAGTGGCTTTGTCCCCTTGCTTCTCGGAATTTTCGTTTACTTTGTAGCTTGGGTCATAGCCATCATAGTTCGTTTCAGTTACCTGAACTTTGGCTCCGATTGGCAGACCGAGAAGCTGTGCTTTTTGATCGTGTTGGAGGTTAAAGTTCAAAATATTGTTCTTATTAAATGAAACTTCCCGATCACTGTACTGACCGTTTACTTCAAATTTGCGAAGTGTAAATGTTCCATCCAACGCACCGCCATCTTCAGTTGCGCCATGAACCTTGAATTTAAATTTCTTGTTAAAATCTGATTCGTCAAGTTGATCCTTTTCTTCAGATTTAACAGTCTTCTTAACCTCAATTCCCGTTGTTTGAGAATGGTTATTAAAGATCAGTTCAGGCATATCCTTGTTTGTTGTAATCTGATGAGTATCCCCATCTTCTTCGTGGCTGCCAAATTTGTGGCTAACTTTGAAACCATGATTTTCGGTTTCTTGTGCTTCAATTTGGAGCCCTTCTGAAATATAAATGGTAATTGACTGATCAGCCTTTAACGTTATTCCTTCAGCAAGATATGAATTATCAGCTTGTTTAACAAATATTAAGTCGTGCTGATCATTGGCATCACTTTTAAGTGCCTTGAACTCTTTTTGATCCTTACCACCCCAATTTGCAGGCGGATTCTTAATTGTTAAATCAAACGTAAATTCTTTATCCTTATCTGCCGGAGCAACATTTCCACTTACCGTTTTCTTAAGCGTAAACGGTACGAGATCTGGTGAAATGTTTTCAAATTGAATGGAATTCTCAGCATCTTCCCGATTCAATTCAATCACAGCTTCTTTGCTATCAGTCTTCTTTTCTTCACCGTCGACATGCGTGTTCGTATCAAAGTGACCGGTTGTTGTCTCAATCACTTTAAATTTAGTCGCCTTCTGCGGTAAATCAGGAAGGACTAGTTTCTGGTTGTCCTCAAGACTGATATCAACGGCTTCAGTGAATTCATCAGTACCATATTTGATCTGAGTTGCTTTTCCGTTGTCGTCAAAAATAATTTGGCCTGAGTTAATCACCCTATCAGTTGTGGCATTCTTAGTAATTGCCTTAAATGATTGTCCCTTCACAGCATCTTTAGTGTCCTTGTCATCGGCTTCAACAGTAAATGTGAAGTCTGTAACGCCTTCGGGCATGGTACCGGCCACAACCTTTTCAAATTCAAACTGGTTATGAACCTGCTTGTTGATGATTTTTACGGTTGAATTATCTGCGACTATCGGTCCAACAACCTTCCACCCATCTTCGTCAGACTCACCGGCTTCATTTTCCTCGCTATCGCCAATTTGGTAGTGAACTTCCGCGTACTGAGTATCTTGTTTTTCGTATACTTTCACTTTCACGTTGGCTGGTAACTTGATGTTCCGGTAGCTTTCGCCAGTCTTCAACTCGATTGGTGATTGACTTCCATCTGAGTAAGTCATCTCTTTGGCAACGCCGTTTTGGAAGTCAAACTTCACATTAACATCCCCGTTAGTTGTGTGCTTGATTCCCTCAATCTCGCCAGTAAAGTCGTCGTTGACATCACCGTTTTCATCCATCACTTTCATCATGAATTCAAATTGTTTATCTTTGTCGGCACTGGCATTGGGACCCTCAATCTTCTTGGAGAAACCAAAGTGGGTCGTTTTTGCATCGTTGGTGAATTTCACAATTCCTGTAGCAGCATCTTTACCTTGCTGCATCTGGAAAGTGTCAGTCTTATTGCCGTCATTTCCATCAGCATCAACAATCGTCAAATTGTCGAGGGTGTGGGTTGCCCGGTAAGAACCATTTACCGATTCAACTACCCGGTAGTATTTGTCCTGTGGTAAACCCGTAATTGTAATGACTTGACCGTCACTTATCTCGGGAAGATTAGTTGATTCGCCATTTTCAAAAATAACGACATCTTCCTTTTCTCCGTTAACCGTGTATTTGAACTGATCATTAAAGTCGGTATCAACGTTACCTTCTTTATCAGTGACAAAAACTTTGAATTCAAATTTATCGTTTTTATTAACGCTGAGAGAATTAGTAACGGTCTTTTTGATCTTTAATGCATTGGTTCGATGATTTTCGGCGGTCATACAATAAGTGTTTTCGTTACCGTCATGGGACTCTTCTTGAGCATCTGCGATCGTAAAGTTTTTCGAAACCCATCTGTCATCGTAGTTCTGCAGACCGCTGGTTTCGACAATTCGGTAAGTTGGCTTATCGTAAAGGCCATCAAAGGAACAAAGCCGTCTTGATCAGTTGCTTTTTCTCTCCAACTGATTTCCAAGTCCCATCCTTCAGGAGCATTTGTACTTGGAACTTAACTCCTTGTAGAGGTGAACCGGTGGCTGAATCCACCTTCTTGATATTGGCAGCAAAAGTAGTGTATTGACCAGCCACAGTCGCGCTTGATTCAACTTCTTCAGTATCTTCGAAGTTCTTTGATGCAATCGTTAATTTCACTTCATTGCTGTAAGATGTTCCAATTGTTTTGGAAGTAACTGTGTAATATTCAACCAGTAACGGCGTCTTGACTGCATATGCACGATTAAATTTCACAACCATTGTATTTAAGCTGTCAGAATATTCAACAGTGTAGTCATCCCCTTCAGATAGAGGACTGCTAGTATCTTTGGTATAGATGACTTTGCCGTTACTTAATGATCGTTTGGCTTCATAAATTTTCAATCGATATTGGTTATCGGTGGTCTTCAAATGGTAGTGTCCACCACTCAGTGTATCAGTCAGTTTAACCGGCGATTGAAGTTCGTAACCATTTCCATTGATAGCCAAACTCCATTTAACGGCTCCAACTTTTTTGACTTGTTCATCCTTTTCATGCAACTCAATACCATTTTCCTCTTGAACACCGGTTTTGCTTAACAGATAACCGTTGTCCGTGTATGAAACTTTGGCAGTTGCAGACAACTCGTTATGATATTTGCCTTTATCATCCTTATTCCACTGGGCAGTAACCTCGTTGTTAAATGTCCAAGACTTCAAATGCTCGTATGTCTTTTCATCATCTGCTTTAAAATCGGTAACCTTGGATTGATATTTCAGTTCAATAACCTTCTTGCCTGCTTTCTGATAGAGCTCCTCATAAGCAGCGTCAGACAATTTCAAATTAAATGTAACCTTTTGATTTTTATGAACATTAACATCAATCTTAAATTGGTCTGGGTCTAATTTTTGAAAGTCCTCACCCTTTTCACCATTTTTCGAAATTTTTCCAAGAGAAACCTGCAAACTGTTCACCAAATGTTCCTTAATATCCTGAAGATGACGGGCAGTCGTTTTACCATCAGCATCCTTAATGTCATCTTCACCAACTTCATCCGTAATATCGATTCCATCAGTTACCAGAACTTTTCGTTCATCTGAGCCCAGGTATTGACGGTAATTGAAAGTAGTCGTCCAATCGATAACTTTATCCTTGAGGAAATTTTTTGATAGTTTTCCAGTCTTGGAGATGTTGCTCTTGATATTTTCAAACTGTTTTTGACATGAAGGAACGGTGTTTTTATCTTTAGAACCGGTATACTTCACGTCAGCATAATTACAAATCGAACCCAATTCACCCTGTTCAGCGGCCAACACTTTTTCTTTATCCATGGGAACGTCGTACAGATAAATAGCAAATTTGTTTTCATCTTTAGGAAGGCTCAACATCGTAATCTTAATTTGATCATTTGTCTCGTCGTAAGATACAGTGAATGCCTCACGCTGATCGTTCGGGTCGCCATTCCAGTATGTCTTTCCCTTGTCAACTTTATATTCCCATTTAGGATCTGTTTCACCTTTCTTAAGAAATGCAATATGTTTCTTGACTTGATCAGTTAACTCATCGTCTTCGGTAAAGCTTTTATAAAAAGCCTTAAAATCCAGATAATTTGGATTGTCGCCTTTTACGGGTTCAGTAATCACAAACTGCCCATTTACGTCACGATCCGTTTGGTTAACGTGAATACTCCAACTGGTCATCATTTTCTGCCAGTCCATGCTTACAAGGTTCTTACTGTTAAAGGCGGGGCCAAATTTGTTGTTCTTCTTTTGACCGTTCACTTCAACTGTGTTGCTCACATTGCTATAGTCTTTATCAGTAACACCATCAACCGGCTTAACAATGTATGTCAATTTATATCGTCCAGGATTCAGGTCGTCCTTAAACTTAATGGTCATTGTTCTACCGCTAACTGAGGGGCCTTCTGACAGCCAATTATCGGTTGTGGGTTCTAATGTGTAATCTTGCTTTTCCGTACTAAACTCGAATTTGTCAGTGTTCAGCGTATCTTTCAAAGTAATGCTATTCTGTTCTTCTTTGACTGTGAATTGAACGGTATATTTGATTTTCCCGTTTTTATCAACTTTGGAAGTCTTCGTCAATTCATCATCTTTACGCGAAAACTGTGCATGCACATAAACTGTTTGAGTCTCTTCTTTAGATGCAAGTTTAACAGTCGAAGCTCGAATATCGTTCTTAAAAGTTCTTTCATTCTGATTAGTGACTGGCGTTACCATCTTCATTTTGATACCAACGATATTAGCTGACAGTTTGAGACTTTCGACATTGAATTTAAAGATCGGACTGCTAGCTATAATCTCTTTATATTCAGAACTGTTCTTATCATCAATAATGGTTTTTTTACCATCAGAGGTTTCAATAGTAAATTCGTAATCCACCTTGTCTTTATTCGTTTCATAACTACCACCAAACTGTTCCCTCAGTTCAACATGGGTTGCCTCTTGCCCTTTCTTGACTTTAAAATTTGATGTCCATTCAAGCATGTCAAAATTCGTGACATCCTCCGATTGCTCGGAACCAGTCGCCTCTTTGGTATAGAATCCACCGTCTTTTTCAATCGAGACAAGTTCTTCTTTAACGCCGATTTCTCCCTTGCCAGTCGTGCTTTCGCCGAAAGAAATTTCTTCAGCACCAGCATTAATGGCCGTCTTCAAGCTTGCCTTGTAGGTAATGTTGGTCACACCTTCCAGGTCACCAGGAAGAAAGATAATCTTAACGTTTTGGATATATTTATCGGCAGTCGGCTTCATGATGAAACGGCCAATTGTTTTGCCGTTATATTTGATGTATTCATCAAAGTCGCCATCACTACCGTAATCATATGTCAGCCCTTTAAGATCAAATTTATAGTAATCACCATTCTCGATATCAAGGCCAGCTTTTTCTTTGATGGTATCAATGTCCCATTCATATTCGATTTCAATATTTTTATGAATTTGTAGCACCTCAGGGAGTTCCAATATATCATCAAGAACCGGAGGCACATCTTTGGACTTTGTTTCGCCGTCTTTATCCGTATAAGTAAATTTAATTGATTTAAAAAATTGTGGTGTATCTGCGCCTTTGATTAGATCAGTGATGTCACGTGACCCTTCTTCGTCCTCAAATACATTATTCAACGATAATTGCTGAGATAATTGATTATCACTCGGCTCCTCACCCTCAGCATCATCGTCAGCAACAGCTTCCTTAGCCCCTTTCAAATCTGCCACATCAGGTGTCTGTGGTGTTTCAGCTTCTTTTGCTTCACCACGATTCTTCAATGTCTTGGTGTCACTTGATTGAGCTGGTTGGCTTTGCTGTTGGGCCTTTTTACGGTCTTCAATTGCTTGGCGACTCTTTTCCTCGGCTTTCTTTTGATCAGCTGCCCGTTTCTCTTTCAACAGTGCTTCTGCCTTTTCAAGGTTTGATTGCTTATCCTCTTCAACGGCATCGGCTTGTGACGAGTTTTCGTCGATTTTCGTTCTTTTTGAGCATCATCAGACTCATCTTCAGCAGCTTCCTTTTCCTTGTTTGCTGATTGTTCTTGGCGAACTGCCTCAGCCTCATCAGAAGCTTTTTCGTCTGCAAGAGCTTCCTTTAAAATATTGTCGTCAGATAAATCACCGTCCGGCTTTTCGACAGTCGGATCTTGCTTAACCTTCTCGTCTTCATCAAGAACAGTTAGTGTTGGCAGCTTGATTTCCTCGTCATCAACCACCAAATCCAGCTCACGATCATTAACTGTCCGGTTAAATTTCACCGGAAGGATCACTTCCAGATCAGTCTTATCAATCGCGTTTGTCCATGAAATTGTGGAGTCTTCGCCATCAATATCCACAACAACTTTGGTATTACCATTTTTAAATTGGAACTTTTTATCTTTAATTTTGAAATAATCCGCATTGTAGTCAAACTTAACGGTTCCTGCCTGTGAGAGGCCACCAACCGTTAAATCAAACGCCAGGTTTGCGTCTTCATTAAGCTTTGATTGCGTCACCAAAGCCCACTTGTCATCAATGGTTTTTGCATTATCCGCAACAACTTCCTTGGTGGAAATCACATCGGCCAATGCCGTTCCTGCGGTAAAAAAGTTTCCAAGCACCAGGGTTAAAACCCCGACTGCTTGGATTAAAAAGCTTATCCGTTTCTTCATAACTTACATCCTCCATATGCTCAAGTTTTAAAGCATCCTCTTCTTATTGATTTGATAAGCATATCGTACAAATGTTCATAAATTTTGAGGAAAGTGTGAAGATAAATGGATTTTTTTCAATAATAAAAAGGCTGAAAGCAAGATTTTACGTCTTGCTCCAGCCCTATCTAACACGGTTTTATTCACTTTTATCAAAGTTATCCACAAGAAAATCAGTTAAAGCTTCATTATCAATATTTTCTATTTCAGCTTTTTTAACTGCCCGTTTAACGTTCCAACGGCTTGGCTTCTTATCAACCAGACCAGCTTCCACATCTTTCAAATGACCGCTGACTTTAAAGAACGGATTGAATTTAAGATGAACTAATTTGCCATCGTCGATTGTCCAATTAATCCCCAACTTACCTGCACTAAATGTTTGATCGGCATAATCATAATAACCGGGATTATGGCCAAAGTTCCATTCATCAGTTCCATAGGTTTCTGCCAGACGTTTATCCACGTTCTGCCAATCTTTTTCAGACATATGATAAGTTTCAATATCATCCAGCGATTTGACGGCAAATATTTCTTTTAACAAGTATTCACGGAAATCATCCATCGTCATGCCATCAGGAAGAAAGTCTTTCAGGTTAATGATTGGGCTTCTTTTAGAGCGAACTCCCAGACCTTTCTGCTTTTCCATTTGGTCCTCGGTCAAAACCTTTTTAGCATTTTCAATATTTAAATCATACATAATCGTACCGCCGGCGGCCAGACCCTGGCCACTTTTGAACATTGTCATTCCCGACCATTTCTTACCATTCAAAATCAGGTCACTGGAATTTTCCTTCATTTTGACATCAATATTAAGCTTGCGAAGGGCTTTTAAAACTGGTTCGGCAAAATGACCGTAATCACCGAAGTCATCGGCATTATCAGTTAATATATTTTCAAAGATAAAGTTGCCCATGTCATGGTATACCGCGCCACCACCGGAAGTTCGTCGGACAAGTTCAATATCATGTTCGTGTAAATAATTAATATCGACTTCGGCCCAAACGTTCTGATTTCGACCAATAATCACGGACGGCTGATTAATATAGAACATAAATCCGTGGCCTGGCAGCTTCAAATCATTTACGAAATAGTTATCCAACGATTGGTTCACCCGGGCATCAAAACTAGGTTGACCATTTCTGGAAATATTCGATTAAATACATCTGACAATCCCCCCTGTTCAAATTCTAGTACATCTCCAATTATACGGTATATTGAGGTAATATATTGAGCGTGTCATTATGGCGAAAAATTCAATTTGGCAGAAATTTATTAAGTTTTTTTACTGGCAAAAAGAACCGGACGTTTTTCTGACGTCCAGGTTAAGGATGGCATTTGGTATGCCAAGGATGCAGATGGCAACTACCTGTTGGGTATCGACAAGTCTGTCTATGACCTGATAGGGAAAAATTACCTTTGCCGACTTTCCCAACCAACTGGATAATATTCAGACCGACGACGATTTGTTGGATATCGAAGGTGACAAATCCGTAGGAAACACTACAAATCACCTAATTTACCGGTAAAATTATTGAACCGAAACAAGGATATTGGACAAAGACATCGAACGCCTAGAACTACCCCCGATCCACAAGT
>ASXE01000169.1_pt1 | contig 10478 bp, 12 predicted proteins | sample 714208 | NCBI WGS metagenome assembly ASXE01 (sample SAMN02954265, study PRJNA200716) | food metagenome | biome: terrestrial; feature: Turkish kefir grains; material: grain; isolation source: Turkish kefir grains provided by Department of Dairy, Ege University | place: Turkey: Izmir | reverse complement strand
GCTGCAGCATTTCGATCCGGAACCATAATTCCATGAAAATCTTTTGGACGTGGTATGTTTTTCCTGCAAGCCACTTTAAGATAGTTTTTGAGTAGGTAGGGATTGTTCAAATTATTTTAGCTGGGGCACCAGCATGACCATCTTGATGGTACCATATTGATGGGCACTTGCCAATGCTTCTCCATTAGCCAACCATTAATTTCCATGGTCATTACCCTTGACCTGATGATGTGAACGTTGGTACAGCTCTTTAGCAGTCTTAGTGATTTCACTGTAACTTGGTGACTTTGACGGAGTTGGAATATGGTACTTTTTCAGCAGGCTGGCATTATAGTACATAACCGGTTGTGAGATGTTGAAAGGCATTGATAACTGTTTACCGTTGTTTGAGAAGAATGCCTTAGCAGCGGGAGCAATCGGACTCATATCATAGTGTTCTTTGGTAATAAACTTTTGAATAGGTGTTGCATACTGGGTATGCATTATCTGAGCAGTGGAGATATCAAAAGATTGAAATAGTGCTGGTGAGGATTTTGAACCATGAGTTTGAATAATTTTTTGGACGGCTTCATCATAAGATCCCTCATATTGAGGAACAACCTCGTATTTGTTCTGAGAATTGTTAAAATCAGTGACCATTTGATCCAACGCGACTTCTGCAGGTCCACCCATTTCATGCCAAAAAACAATTTTAGTTCGTCCAGATGCGGCTGCGGTTTGCTTATAAGCAGAAGAAACAACTGCGGCTCCGAAACAAAGAAACACAGCTAACCCCAGACTGATCCAGTGATTCCTGATAAACTTCACAATATTACCCAACAAATATACCTCCCTTAGTTAAATACGAATTACGATTATAATTATCGAATATCTTTGTAAATTTGATCGTTAAATCCTGTAAAGATATGGTAAATAAAAAGGTTCTTGAGTTGTCCCCTTGGGTTCAAAAAGCCTAACTCAAACGGCTCAGTTTGGTTTAGCCACAACTGTGAATAAGAGTAATCAATACAATAACCAAGCTAACCAAACATGACATACATCTACCAAAGCGATATAATTATTAAGTTATACTAATGATGCTCTTCTTAGGAGATGTTATTCATGGGGCCAAACATGTCAAATGACGATGGACTGCAATTTTGTCCCAACTGCGGCCAGCGGATCACTGCCGACGATGATTTCTGTCCAAATTGTGGGTACAATTTGCAGGAATACCGTCAAGAGAGTCAAACGCCGGAGCCAAATCAACCGGCTCCTGTCACAAATTCACAAAAGCCGGTAAGCCGGACCAAAAAGAAAGTTCGAACCAAACAGCAAAAACGCCGCAGACGAGAAACCCTGTTGGTTGTCTTTGCGGCTATTTTGGCTATTGGTAGTATTACATATGGCGAGTACTATTATTCCAAAGCCAGCACGTTGAAGCGAGCAGTTACTGCTGTGAAAAATAATCAAAGTGACTTACACGATTACTTTTACACCACCGATCCGAACCTCAAACTGACCAATGCTACTCTTCAGCCACTCACAAAGTACTTCAATCAAAATCCGGACAAACTCTTATCGTTTAAAACCCAATTATCAGGAGTTGGGACCTTTGATAATCAAAAATTCAGCTATCAAAAAGATGGCCAGAAGTTCCTGATCTTCCCGAATTGGAATATTAAAGTAAAGCCAGTTTATGTCACTTTAACCGTCAACAAGAAGAACGCTCAGATTAAAGAGAACACCACAAAAATTGCGGTTTCCAACACCACTCATTTCTCAAAGAAAATTGGTCCGTTGGTACCAGGAAGTTATCAACTCTCAAGTTCGGCCAACCTCAATGGTCACAAGCTGACTAACGCCAATACGTATCATTTAAACAGTAACCGGACCATTCCACTAACCCTCAAGACCGTTTCGTTTAAAGTTAGTGGTCCAGCTGGTACGCATGTAAAGATCAATTCAAAGGATCAAGGAAAAATTGGCAGTAGTGGTGTGATGGCCTTTAAGGATTTCCCTTGGACTCAGGAGATGAAAGTTCAGGGTATCTTCCAGAATGGCAAGACGTCCATTTCATCTGAACCGCATGTTGTTAGCGGATCAAGTGATGATCATGACATATCGTTAGTATTCAAAGGGCAGGTCAGCTACGATGACGCAGACACTCTGTTTACCAACTTATCTGAAGCAATGACCAGTTATAGTCAAAGTGGTGACCTCGACGATGCGACCGATGATGATGGTGATGACATGTCCTCATTCTTCGTTGGCGGGGAGTCCAGCCCATATTTTGGTCAATTCAGACACATGGGAAAGAGCTACTATGAAAATGACAACTTGGACGGGATTGATGTTTCCGCAACCGTTGATTCCATTAAGCTCAGTTCGGAAAATAGCAGTGATGTGACTTACGATATGAAGTACCGGTTTGATACCGGCGGCCATTACCATATTCAAGTATTTCGATATACAGCCAACGTCGTTAAAAATTCCGATGATGATAATCCGGTAGAAATTAAATCGATTTCAACCCAATATCAGAAGATTAGTGATTATGACAAGGCATATTGATGAATATTCAGTAATAATAACGTCTTTACACATAGTAAAAGCCACATTGATTAGTCCAATCAATGTGGCTTTTATTAACGTAATTGTTTAATGTTCACTCGGATGTTGCTGTGCTTGATAATCTTTTTTTGGATGTTGCAGAAATGTAAACACGGTTCCAATGATGAGTACAACTAGAGCTGGCAATGCCATAGCGGCGGTTATGCCAAAAAGTAAACTTCCAATCAGACCAAGAACTGGTCCAACAAGCGAAATACTGTAACGACGTGATTGGACTAGTGCAATCACATTTAATACAACGCCAGCCCATGCCATTCCATAAAAGAATACCGCAGCAGATCCAGTGGAATTCCCACCATTACTTGCATCACTGAATGCGGTCCCAAAGATAACAAACCAGGACACACTGAATAGAATACAATTAATAATATCAAGAATACCGGTCCACATGTTTAATTTAAGTCGCTTCAAACTAACTACCTCCTTCATTTCAGCTTTTTAAGTCATCAGTATTTGGACTGTCATGATTATTTTGGTAAATGGCTAACAGCATAATTTGCCTGCGCTTGTGTAAACTTATCGCCTGCGCTCGATGTTAATTGATCCCTGATGGCAGCAGGTGACATATTCATGTCCTTTTGATATGTCTTAGCAGATTCCAATGCGTTCTTATTCCAGTTAACATCTTTAAGATGAGTGACTGCATAGTAGGCAGCTTTAGTAGAGAACTGGTCCCCTGCTTTTGACCTCAACTGTTCATATATTGCACGTTTCGACAAATTCATACTATTTGCATAGGTTTCAGCAGATTCCAGAGCATTTTTATATGCAATTGGAACTTTTTGAGTAGCTTTTGTACTGCTGGATGATTGGGAAGATTCTGATGACTGTGTGTTTGCAGATTTAGAAGACGTTGTCTTTTCGGTTTTCGTACTTGAATTATTTGATGAGGATGAGTTATCAGAGTTACCCCCAGCAATTCCACTTACTACAAACACAGCGAATACGATGATTAACCAGACCCACCAAATCTTGTACCACGGTTTTGATATTTTTCTATTATCCATATGAAACCCTCCTAATGATGTTTGATCGTCTATAGAATTAAAATACGAAGATTGAAGCGAAATAATTTAAAATAGCTTGAATTTCTATAACACAACCTATTATAACAATAATAGCCATTTATTTATGACATAACAAGTTTACAAACTATATTGTGTAATGAAACGATTTTGTTGGGTGATCGTTTATTCATAAAGTTGGCAATATAAAAAGGCATACTTCCCATGGACAAATTTTGAATATAATCACGGGGGTATGCCTTATTTTTACGTATACTGAATTCTTACGGGGGAATTTCTCCTAAATATTACTCAATTCCCTCAAATTTCTTAGCAAAAGTATCCACTGCCTTAATACCTTCAAAAACATCATCAGCAGTAACCTTGAATCCCATGTTATGAATGGTTTCGCCTTTTTGAGTTGTCAGTTGGGCAACTTTCATGAGATCTTCATCAGAGGCATCTTCAAGGTGTAGATCCTTCAAAGTGGTTGGTAAGCCGAGGTCATGTTCGAACTTGAGGTATTTTTCGAGAGTTGCATCGCTGGCACCTTCAAGAACTAGGTTTAGCAATGTTCCAAATGAAACCTTTTGACCATGTGACATCTTGTGAACGTCACCTGATAAAGCGGTTAACCCATTTTGGAAACTGTGAGCAGCTGCTAAACCGGAACTCTCTGCCCCAACACCGCTTAACAGGGTATTGGCTTCAATGATGTGCTCCAGTGCGGGAGTTACTTGATGGTTCTTGGCAGCCGTAACAGCTTGGTTGCCATACTTAAAGAGGAGCTCCTCGCATTTTTCAGCAAGTGCTAAGCCTGCGGCAGTTTGTTGAGTTTGCAGTGGCAGCAGAGTTGTTTCTCTTGCCCGAGCCACTGTCTGAGCTTCTACATTGGTTGATAACGCGTCTGCCATCCCATCGATCAGGAATTTAACAGGTGCGCCCGCAATGACTGATGAATCAACTAACACTAAGTCAGGGTTCTTGTCATAGAAAATATATTTCAAAAACTCGCCATTTTCAGAATAAATAACACTTAATCGGGTACATGGTGAGTCGTTGGAAGCCAAAGTTGGCACGATTACAACTGGAATCTTCAGTTGGTCGCCAACAGCTTTAGTGGTATCGTTGGTCTTTCCACCACCAAGTGAAATGACAAATTTGGCATTACTAGATTCACCAATCTTCTTAATACGATCTATTTCTTCAGGCGAACTTTCACCATTAAACGTAACGTGTTCAATATCCAAACCGGCGTCGGTCAGTGTTTTATAGAACTTTTCACCAACTAATCCCCAAACAATTTCATCAGTTAATAGTAGGCCATTGTTTCCATAAGGTTTAATGTAATTTGCGGCAGTATCCAATAAATTCTTGCCCTGAACGTATGTTGAAGGGCTAGCAAAAGCTGTTGTCATAATAATTGCCTCCATTCAAAAAAGACCAAACGTTGATGCACATTTTATTGTAAACGCTTTCTTTAAATTCACAAGCAAAGTGACTTGTTAGTATACTGTTCACAAGCCATCTACCCTATTATTTGAGGAAAATAACTCTAAACCCTATTAACATTCAATAACGATAGCGATATAGTTATTAGGTAAGCATTTAGTTATATTTATGCTAACTAACAAATTATAAGTAGAGGAAGTATTATCAATGAAGATTGGAAAACTGTTGGTTATCGCTGCAGCATCTCTGACAATGGGAGTGGCAGCCATGAGTCAACCTAGCTCAACGGATAATAGTTATGCTGCTGTAAAAAGAATCCATGGATATAAGATTATGAAGCCGAAATTCTACTTCAAGTATTCTGTGATTAATCAGGATTCAAAGTTTAATCCGTATAAAGGAGTTACATATGTATCATCCAAGTACGATAAAGTTTATGGTACCGTTAAGAATTATGTGGATACCAGCAAGCCAGGGAAGTACTTCGTTATTTATCATATTAAGGACAAGGCAGGTTACAACTTTAATGTAAAGCACGTAATTACAGTTCGAGCAGTCAATTTAGTTGGAATTTACAATCCGAATTACAATTCAGACGGAACCTATGATGTTTCCAATATTGGCGATAATTTAAACTTAAAGCCAAGATACAATGTGGAAGCAACTATGCCAGGAATTTCTTGGACTAGCTCTAATCCGGAAGTGGCCGATGTTTCATCTGATGGAGTTGTCTCTGCAAAAGCTGATGGGATTGCTGTTATAACCGCGACTTTGGATGGTAAAAGTAGCCAGACACCCGTGATGGTTACAGAAAGTTCTCATTTGAATTTGACCAATTCCGATGACTTCCTGTCGATAAAGTATGATGACTCCTATATTTCATACAAGACGAAAAACGATCTGATTCAATATCCTTATGGTGTTTGGATTACAGATGGTGCCAAGTTTGGCTATTCAGATGGAATTGATGATGGATCGACCAATCCGAATAGGCGTGATGAGATTTCATCTGAAAATGGCGGTATATTTACACCAAACATTGGAACTGATTCAATGTTTCAAGACGGTGATACAATGGTACTCGTCACTAAAGATGAATTTGGCCAGTCACATCAATATGTTGGTCAGTATCAATATATGGAGTAACTTTTGTGTTTTATGATAAATTATCTCGAGTTTAGGATTACTATAAATTAATTAGATTCTCAGACAGATGAACGAAATCAAAACAAAGGACGACCCAATTGCGGATCGTCCTTTGGTGTATTCAACTGCTTATAAAATGGTTTAATCACTAATTCGAAATAAGTCAGGCAAGACTCCTGACGATCCAGACAATGAAGGAATAATTAGGTGCGGTATCTTGAGGTGAATGAAACTTTAAACATTTATTAGATGACACAGCTCACATCGTCGACCCATAAAACCCGCAAAAAAACAAAAGCGTACTAACACCTCGATCACCAATCCAATCACAAACCAAGGACGACTTTGATACCCCAAAATGGGTCCGGAGATTGCAATCAGAAACGGAATGGTCAGAAAGATAGCGATTCCTGACGTAGGAGTAAAAAGGATATTAAATGTTTGATTAAGCTCAAAATTAAATAGGTATACGATTGTCGTGATGATCACAGAGAAAATAATGACCAGTGCAAAATAAAATGTCCATTTATGCCTAATCGGAATATCTTGCAGATCTTTTCGAACTAGCCAGTAGGCTCCAGCGGCGATTAAACCATTGATGATCAAATCGATAGCTAGATAAATGGCAATTTGATATGGTGGGGTTCGAATTTGGGACAATGTGGACTGTGGAAACCAACTGGAAACAACCATGATATCGAACCAGAATAAGAAAATAACACTAAGCAGCCAATTTAACCCAAATACCGCTAACACTTTGATACCACGAGCCATGCCAATCCCTCCAAACAATATAATTAGTCTTTATTATAGCCGCTGAAGCTTTTATATTTTTAAACCAGATTAGCTTTTACCCAAAATTAACTGTTTAATTATCACTCACATGTTCCCACCTCATCACACAAATGTAACGATAACCATAATTCTGAGCGACATGATATCCCCTACAACCACCCACGTGTTACAATTTTAATGAAGCAGCATGTATAAACATGAACAAATAGGAATACTAAAAGACAAATTAATGGGGATGACATCAATTATGAATTCAAAGAACAAATTAAAGGCAACATTATTAGTCGCAGCAGGTGCATTATTGCTCGGCATCACGACTGCTCAACCAAATAATGCCAATGCGGCAGTTACGACTGCGGCAACCAGCAGCAAGACCACAAAGACCAGTACTGCTAAAGTCAGCACCAAACATTACGATGCCCAGATCACGGCACCCAAGTCGATGGCTAGTGGCTACCAAATCTATTCCAACGTTCCCGGCGTCAAGAACACGTCCGGCACGCCAACAACGGTCACCAGCGGCAGCAAGTACAATAACAAATACGTTCGAGTGATGCAGTCACAAAAATCGGGATCGGCTACCTATGCTCAGATCCGATATAACGGCAAAATCTTGGGCTGGATGAATGCCAACGGCTTAACAAAGGTTTCATTTAGAGCCGTTGCCCAAGCAACGATGCAGCAATATGACGCCATTGGCAGTGTGTTGGTCTCACACAACAAGAGTCTCACACCAACGGTTGTCAGCAATGGTTATGCCAATATGCTTCACAGCACGAAAAATGCCAGTGACGGCACGACCGTTTACCCACTAGCATCGCTGCAAAATGGCATGACTGGCGTGATCATTCAAAAATTGATCAATGCCAAGGAATTAACACCAACAACGAAGTTAAGCAGATTTTACCCACAAATCGCTCACAGCAAAAAGATCACCATTCAACAGCTGCTGACGATGACATCCGGCATTAAGGGAACGGTCAAAGAACCATCTGACCAGCTTAAAGAAGACGATGCCTATACAAATGCCATCAAGAGCTTAACTTCAACTGGCAAGACCAGTTTCAAGTACAGCGACATTAATTACGTCTTGCTTGCAGGAATCATTGCCAAGGTGACCGGTAAGACTTATACCCAGAATCTTCAGTCACGGATTTTGAACAAATTGGGAATGAAGAACACTTTCATTGTTAACGATGTTCAACCGACAATTTCAGCAATCAAGGCTGTCAGTTACAATTTGAACGGCAGTTCCGATTATCAAAATTCTCAATCAATTTCTTATCCGGCATTGTCTGGACTTCCTGGTGCCGGCAACGTTTTGACAACGCCAACCGACTACTACAAATTTGTTATTGGCCTGCAGAACAACAAGCTCCTGACACCGAAGAGCTATCAGAAGCTGACCAGTTACAGCAAGAAATATTCTGGCGGGATGTACGTCAACCAGAAGGGTGTTAAATCCAACACCGGCACGTACACTGACACCGGCTACAGCACTGGTTATTATGCTTCAGACGGCAATCAACACGTCACAATTACCTTCTTGAACCAATCACCGCTCAAGAATAATATGACGCCGGCTAAATTTGCTCAAAAGATGAATAACGTCGCAACTTATTATTGATAATTAATGGTTATATACAGCAGCATGCATCCGATCGGATGTGGGCTGTTTTTTTTATTTTGTGAAAAATATTGTTGCTATTTTCAATGAGAAGCCCTTATTTAAAGGCAATTCAAGCGGATATAATTTCAATAACTTGATATATTTTCATGGCCTTTCATAAAATCTTTTCATTTCCTATTGCCATTTCATCAGGATGTCTGTATGATTCAGATGGAAGTAAAAGGAGGTGATATTACGTGACCAAGATTTACGTCCAGCCAGTCAATAAGAGTCAAGATGTTAAGCTCTCCGATGGGCATGAAGGCTATATGCGTGTTGAGCGCGAGCCCCACGGCTATCGGTATGACTTTGAGTTTTCGGCGCATTACCATCACAGCTTTTGGTATGATGGACCGAACTTAAAGAACGGGTTTGAGATCATGGTTCATACGATTGACGGCCCAGAAAAGTTCCAAATTTTAGTCGGCTGATGAATTTATATATAATGACATTTGTGAAAATGTAGTCATATATAAGGGCACCAATGCAGACAGTTTCTAATCAGGTTGATTACCGGTTTCCAAAGGAAGGACTGTCAGATTTATGTTTTTATTGAAGATTGTGGCAATATATGCATTTAGCATTTTGGTTGCTGTTTCGATTAACGCGTTATTATACGTGGAATGTTTCCGGAAGTCTAAGTCAAAAGACAGTGTGTATCCTAGCTCACTTCATGATATCTTCTATCGCCGGGAATAGTGATTGCTTTAACTCCTAGTTGTTTCAAGTAATAAACCGTCCGACAAGTGAAAGCTTGCTGGACGGTTTATTTTTATTCTTTATTCAAAAGGGTTTGCTGCTTTTTTCGTTTGATGTCATGAATGATCTTCAATGCCCGTTTGCGGGTCTTGATGTTGGGGCTCTTCATTCTTCTGCGTGCTGAAGCTAAATCTTGTTTTTCCATTCTATCTCTCTCCTTTGATGACATTTATCGTTAGGCCGTTTCTGGTGTGAAATTCTTTAGCCAGTGGGTCGAACTAACTTATCGATACTAAATGGTAACCATTACGATTTAAGATTATGAACTTTCACGGGGCCTTTTGTCAAGAAAATTTTGAAGGAGTAACCTTTGAGAGGAAAATTTGGCTAGCAAAAAAGCCGGTAGTATTGTGTGCTATCGGCTAGATGATCGATTATTTGTTGATTAGTTCAGCATTAATGATTACCATTCAATTTGTTCAACTGGTTCTGGTGACTTATTCATCTCATCATTTTTGACCTGACCATCACCAATTTCAATAATATGATCTGCCATTGGCTTAATCATGCCGTTATGGGTGACGATGATGACGTTCTTGTTGGTCTTGTGGCTGAAATCCTGGAGTAGCTTCAAGATGCTTTTACCAGTCTTATAATCCAAAGCGCCGGTTGGTTCGTCACACAGTAATAGATCCGGATTCTTGGCAATTGCCCTAGCAATGGCAACTCGTTGCTGCTCACCACCGGATAATTGAGCGGGGAAGTTGTTGATCCGTTTTGCCAAGCCAACATCTTTCATGACTTCAGGCACATCAAGTGAATCTGGTGAAATTTGGGATGCCAGTTCAACGTTTTCCAAGGCCGTTAAGTTTGGAATCAAGTTATAAAACTGAAAGACAAAGCCCACGGAGAGTCGGCGATAAGTTGTTAATTGTTTGGGTGAGTCGTTGGCAATATTTTTGCCATTGATGATGACGTCACCCTTTGTTGGGGTGTCCATGCCGCCTAAGATGTTAAGCAGCGTTGACTTGCCTGCCCCGGAAGCGCCTACGATAATGGTGAGTTCGCCGTTTTTTTATTTCAAAATTGATATCGTCATT
>ASXE01000357.1_pt1 | contig 11264 bp, 4 predicted proteins | sample 714208 | NCBI WGS metagenome assembly ASXE01 (sample SAMN02954265, study PRJNA200716) | food metagenome | biome: terrestrial; feature: Turkish kefir grains; material: grain; isolation source: Turkish kefir grains provided by Department of Dairy, Ege University | place: Turkey: Izmir | reverse complement strand
ATATATTTTATATTTATTATAAATCATATTTATAAGGAGCCCTGAGCATGTTTAAATTTCTCGAAACATTCATGGTGGTGTACAAAACCAGAAGCTTTTCTTTGGCAGCTCAACAACTGTTTATTACCCAACCAACCGTTTCAAATCAAATTAAACAGTTGGAATCTCAATTACATACGGAATTGTTTGAACGACGAAGCCGACGAGAGATTATGCCAACCAAGTCAGCCGACATTCTCTATCATCGAGCAGCGAAAATATTGGACAGCTGGCATGATGTGAACACTGAAATTATGAACGCTGAAGCCGATGAGACCCAGCACATTCGCTTTGGCATCTCCCAAACCGTCTCAAGAATTCTATTTTCAAAAATTGCCAAACAACTGAAGTCCGACTTTCCAGAGCTATCCTATGATGTTGAAGTTTCCAACTCTGAAGGGGTTTTGAACCAACTTGAAGGTTATAAAATCGATGTCGGCATAATTGAAAAACCGTTAGTGACCGAAAATATCAATCGAAAATCCATTGGAAAAGACCAACTAGTCAAAGCTGGAATTAACACTGGAACTTGGATTACCCGTGAACCAGGATCAGGGGTCGGATATTATACCGATCAGTATTTTCGGGAAGCTGATATTCAACCGAAAAAGATCATTCACGTTAATAATAGTGGGCTAATCAGACGAATCGTTTCCCAAGGTGTTGGCCAGGCACTACTATCTGACCAAGATATTCCGGAGAACGTTCCGGCTGAAAAGCTTGGAACCAACTTCATTCGTGACTTTTACCTCGTGAACCGAGATGAAAATAAAGATGATGCCATCCTCCAAAGAGTCGAAGAAATCATTAAAGTAGCCGAGTCTCAGAATTAACCATTTTATGACCCCACCAAAAAAGAACCGACAATGAAGTCGGTTCTTTTTGCTGTTTAAAGACAAGTTAGTCTAACGATAAATTTTAACGAATTTTGAATTTCCGGTTACGTAACCACCTGTGACCCGGTATCTTAATGTACCATGTCTTGAAACACTGTTTGCATGGGAATAATCGTAACCCAAAACTCTAAGTTTGGTTCCTCTTTGAATGTGTTTCTTATTTCTGTGAGTAAAGTTGACATTCTTGTATCGGTTAATCGTCTTCTTAACCCGAATGGTTCTTGGCATCTTCTTGTTACCAGTGATCACTAACTTGCGGTTGGCAGTCACATATCGACCATTTGTCAGCACATATCGAGTTGTCAAATGATGATGAACCACTTTAGCAACGTGAAGAACTGTCCCTTGCTTGTACTTTCTAGTCTTGCCAGATAAGTCTTTATGCTTATAGCTGTTTACTCCAAGTGGATTGATGACGGTAATTGTTCGATGGGTACCTTGATAATAGACTGGTCGAACGTATTCCGCATTTGCAGTAATATATCCAACTAAATGCCGGTTCTTAGTCAAATGGTTAACATCTCGAACCTTGTATCTCATTAGCCCATTCTTGGAATAGCTATGTCCGATGACAACGAACATCGGTCGATAAACACGTGGCTTTTTGACATAGCCAGCAATTCGTTGCTTCTTGGAGAAGGTCTTATTCTTGTAAAGATAAATCTTCTTCAAGGAGTAGACGACTTCGCCCTTCTTGATAGTGCTTCTTCGATTTCTTGGAACACTATCATTTGAGACAGGCACTTTAACAACTGGATTAGCAGGCTGTGAAGCTTTAGACTGCTCGGGCTTGGTGGTTGGCGTTGGTGTGACAACGTCTGATCCACCATATCCGCCGTTATTGCCAGAGTAGTTTCCAAATACATAAACAACAACATCCTGATCTTTGTCCGTAAATGTTAGGTTTCCTTTAGGCTGCTGCTTTCCCTTAGGGAGTTCATTTGTTGCTGCACGATGGTATCCATCTGGGATCTTGGCAACAGAAGGATTATCAATATCAATTTGACCACCGAAGTGCCCCTTTGGTGTAGCTGTCCCAACAACTTTACCCGTGTTTCCATCAACATACTTAATGGTAATATTTTGCTCATCATTGGGCGTGTAATAGATAGTCGCATCGGCAACAGGGGCTGTTCCCAAAGTTCGTCTTTGTACGAATTGGTCGGCGTCTGACGTATAACCGGTAATCTGATTATTGTCAGCTTGAGGATCAATCTGAACAACTTGTCCGACCCTTCCGCCGACTTTGGTATCCGGAATGATCGGATTGGAGGTCCCAGATAGGTAATGATGGACCGTCACTGCATTACCATCATTTGGTTCAATGACATCCCCTGTAATAAAGACATCAACGTTTTGATCTTTGGCCGTATAAGTTGGGTTGGTTGGCTGCTTTTCGCCATTCAACAATTCTTGCTGATCAGATATGTGGTAACCATCTGGGATAACAATCTTGGAATTATCATCTAAGTTAAGGGCTCCACCAGTGTGGCCTTGAGGTCGATCAACTGAGATTGTCTTACCTGTATTTGCATCAACATAGTGAACAACAACGTGCGAATTTACATCCCCAGTATAATAAATCGTTGTTTTTTCCTGAGTAGTTGGTGTTACCAGCCATTGATGCTTTGGCTGATTTGGCAAAAGTGTATAGCCGTCGATTTGTTGAGGCTGGTCAGATGGATCAACTGTTATTTTTTGGCCAACCTGGCCATCACTTGTCTGATCCTTTGACACAGGAATGGTTGTGGCTTTTCCAGTCTCATCCATCAAGTAATAATGTACGGTAACTGCATTTTTAACACGATTTCCAACAACATACACTTTAACGTCTTGTGGACTTGCAGTGTACGTTGGATCGGTTGGCTGTTGATGGCCCTTCAATTCCGTTGCAGTTGCCTTGTGATACCCTTCCGGAATCTTGAGATTATTGACATCATTCAAATCGAGCTGAGTTCCCGTCTTACCTGTTGGTACACTTATTTGAATCGGTTTATCAGAATCACCATTCACATCATATTCATTGATCGTAATGTTGTGGACCTCGTTTGCGGTGTAGTACAAACTAACCGGATCAATTGGATGATTGGTCAAATACTTGGTTATTGGCTGTGCTTTAACGACTGTATAACCAGGAATTTCATTCTGTTTGTCCTGAGGATCAACAATAATTTTTGCTCCAACTCGACCACCAATTCGAAGCGGTTTTCCAATTGATTTGGTTGTTGGCTTCCCGCTTTCATCTTCAAGATAGTGGTTCACGATCAAAGCGTTCTTGGAATTCTGATCAATTGGGTTTCCTGTCACATAAACGTCAACGTTTTGTTCTTTCATACTGAATCTTGGGTTTTCGCTTTGCTTTTTGCCTGGAATATCCGCTGTATCAACACGGTGATACCCGTCCGGAATATGGATAATCGTATTGTCATTCAAATTCAAGACACTACCAGTATGGCCAGCAGGCTTTTCAATCTGAACAGTGTGGTTCTGATCGTTGGGATCAATAAAGTGGACACTAATCATATTGTTTTTGTTCCCTGTGTAATAAATTGGAACCACTTTGTGCATGCCAGGGGTAACGTCAAATACCATTTTGCCCTGATTAGGGGAAATCGTATACCCATCTATCACAGCTGGATGAATCGTTATGTCTTGGCCAACTGTTCCACTATGGGGTTTTTCAGGTGCGATTGGACTATCTGTCGGCTTACCATTCTCATCTTGAAGATAGTACTGAGTGGTAACAGCATCTTTAATAACATTACCAGCAACATAAACATTTACATCCTGCTTGGTATTAGTGAATTTCAGATTCTTATTTTGTGATTGGTTACCTTTATCAACACGGTGATAGCCTTCCGGAACCTTAACTTTGGCATTATCGTTCAAATCCAAGCTGGATCCAGTATGGCCTTGCGGAGTTTCAACCGTAACCGACTTTCCAGTATTGCTATCGATAAAATGAACAACTACATTGGTGTTCTTGTCACCAGTATAGTAAATAGCTGCTTCTTCTTTTCCTGTCGCTGGGATTGTCAACGAGTTGACCGGCTGGTTAGGAACAATCGTATACCCGTCAATTTTTTGAGGATACTTGGCTGGATCGACAGGCACATCCTGGCCGACACGACCGTGAAGAAATTGATCGTGCGCAACCTTTGTTTTTGTTTTCTTACCTGTTTCATCCTGCAAATAAGAATGAACCATAACGGCTTTGTCCACTTGGTTACCAGCAACATAGACACTTACCGTTTGAGGACTGGCCTTATATGTTAGATCGGTCGGTTGGCTAACTTTTGCATCCTTCAATTCATCAGGCGTTGCGATATGGTACCCAACCGGAATTGTTAAATTAGAGTTATCATCCAGTTTAAGTGTTTCCCCGGTCTTTCCGTTTGGCGTTGCGGTGTTAATTAGAGCAACATGATTCCCATTAACAGTAAATTCATGAACGGTAATGTTATTAGCAGCATTGGCAGTGTAATACAAGTCGATTGGACTACCAGCTTTTACACCCAATGTTCTGCTGATAGGGGATTTACCGACTGCGGTATATCCTGCAATCTGATTATCAGAATTCTGAGGATCAATGGTAATCACTTCACCAACCTGACCACCTACCCTTTTTGATGGTCCAACTACGTGTTTTGTTTGCTGGCCTTTTCCATCTTGGAGGTAATGATTGATGATCAGTGCATTCACATCATTGGAATCAACTGGATCTCCAGTGATATAAACATCCACATTTTGATCTTTCGTTGAATAGGTCGGGTTGGCAGGTCGATTTTTGCTATTAGGAATATCAGCTGGATTTAGTCGGTGATACCCGGCAGGAATTTTAATCTGATTGTTATCATCCAAATTCAAGACACTACCGGTGTGACCTTCAGGCTTTTCTGTTGGAAAAGTTGTTCCATTATTTTTGGGATCAACAAAGTGAACAGTGATCTTATTATTCTTGTCGCCAGTATAGTAAACAGGAATTTCTTGATGCATATTTGGCTGAATTTCAACAACTTTTTGAGTTTGCTTCGAGACAAGTGTGTAACCATCGATTTTCTTGGGATTCTTATTCGGGTCAAAAGTTACAGTTTGCCCAACTTGAGTTCCAATTTGGCTGTCGTCAGCAATCTTTATTGTCGTTGGTCTGCCCTGTTCATCTTGAAGATAATAGTGAACAGTAACGGAATCTTTAGCCTCATTACCTGCAACATACACGTTCACATCTTGCTTGTCAGTGCTGTACGTTGGGTTCTGAGTGATTTGTTCTACTCGATGATACCCATCGGGAATTTTGACCTTATCAGGGTTAGTTAAATCCAATACACTCCCTGTATGGCCTTCGGGAACTTCAACTGTGACTGTCTTTTTGGTTTGCTTGTCAATGAAGTGAACACTAATCGTCTGATTGAGGTTTCCAGTATAGTAAATAGCCGTTTCACCAGGAGTTTCAGGGTTAACAGGCTCCGACTTTTCAGGCTGACCTGACACAATTGTGTAGCCAGGGAACTTCTGGGGCTCGGAAGATGGTTTAAACGTGAGTGTTTGACCCACTCGACCACGTAAATGTGTATCATCTGCTATCATCTTTGTAGTTAGCTTACCTTGTTCATCTCGTAAATAGTGATGAACCGTCATAGCATTCTTGACGATATTCCCGGCAATGTATACTCGGACAGTTTGTGAAGTTGGACTATAGGTTGGATCAGCTGGTTGACTAACCTTGTTAGCCTTCAACTCATCAGAAGTTGCAAGGTGATAGCCATTCGGAATGTGAAGATTTTGATTATCAGCTAAATCTAATTTCTGACCCGTTTTACCGGTTGGAACAGCGGTTGTAACGTATTTGCCAGGATTCCCAAAGTCATCATATTCTTCGATGGTAATGTTGTGAAGCGTATCAGCTTTATAATACAAGTTCACCGGATCAACTGGATGAGCGGCCAGCTTTCGAGTAATCTTGGCTTGGTCAATGGCTGTATACCCCGGAATTTGATTTTCAGGTGCTTGAGGGTCAATCGTAATGGATTGACCGACTTGACCACCGACAATCTTAGGCAACGTGTGAAAAGAATCAGTCGTTTTTTGGCCCATATCATCCACCAGGTAATGATTGATTACCAGGGCATTCTTATCATGTGAACTAATTGGATTTCCAGTGATATATACCTGAACATCTTTTTCCTTAGTTGTATAAGTTGGATTCTGGCTTTGTTTATTGCCCGCTGCATTTGGATCCGTTCGATGATAACCATTTGGAATAGGAACCCTCGAATCATCATTCAAATTCAACACCCCACCAGTATGTCCTTGAGGATGCTCAGTCTGAACAGTTTCACCTGTATTACTATTGATGAAGTGAACGTTAATGTTGGAAGAGACATTCCCCGTATAGTAGACAGGGACGACACTGTGAATTTTATATTTGGTGGTTATTAACTGTTTCTTTTGATTAGGCACAATTGTGAAGCCATCAATTTTTGGAGATTGATGTTCAGGGTCAACAGTAACGGTTTGACCGACTTTACTATTGATTGATGTGTCTTTTGCGACTTCAGTCATAGTTGGCTTTCCTTGTTCATCCTGCAAATAGTAATGAACCGTCACGGCATCTGTTACGTCATCTCCAGCCACATATACAGTTGTTTGCTGTGAATCTGCCTTGTATGTTGGATTATTTGGTTGGGTAGCGTTATGTTGCTTCAACTCATCGTTTGTTGCTAAATGATAGCCATCAGGAATATTGACATTGTGTGCTAAGTCAAGTTTCTGTCCCGTTTTACCAGCTGGGGTCTCCGTTGTAACAAAGGTATCAGGATTACCATTAACATCAACCACTTTAACAGTAATGTTATTAAGGCTATTGGCAGTGTAATAAAGATTTACCGGATCGGTTGGGGAGGTTCCCAATGTGCGGGTGATTTTTTCTTTTCCAACGGCAGTATATCCATCGATGTGATTGTCCTTACTTTGCGGATCAACCGTTACCTGATCGCCAACGTTTCCACCAATCTTATCAGCATTTCTGATAGCCGTTTTGGTCTTTAGGCTATGATCATCTTGAAGATAGTAATTAACTGTCAAAGCATTCTTCGAATTAGCATCAATTGGATTTCCAGTTACATAAACATTGGCATTCTGCTTTTGAGTTCCCCATTTCATTTCCTGAGTCTGTTGCCTTTGATATTTGTCCAACTCTTCTTTAGTTGCCCAATGATAGCCTTCTGGAACATGAATTTGGTTGCTGGTTTCACTGAGATTTAACGTTTCATTGGTATGGCCAAGCGGATCAACAGGACTTCCAACAGGTTTATCTGTTTGGACATTCATAAAATGAACAGCAATATTCTTTTGTTCACTAGGCTTATAATAGAAGTTTTGCACCTGTCCATTAGAATTATTTAGTGTCCATTCAACGTCCTTATCAGGCGATACCAATTCATAACCGGGAACTTGTTGCTCTTTATCATTAAGTTTCAAAGTGACAGTTGACCCAACAATGCCACCAACTCTTCGCTCTGGCTTTATGGCAGTGGTCGTATTGTCTTTAAAATAATGAATTAAAAGTGAGTTATCCATCTTATCAGTGATGGTGTTCCCGACAACGTAGATGTTAACTTCCTGAGGCTTTGCAGAATAAGTTGGGTTGCCCAGCGGTTGGATATGTCCATTCAGTTCATCACCGGTCGCGTAGTGATAGCCACGTTCTTTAGCAACATCCAAAAATGAACTATTTGGAGAAACATCCAACACATCTCCAGTATGATGTCCTTCCGGCTTTGTCACTTTTACAATATCGACGTTTGCTGCATTAAGGACATTGACTTTGATATTATCCTGAGGATCTGCTGTATAGTAAAATTTCACTTGGCTTCCTTGGTTTAATTTCAAGGTCGCTGTCTGGTCTTTTTGATTGGGCACCAAGGTATAGCCTTCAGCTGCATGGGCGGCATCCTTTAATGTAGCCACAACCTTCTGACCAATCCGGCCGCCAATCGAACTATCAGGGGCAACTTTGACATCTGCAGAGTCTTTAAGATAATGATGAACTGTCAAAGCATTAGCAGCGTTTTTATCCACAGTGTCCCCTACGACGTAAACTTTAACCGTTTGTTCCTTTCCGGAATACACCGGATTGACTGTTGGCTGAGTTTCGTCAGTCTGTAACTCATCGGCCTTCGCATAATGATAGCCAGTCGGTATGATACTGGCTAAATATTTGCTGGAAGGGGCTACGTCAATTTGATCGCCGGTCTGATGGTCTTTAGGCAAAATTGACCTTACCTGGTCGTTATTCGGTGCAATCAAATCAACAGTGATGTTGTTTGGCTGGATAACTGTAATCTTGGAACGTTTGGATTTGGAGAGGACCTGCTGACCATTCTTATAAGAAAATTGAAGGTAGTAATCTCCAGAATGCGCCGTGACAGCATCTTGAGCAACTGAATGACCATCTGCATCTGAAACTTGACTTGTGAGTTCCCCACTATCTAACGAAACTGATTTTCCTTGTCCATCAACGGCAGAAACAAGGCTCTTAGCTGGATCAAATTTATCACCAACAGAATATGAAGCATCTTTAACCTCAATCTTTGATTTGTTCTCTATAACAGTTGCCTTAACAGTCTTCGTTACCGATTGGACAGGTCCATTATGATAGCACTGCTGATTCAACCTGTAGGTAACGTTGTAAGTTCCTGGTGTTTGGCTGTCGCCCTCAGGAATCACCACAAGATCACTTGGATCAATTGCTTGACCATTTTTTGCAACCGCCGTAACATTTTTCAAATCTGAGGTCCATGGCTGACCGGCATAAATTGTAAAATCATTAGCATTAATTTTTGCCTGACTTTTTGCAAAATAGTAATTAATATCTTGCGTCTGCTTAGACATTGTCAAGAGATTCTTGTTTACATCAAAGTCACCTATTCCTTCTTTTTTGACCCGATCGAAATAGTATTGACCATTCCTTTCAATCTTTTGAATATCGGCAGTAACCCCAGTTAAATCAACCTTTTGGCCTGGTTTGCCGTAGATTGTTAGCGGTTGAGGGGCGTTTGGAATCGTTCTGCCATCCTCGTCCGTAAATTTTACATTGACAACACTGGGAACGGTGTATTGAAAACTATCAAATTTAAACTGTTGAAGACCACCTCTTTGTCCTGTGGATGCTGCAATGAAAAAAGACAACGCCTTTTTGTTTTCTGACCAGTGTGACACATTGTGGTGCCAAGTAATTTTGCGGTGTGCCACATCATTATCAAAGATAGCTGTCATATCGTGGGTTTTACCATCATAATCAATTTCAACAGGGTAAAAATGTTTTGGCTTTAAGCTGTCGTCAGCGCCAGCTGCTAATGCTTTAGGAGCGTCAGGATCTGACAATTTGCTGGGATTATATGTTTCAGACGGATTCCCTGGCTTGTTGTTATTGTAAGCAAATGCCCCGAAAGCTTGTGTTTCCTGTAGGCCACCAAAATAAGGAATATAAATAAATCGTTCAGGGTCCTCATGGTCTGGATCTGTGTTTGAATATGTGTCTAATTTAAATCCAAATCCATCAGGCAATCCGCCCATTCCCATGTCAGCACCAGCTCCGCCATGAGCATTGACATCACCACTATGAAATCCGAATGAGATGCCATCAGCCCATTCAGTACTTGGATAATTTCCGTCGCCAAGCATCACACTGCCTTTTAGCTGAAAACTATTTTGCATATCAATTTTTGTTTTCAGAGTTGCATTTCCAGATTGGTGATGACCGGTTGTCAGTGTCAACATATTCCCATTCCAAGTCGCATGACTGTTTACTTGAAAGTAATCCTTAAAATTCTCCGGCTTAACAATAACTGTATTGGACTCATTGGAGTTCGTTTCATGATCTGCTGCAGTCTTGCTTTCTGAAGAGCTGATGGCTGCGTCCGCCTCAACTGAATGGTTTGAAGCTGTTTTAGCCTTCAGGCTCTGCTTGGTATCAGAATTTGGTTTGGTTTGTGGATTGGTATCTGACAATTTTTCAATAGGTGCCGATGCTGACTGATTATCTGATTCGTTTGGTTTTGTTTTACTTACGTGGGTATTATTATCAGTTTTTTTATCCTTATTAATGGTATTTTGAGCAGTCGTAGTATGATCTGCCACTTTTGGAGTATTTACAACAGCCACATCTGCTGCGGACTTCTCATCAGTATTATCAGTCGACAGAGATGGATTGATTTCAACTTTTGCTGATTGAGAATGACTCTCGTCGTCTGACGCAGGGAGATTGACTTGTCCTTTTGGATTAGTACCATCTGGTTCGCCAGGTTGTTTATCAGTGATAATCATTTGTGCTGTATCTTCATGATCTGTTTGTGGAACACTTCCATCTACATGGGTATCAGCAAGAACATTTCCCCCAGAAATGCCCAACCCCATACCCAGTCCAACAACTGCCAGCCCGGCAAACACCCAATGTTTGCCTGACTTGTACATCTTGAAATGGACCTTGCGATCCTGATCTTTCCATAAATTATGCATAGAAAAATCCCCCTTCAATGTAGTCGGCACATAAGACTTGAATACCCCGTTCACATGCCGCTATGGCTAATGCCACTGTTAGGGTATCATAGAAAAGGGGAAAATGAAATACTTTTAGGTACATATTTATTTATTTGGTACACTTTTTATTATTATTTTGTACTCAAGCAATAAAAAAAGAAGGTAGAAAATTCTACCTTCTCAACGTTTATATATTAGATGACCATCTTAAGTCTGGTCGCACTTACAGCAGTACTTCGATAAATCTTTTCAATCGTCTTTTCATAGTCGCTGTTGGCAACTCCGAAGACAACTTTGATGTCGCTACCTTCCTGAACAACCAGATGAATCTTAATCTGGCTGTTGTCCAACAAGTCTAATATCTTACCGGCAATCGCTGGTCGTTTACCAAATTGGGAAGAAACGGCCGCCACCATGGCGATATTCTTTTCTAATTTTACATCGTCCAAAGAACATTCCGACTTCAACGAACTGACGATTGCCATCAGCTTACCGTCAACGTCTGCTCGTTTCGCTAAGAATTGAACAGAATCCGTTCCAGCTGGTACATAGTCAAATTTTACGCCGAACTTTTGGATGACTGAGAATACTTTAGCCATCACATCCAAACGTTTGTTTAACTGATACTTCTTAATTGAAATGACAATGTAGTCCTTCTTGCCGGCAATTCCAGTTACCAAAGAAGGGGCTGTTTTATCAGCAGAATCGACAACCAGTGTTCCGTCTTCTTCGGGGGTGATTGGTGTTTAAAAATTGCAATTGGAATCTGCTTTTCTTAGCAGGTTGAAT
>ASXE01000222.1_pt1 | contig 12049 bp, 12 predicted proteins | sample 714208 | NCBI WGS metagenome assembly ASXE01 (sample SAMN02954265, study PRJNA200716) | food metagenome | biome: terrestrial; feature: Turkish kefir grains; material: grain; isolation source: Turkish kefir grains provided by Department of Dairy, Ege University | place: Turkey: Izmir | reverse complement strand
ACATCGTCTGCCCATGACGGGTTAAGTAGATATTGACAGTTTTGCGGAAACATTTGCGATGATGTTCCCACACCGATACTTAAAGCCCCAAGCAAATAATAGCGCAAACCAAAAACTCGATTTCTTCATGTGAACCCCTCCTAAAGTATGAACAAATATGCCTAAATTTTATCATTAAACCGTTGTAAATGGTACCAATATTTCAAAATATTTTTTAGAATGTTCGGCTGGTGATTTGCTATGATAATAAGTGTGGAGGTATTCTATGAAAAAAATCGTAAAAGGACTATTATTCATTCTTTCAGGCTTAATTGTGGTGGTTGCAGCCTATGTGGCGTACGTTTACTTAACGTACCACCGGACTCCGGACAATGTGAAGTTGGAACCGGAAAATCACAATACAAGGATACTGCAGACAAATCGGCCATACAAAGCGATGACTTTTAATATTGGATACGCAGCTTATCCTGACAACTATTCGTTCTTTATGGATGGCGGCAAATACTCACGGGCTTTCAGCAAGCAATCGGTTCTCGATGACCTGACGGGTATTCATCACGCAGTTGCTGAGGAAGATCCAACCTTGATGTTTTTCCAAGAAGTGGATACTGATGGTGACCGTTCTTTTCACGTGAATGAAGTTCAATGGTTGCAGCGTAAAATGGCTGGATATTCCAGTGCCTATGCGCAGAATTATGATTCGGCATATTTGTTTTACCCGTTGACTCGGCCGATTGGAAAAGCCAAGTCAGGACTGCTGACCCTTGCCAAAGCTAAAATAACCGATAGCACACGTTATCAGCTTCCGATCGACACTGACTTTAATAAGTTCATGGATCTGGATCGGGCAATTTCAGTGACCCATATTCCGGTTAATAATGGCAAACAGCTGGCAGTGATTAATTTGCACATGTCGGCATTTACAAAGAATGCCAAAGTTCGAAAAAGCGCAAATTCAAAAAGTTGTTCTCTAAAATGAAAAATTGAGACGGCAAGCCGGTAATTATGTGATGGTCGCCGGTGATTACAATCATGACATGTTGGGGAATAGTCCTGAAGTGTTTAAGACGACGAGTAAGCGCAGAAATTGGACCCATCCGTTCCCGGCAGACCAGTTGCCAAAGGGATTCCGAATTGCCAAGCAGGGTCTTGCTCAAGCCGAGGTTCCCTCGGTCAGGGCTAACGGAACGTCTTATCATCCTGGCAAGACTTATACCTCATTGATTGATGGATTCCTGCTTTCGGATAACATCCAGGTCAATCGCGTTCATGTTAAGAGTTTAGGATTCAAGAATTCAGATCACAATCCTGAGATACTGGAATTTGAATTGAAATAAGCGACGTGCTCTTGGAATGGGGGGCGTTGTGCCATAATTAAGTATGAGAACGTACTTGAATTTTGAAACTGATTTATTGGGGGAAGTTATCATGAGTGGTCATTTTTATCTTGGCGATTTTATCTTTTCAGTTATTACGTACGCAATTGTCATTGCGATAGCTGTTGCGATTGTTTATTTTGGCATTAAAATTTATAAGTCGTTTATGAAGCATGATCAATAAGCAGTAAATAATCGGACGTCTACTAATGTGGGCGTTCTTTTTTGTACATTTATTTACTGCTTACGATCAGCTATGGACTAATCCCAGTTTGGGACTTAGCGATGCTGCCCCTTAATCACGACATTTTGGCTCATCCGTCTCACTTTTTGAGCAGCGTGATCCGAGTTAATTTGGTTAACAATTCGAGATTCACTTGTCCGGTAGTGCTGATCCTCATCTTTTTGAGCGGTGTGAACTTCGAAGCTATGGTAAATAACCTGTTGATCGTTAATTTCAAACCAGTTTGGGGTCAGTTGCTTTTCCTGACTGGTGATCTTTTTGTCCGGCCAAACCAAATAGCGGACGATGTTATTTGCTTGAGAAAGTTCGACCTGCCAACCCAAACTAACATCTGAAACCTCTTGCCAACGCTGAATATTGACGTGGTTAATTGCATAGTAAATAATGCCAGCGTATTGAATTTTGCGGTTCTTTTTAAAAGTCGCAATTGAAAGCGGCTGGTATTTTTGAGTTTTCGACTGCCGGGGCTGATCAATTTGTTGCGTGGAGTTGCGGGTCTGGTTTGCAGTAACCAGCACTAAGCCAATGAGTCCAATCATAACGAAAGGTAATATGATGACGATAAGTCGTTTATACAATCAGAGACCCTCCTCGATACGATTAGTTGAAAGTTCTTAAAACTTTCAACTAATTATTATACCGCCAAAATTATTATTACATGCTAATCATGGGGTCAGTGGGACATCCACTGCGATAGCTGTTGCGATTATTTGTTTGGAATTAAAATTTATAAGCCGTTTATGAAGCATGCTCAGTAAAAATTGGATGTAAGCTAGTTCCTAAGACAACTTTTAAGAGAAGGTATGACAGGTTTTGAAAGTCGACCAAGAACATTGTTTAGCTTCTACAGCTCAAAATACTTGTTAATTGTGATTCACAACTTAATTTATCAAAGAGATTGAAATGTTTTTCAAGAGTTGTATTATTAAGACGTTAACATTTCATAACTTAACAAGAAAGTGAACGAGGGGATTATATATGATGAACATAAATCTAAGAAAATTATTTTTATGTATTTTAAGTTCAATGGCAGTTGTTTTATTTTTAACATCAGGGGCTGTTAGTGCCAGTACAAAAACATACCGTGATCATCATGATAATGCAGTTGTGACTGTACATAAAAGAGCTGGCAAGGTAACTTCAGTAGTTTATCAGCTTAAGCATGCGAACAAGTATAAGAAACGTTATCAAAAACGGTCAAGATTCTATACTAAAGTGTCCGTGATTAATTCTAAGACAGCCAAATTGATTCGCAAAAATTATAAAGGAACCGTCACCTTTAACGATAAGATGAGGTATTATGGACATTTATATGCGAGTGAGCAAACAACTCCTATTAAAGGGATGACTGGTGATGCAACTGATGCGATCTTTATGAACGTTGCATATTATGGAAAAAATCCTCAAAAGTATCACAATGCGCTACTTTCTTTTGGTTATTGGTGGAATACAATGGATGATACTCCAAAAGGTAATCCCGAAGGCAATGTGATTGTCTTCAAAAATGGTCGGGTTTCTTTTTCAGATGATTTGTATAGTAAATTGCCTGACTAGGGTCTGTCTGGAAACAAAATAATCGTGTATAATCTTGATAAAAAACAAATTGAGGTTTTCGCCGATGACAATTCCGAAACGTTATGAAATTACTGATGAGCAATGGGCCCGGATTGAGGACCGTTTTCCGCCCTATAAAACCGGACGCCCACCTAAAATACCTAATCGCCAAGTTTTTAATGCGGTTCTCTGGTTGCTAAAAAGTGGCGCCACCTGGCGTGATATTCCTGAACGATACGGTTCATGGAAAACCAGCTATAGTCGTTATCGTAGTTGGGTTGATGCCGGCTTGTTTGAACGGATCTTTAAGGATTTGATCGATGAACCGGATATGGAAAATATCAGCCTCGATTCAACTAGCATTCGAGCTCATCAAAAGGCCACGGGCGCTAAAAAAACGCCCGCTGTGACGTTGAGAATCAAGCCATCGGTCTAAGCCGTGGTGGTCGAACCACTAAAATTCATGCGGTGGTGGATGGCCTTGGAAATCCATTATGTTTTATCCTTACCGGCGGCCAAGTTCATGATAGTCGGGCAGCTGAACCATTACTGCGACAATTAGCTTTAGCCGGCGTTAATCTGATTGCCGATAAAGCTTATGGGACTAAGGAACTGCGCCAGTATATTGAAGCTGAAGGCGGTCAATATACGATTCCACCTAAAAGTAATGCCCAAGACAAGTGGGATTGTGATTATTACGTCTATTGTGAACGCCATTTGATCGAGAATTACTTTAATCAATTGAAGAATTACCGGCGGATTGCGACGCGATATGATAAACTAGTGCATGTTTTTCTACAAACCATTTACATTGCTTCAATTTTGATTTGGCTTAAATAGTTTCCAGACAGACCCTAGTTCATTCGTGGTTTAATGACGTCTTTTAAAGAACGATTTTCACTTAACGATTTGGTGATCCCCTTCAAGAAAAGTCCGGCCTATCCTTGAAGTAGCAGGCTACTATTGGAGCTCCAATAATAGCCTGCCTGATCACAAAACCTATTATGCAATGAAAACAACGGCTAAAATTGTCGTCTTTGTCACCATTTTGGGTATTTTTTGGGTCCTTCTGTCACCCCTGGGTTACTTCTTTTGCTTCCTAACGGGGTCACCGGGATTGGTATCCGTTCCAAAGTACGTGTTCTTAGAAATGTTGGCATACGGGACGTAGTGCCGGGTACCAGTGGTGCCAAGGTACGATAACCAGAAGTGATTGTCATTCTTTTCCTTCTGGTCGTAACTAACCGTCTGGCCGGCCTTATAAGTTGCCAAGCCAGCATCACTCATTTCGGGAGTGTTGCGGCAATTGGTATTAAAGGTGAATTGGCCCTTGGTTTGAATGGTGTAGCCTTCCGGTGTGTTTTTCACATCGTTGTCATTGTTGTTGCCACCATCACCATAGGTGCCGGCATTGCCTTTGTTATAAAGCGTCCACCAAGCAGCAGCTTTGCTTTGCCGGTCTGCTAACGCATCCGTTGATTTGGAGTGCATTTCATAACCTTGTAGGAAGTCCAGGGCGGCGACTTTCGGATCTGTATCGTGGGCAAACTGAACTAATGTCTTACTACCACCGTAAAAACCACCGGTAGCCGTGATCTGACTCCAGACGTAGTCGAGTTGCGTGTTAATATCACTCACTGCTTTGCCAACTTTATCGGCATAGGCTTTAATCTTACCGGCTGGCGTAAATTGGGCAATCCCATAACCAGTCGAAGAGCTCATTGACCAGGTGTGGGGCATGCCAATCTGCCACTGATCTGGATTAATTCCCGATTCATGTTGGAAGTTGGCTAAAATCCCACAGATAGCCGCGTCAGATAGGCCCTTCTTATTAAAGTAGTCATAAACCTGCTTAGCGTGTTGGTGTAAAGCATCTGTTGGCGTATCGGAGCCTCCGCCATTATTCGAATTTGACTGATCGCCTAACAACGTACCATCAAAGTCATAACTGAAATCCACGTGCAGGCCATCTGCCAGAGAATTTATTTCTGTTTGGTAACTCTAAACGTGATCGGATTAAAACTAATGGTACAGTGACCAACAAATTACAATAAAGAATAATTTGAATACGAAAAAGCCCCAAACCAGATTTTTATCTGGTCTGAGGCTTTCAGTTTGAATTAGTTCATTTAGTTAAGATTGTTTAGTGTTTCCGGGAACCGGATTTGCCACTCATATCCTCGTAATGCGCCCAACAAGAGTAGATTGTGACCAATTTGTTGTCTTTATCAATGGTATAAGCGACCCGGTGTTGACCGTTAATTCGTCGGGAATAGAATCCAGCCGCCGGGCGTGTTAACTTCTCAAAGGATTGCACTGGCGAAAACGGGTCAGTTTCAAGCGTTGCTTTAACGCTTTCAAACGATTGACGTAAAGGACTTCTCAATACTTTTCTTAGGTCACCTTTGGCGGTTGATTTAATTTTCAGGTGCCATTTACTCATGATCGATGTCTCGTATCATTGCATCTAGATCAACGTCTGGATCATTTTGACGTTTGAGAGCATCCGGTAATTGACCATTCATTATTAATTCCAATGTTTCTTGCCAGGCGTCGTAGTCCCGCTTACTCATCAAAACAGCACTTTTCTCGTCGTCACTGCCAGCGATGAGCACTGGTTTGGAATCTTGATTAGCAGCCTTAATTAAAGCAAATAATTCTGAACGGGCTTTAGTTGGATTGACAATTTTTTCCATAATGTTTCCTTCTCTCAATAGTTATTTACTTTACAGGGTTAATTATAGCGTACGGCATCCCGTACGTAAACTAATTTAACTTTGAATAAGTATGATTGGAACATCCATACGGTAAGTAGGGGTAGAAGATCAATTAACAGAGAACAGTGCGCATTCCCCTCGGCTTTTAGTCCTATTCAATTTGGAGCCTGGTATGAATTGAAATCGAGCATCTGAAAACCCCTTATAAAATATTTTTTAATGTAGTTTTGCACTTTATTTGACAATTCAAGTCAAATGAAAAGCACTTTTATTTGTTAAGAATTTTCTTTCTGTAATTAACATGGATTAAGGGTGTTTTACTTACATTTTAAACAAGACAATTACATTCAATATAAGTCTATCTTATTATTTTGATCAAATAATCTAAAAATCCAACTTGGGTTACCTGAACGGAATTAACCCATTCAACCAACCATGTGTTGGGACATACAAGCAAAACATGGTTGTATTGCTTGGTAAGCCTGGATTTGAGGAAAAGGGTACGGAATTTAAGAAAAGTATTTAATTGAGTTAAATAATTAGTTTGGTCCGTTCTTAAACATCATCTTGATGTTTGGGAGCGGATTTTTTGTATATGCACTTATCTACTGCATAAACAAACACCAGATTAGTATCGAATCTTAGAAAGGAAACTTAATATTCAAATTATTCTAAATATCAACAAATCTCTTATAAGTCCTTGACATCAGCTTATTTAATCATATATATCCTCAATCCAGGGGCCTAAAATTTATCAAATATTAATTGTCTTATCATTAAATTAGGTGTTTACTTTCCATACAATTTGTATTATTGTTTTTTTCAACGGTAATCCGTTCGCCCGCATGGAATTTGTCATATATGAACCGTAAAAAGGATCTTCTGCTGCACTCAACATTTGATCCAAGAAATCAGGTGTCAAGATGAAATCTACCAAACAATTCTCATATATTGCTTTAAAAGATTACCCCTTTTTAATAATTGCAAAAGTCTACATTAACGGCTTCAATGTATTCGTGTCCGTCATGCTGCAATATGGGGTTGCTGCAGCACTGGCCCAGAAATTAACGATCTTATATCAGATTCTGGGTGTGCTGACCATTGCCTCCCTCATTTATGCTGGTGTGTATTATGCATACTCGATGTATTCGGAGCGACTGCGGAAGCGGGTAATTGAATCTGTCAGTCAGGAACTCTTGGCGAGCTCACTGCGAGAAATCGATCTTAATCAGGATAACGGCACAATGGTTAACCTGGTTAACCAAGACGCTGACAATATTGCAAATTATTTTATGATGGGAGTTATGCCGGCAATTGATTTTGTCATGATCATTGGCGGCGGATTAATCTACACATTTTATAATTCCTGGATTTACGGTCTCGTTTACCTTTTCATTGGATGCGGGCTGTATGCCATTGCCCACCACTTTTACGTCAAAGACGTGCGCTATCGCCGAGCTTATCAATTAAGTGATGATCAACAGAAGAACTTTTTGCCGGATGTATATCACAACCTAGCAATAATCCGAATATTTAATACTTCAAAATGGTTAACATCGGTTAACAACCGGCTCTTTGACAGCAAGCGAACCTTATTGCGTCAAGATGTCGGCGCCACCGCGTCAAGCAATGGGGTTGTGCGTGGTGGAATTTATGTCATGGAAGTTGTTTCGCTGTTTGTAGGATTGTTACTGGTCAACGCCCATCAGATCCACTTTGATGTCATGCTGGGTATCTGGAACGCTGGGATTGGCTCAATCTTTGATCCGTTTTTGACTCTTCCAATTGTCCTGGCATTTATGGCCCGGCAGAAGGTATCTTTGGGGCGGGTTACGAATCATTTATCAACTAACACCAAGGTCAAACAAACCCTTTCCAGCGCAGAAGAGCCAGTTAAAAGCATCGAAGGTCAGAAGATTACGTATCAGTATCCAAAGAATAATCATCCTACCTTGACGAACCTATCCTTCACCATCAAGCCTGGAAAAATCACTTTCCTGATCGGCAGGAATGGTGCCGGTAAAACAACGCTTCTACATATTCTGTTGGGTGTCTTAACAATCGATGGCGGCTCACTAATGGTTCGTACAAACGCTGGGCATAACTTGTTATCACTGGCAGATCATGCCGCGTTTGTTCCACAGGCTGGTCAAATGTTTAATACCACCATTGCTGATAACCTGAAATTAGGGAAATCAGTGACTAACCAAGAGCTGACTCAAACGCTTATCCAGGTCCAAATGTTTGACGCCGTCAATTCACTACCCAAAAAACTGGAAAGTGTGGTTGGCGAAGACACCAACTTTTCGAAGGGCCAAATCCGAAGACTAGCCATTGCCCGCGCCTTATTGACTCATCGGCAATACTTGATTTTGGATGAACCCTTTTCCGATATCGATGAAAGCAATCAAAAATCACTCATCCAGTTATTTCGCAAAATCGCTCACAACCACGGAATTATTATCGTCAGTCATACATTTGACTTAATCGAGCCAAATGATCATGTTATTAAGGTTGGTGATTAAAATGAATCAAGCCGTTATTCAGTATTGCCGTGATATTCTCTATCAGCTCCACTATTATCGCCTGGTAGCTATGGCAGTGGGCATTGCCTGCTTGGAATTTGTGCTGGCTTACTACCTGAATTATTTTGTTTCTGCAATTACCACCCAGTCACTCACAAAGTTTATCGTCATCGGCGGCAGCCTTGCTTTCATTGGCGTTCTAATCGGCATCATTCAAAGACAGATAAAAATAAGTGAAGGAATGCTTCAGCTATCCATTGAAAATTCCATCACCAACACGGTATTCCAAAGCTCTCTGTCTCAGCCAGCCGATGCGGTTCTAAGCAAGCCGCTAGGAGCCTGGCTGTCACTCAATAATTCCGATGCCCCAATCATTTCACAGTCGCTGGCGGTTTCCTTAACAGATTTTATTGCCGGCGCCGCTTCATTTTTAGCCGCATTCATCTTTGGCATATTAATTTCACCCTGGTTAACGTTAATCATTCTGACACTGGGTCTGGTATCGCTCTTAATTCCGAAATTAACCGGAAAATGGATCCTAACCACCCAGCAACAGCGTCAGACGGATCAGGATACCATGCAGACAACCCTCCTTCAAATTTTTGATGCTAAAGTCCTGCTTCACACGCTCCATGCCGAACGCTTTGCCCAAAATCTGTTTTCAAAGAAATATAAAAAGTTTACGCAAAGCCAACTTGAAAATGCCCGGAGCCAACACTTAATCGAAAGTATTAGCGTTGGTGCCGGCTTCTTATTCGATGTCACTTCCCTGGTCATCAGTCTGACCTTCGTTGCTAAAAATCAAATTACCATCGGCCAGTTCATGGGATTTAATGTCTTGAACAGCAGCTTTACCTGGATCTTTTACACAATGCCGGGTCTATACAACCAACTGTTAAGAGCATCCGTTTCTGCAAAACGGCTATTATCATTTGGCACGACTTCTGAGATCGCGAAACAGTCGTCCAACCATCCAAACGAGATAAAAACGCTGCGGTTAAGCCACCTGAGCTTTAAGTACGGTCAAGAGACAAGCTGGGTTTTAAAAGATGTCAACCTGGATTGGCAATTAACCCCGCAGACCAAGATCATCTTAACGGGTCCCAGCGGTTCAAAAAAACAACCTTTTTGAAACTCTTACTGGGATTCCAACAGCCAAATAAGGGCAGTTTGCATTACCTGGATGATTCAAGAACTCCATTTGCGCCCGGTGAAGTTAAGTTATCCTATGTGCCCCAGCAAGTGAGGTTATTCAGCTTAACCATTCGAGAGAACATTCTGTTGGGCAGAAGTATCACGTCGCAGCAATATGAGAAAGTATTAAAGCAGACCGACTTATGGGACTTTATCGAAAGTCTTCCAAAAAAGGACGAGACCAAAATCCTTTCATCAAACGCCGGAAATCTTTCTTCAGGGCAAATTCAAAAGATTGGCGTTGCTCGAGCTCTGGTTCAGAATACCAGCTTCATATTATTCGATGAACCAACCGCCAACTTGGATGACCAGTCAGCCAACGACTTTGAGCGAACAATTAAAGAACTCCCAGTAGCAGCGATTATGATTACCCACAGAGCAATGCAGAATACCTCTGAAATGAGGCACTACGAAATCGAAGATGGCACGATTAAGTTGAAACAATCAAGGTGACAATATGTAGAAATGCTATTTGGGATTTAAAGAAACGGGCAAGGAACTTAAGAAACGTATTTAATTGAATAGTATTCAATAAAAATGTCGCTGGTATTCATTACGAATATCAGCGGCATTTTTTTGATTTAATCTTGATGCTTCACCTCAGTTACTTTATGCAAGAAAATTGAATTTAAAGAGCATGTTGTGGGGGTGATTGCAACATGGAGTTACTAGTACACCATTATTGTTACGTTCTCTTAAAATACGTCTCATGTATTGACTATAATCCACATTGAATTATAGTCAATAAGTGAGACAGATTTTTACAAGAGATTAAGAACCATGTTTGGTTTCCACATTTCAAAAACACAAAAGCACAATCCCCCAAATCCAGGATTGTGCTTTTCTTTACGAAATTCAAACAATCGCATGGCCAACAACGATCTGGTCAAGTATCTTTTCGTCATCTACAGGCCACTGAAATCATCAATAATGCGGTTTTCAACCGATCCAATGTTAAGCAGATGATAACTTTCAACAGTTGCTTATTCCACCGTTCTGTCGATCTCTTTTAGAAATAATTGTTTGTGAACTTCGTTGACGGTAAAATTACATTATTTTCAAAACTTCAGTTACAATGGAAGTTAACAAAGCAATCTATCTTGGAGGCTCATCTTATGAAAAAACAACTATTAAAAATAGTTTTATCGGGGTTAGTATTTTGTGGGGTATTAACTGCTGCTTCAACTGCTCAAGCAAAGAAGCCTTACAGCTGGTCGGTAATGGACGGGCCATTAATGTACTATACCAAACCAAACGTAAAGGGATATATTTGGAATTATAGCCATACCAGAAAATTACATAACGTTAAAAACTATCGTTATACCAGTTGGCTTGTTACTAACGCTTCCACCAAAAGGATTAAGGGTAAAAGATCGGTTTACTATCGGGTCTATTCTGCCAATAAGAAAGTCAAAGGACTCGTTTGGAGCGGCTATCTTACAAAGGCACTTGCCACGCCATTAGATAAGATTTCAAGTAATCAGCAGTATTTGAATTATATCAATTCCAACCCTAGCCAACGCTTAACTAAAGCCTTAATTAAACTATTTCCCAATAGCCCCGTTGACATCAGCTTATCGCGTTCAATTGATAATATCACGGCAACCACACCCATTAAAAATCAGAATTTTACCGACTTTATTGCAATTAGTAACCTTAAGGATCCTAATAATCCAAATCCCCATCAAGATGGAAGTATCGACAGCTATCTCTACTACAGTTATGGTCAGGCGATTACACCACGAGTTAAACGGGTAACTGAAATTCTTAATGCGAATGGGTATAATGCAAGCAAACGCGCTTCGATGACAAACTATTCGCTTGGCGTTGACGTTGTAGATGGCGCTTTATATGGGACGACGACTAATTCACCATATCCCCAACATGATGATCAGACAACCCGATTAATTTATGAAATATATCTTGCGAAAAATAAAGCATGAAGAATCGATTATAGTAAGTATGTAAAACGACTCTAAGAGAGACTCAAAGCCGCATTAGTTTCCACATCTCAAAAACACAAAAGCACAATCCCACCAATCCGGGATCGTGCTTTCTTCAGTAAATTTAAACAATCGTACGACCAACAATGCTATCGTCAAGTATCTATTCGTCATCTGCAGGCAACTGTAAACATCAATAGCGTGATTTCGACGTTAGGCGGATTTACAACCCTAAAAGGTTACTTGCCACCGTTCTGTCGATCTCTTCTAAAATCCGTTTCGCTTATTGCCTATAGTCCAAATAAAAGAACGGCGAAATGCCATTCTTTTATCTGGTTCCAATTACAAATCCTTGGTGCATATCACCCGTAGCATATTGATCGGACCACTGGAAGTTAGTCAGATAGATGCCAATGACGTATTTCTTTTGACGTTTAACAGTAGTGTAACCGTTAGCCTCCAGAATCGCCTTGATTTTTGCTAATCTCTGTTGGTT
>ASXE01000200.1_pt1 | contig 12095 bp, 15 predicted proteins | sample 714208 | NCBI WGS metagenome assembly ASXE01 (sample SAMN02954265, study PRJNA200716) | food metagenome | biome: terrestrial; feature: Turkish kefir grains; material: grain; isolation source: Turkish kefir grains provided by Department of Dairy, Ege University | place: Turkey: Izmir | reverse complement strand
CTAGTTCAGAAACACGAATTCCGCTTGCAAGTAGTAAGGCTATTATAGCTAAGTCTCTTTCTTTGTTTACCTTAAAAAAGGCAAGAGCCCGCTTAGAGATTTGATTTTCGTAGTCCTTATCAATGAAATCAAGCCATTCGTGTTTTTTCTTTCCCATATAAAGCATAGGGCCATATTTTTCATTTCTGTAAGATATGGATTCTTTTGCTCCTTTTTGTAGGGGAACTTTTAACATTACATTGCGATAGAAGTAGGGCTCACCATCATTTAAATCGGCCGTTACAGTTAAAAAGTGAAATAAGGAACGTAGTGCGTTGATAGTACGATTGATAGTTTTTTTAGAATCGTGACTTTGTTGCTTATTGATTTTAGTTTCTTCGTCACGTAGGTAGGCTTGAACATCAATAACTCTTAAATGCTCTAAGGCAGATAATTCAACATTTTTGTTCTTAGTAGCAGAGGAAAGTGGGGCTTTTCCTAACTTTCCAGAATCAGTACGAAGCCAAGTGAAAAATCGTCTGTATTCACTTAAGTATTGGTAGATTGTTGTAATTGCTAAAGGTTGCTGAGCATAGTAAAAGACGTATTGCGGTAAATCTTGTAGTTCAGTATTAATCAGTTTAGCATAGCCCTTTTCGTCCATTAGTAATTCAGTCCTTTTCATTTAACTACTAATTACTATTATAGCGGACTTTTGCATATTCAAAAAGGCTAAAAGCAGAGGAGTTCTATTGTTACCTAATTCTCCATCTATCAAAAAGGCAGATACTCGTTACACGAGTATCTGCACAAACAAAACACTTTTTAATACCAGCCATTAGCTTGCCAAAAAGCTTTAGCATTTTGCCATGATCCATAGCGCCCATGAACATAATTATCTGCTGTCTTTTCTTGGTTGGCAGGTGAGTAATCACCATGTAAGTAACCAGGCAATAATTGATATTTACCATATGCTCCAGATGAGGCATTCACGGCTGAATAATTGCCACCAGATTCTCTTGAAGCAATCCAAGCTTTGGCAGCGGCTTCACCGCCAGTAGCAGTTGATTGATAATTTGAAGCAGAAGACTTAGGTGCTTGTGAAACGGCTGCTTGGTATTGGCTGTTGTATGATGAACCTTGAGTGGTATTAGAAGCAGAATAACCATTTTGTGTAGATGAACCATAATTACTGTTTGGGTCATTATTTTGGCTAGTAGTTGTAGCTGCATATGCAACATTCTTAGGTGTCTTTTGGTGATGCTTACTCTTAGTACCAGGTTTATTTACATCTAATTTTTGACCAACATAAATCTTTGAACCACCTTCTTTAAGGTGATTATCTTTAACAATTTGATGAACGGTAGTGTGATGATCTTTAGAAATCTTCCAGGTAGTATCGTTCTTATGAACCGTTACTACTTCCGCATGGGCTGTACTGCTATTTTGCTGAACACCGTACAGCTTCCAGCAACTACCACCGACTAAAAATAGAATAGCTTGTCGTACTGATAATTTCATTTGCTATTAAGTTCCTTTCCTTGCTTTAATTAAGCGGTCATAAAGACTTTTTGTTTTCGTTACGTCTAAATAATATAGCCAAAGTCAAGGTCGTTGAGGAATAATCAATTTAAGGGCTATTATTACAAAAGCATTACATGAGGTATGTTCCGTTCTTTTTATAAGCTCAGTAATTAGGCTTAAATGTGCTTTTCTATTTGTATCTCATAAATCAGTAGAATTAAACAATAGAATCATATTAAACCGAAAGGGCGGTCAGCATGAGAAATAATGACGATGATAAGTCCTATTCATCAAGTGATCAATCAAATAAAAATGATGAATTTAATGAAGTAAATGCTTCTTTTTATGATGGTCTAAATAATTTATTGCTAGATGATGAGAAAATATCTCCTCGTGAAGTTGACGATAATAAATCAAGTGATGATCAATATAGCTCTGAATTTGATAATGATGATCCTGAAACCGAAGATGATTATCAAGAAGAAGAGGAGAGCAATGAAGAAGCTAAAAGTCATCAGCCCCATCGCTTACGTCCGCATCATAAGGCAAGGCATATAGTTCGAAATATCTTTCGTGGGATCTTTTTACTGTTTCTGCTAATTTTCACTCTTGGAATAGGGTTATTTGCCTACTATGCTAAAAGCGCACCACAAGTTACTCAGGCTCAATTACAAAGTGGTGGTTCTTCTACCTTGTATACCAGTGATGGAAAATTATTACTGACATTAGGACAAGAAAAAAGAAATTATGTTAAATATAATGAAATACCGCAACAAATGAAAGATGCTGTAGTATCAATTGAAGATAAACGTTTTTATAATGAGCCTTTTGGAATTGACCCAATTCGAATTGGGGGATCAATTATCAGTAATATTCGTGGCCATGATATTTCTGCAGGTGGTTCTTCAATTACTCAGCAGTTAATTAAATTGTCAGCTTTTTCAACCAGTGTCTCTGACCGTACGCTAAAACGTAAAGCTCAAGAAGCGTGGATAGCAATACACGTTAGTCGAGAGTATTCCAAGCAACAAATACTTGAGTATTACATTAACAAGGTGTACATGAATTACAATATCTATGGTATCGGTACTGCTGCACGCTATTACTATGGTAAAAAATTAGATCAATTAGATTTATCACAAACAGCACTTTTGGCAGGGATGCCTAACGCACCTACCTTTTATAATCCATATATTACCCCAGCTAGAGCTAAATATCGGAGAGATTTAGTATTACAGGCTATGCTGAAAAATGGCAAAATTACTCAGGCACAGTATTCCAGAGCAATTACTGAAAATATTCAGCATGGGTTGACTTATAAGCATGATACGCAGTCTAAACTCCGCAAAATTGATGATCCTTATATTAAGGAAGTTGTAGACGAAGTAAGAGAAAAAGGCTTTGATCCTTATAATGACAATTTGAAGATTACAGTAAATATTAATCAAAAAGCCCAAGATGAACTGTATCAATTAGCCAACAGTGGGAAGGTACCTTTCACTAATAAAAAAATGCAGGCCGCTGCTACTGTAGTTGATCCAAATAATGGTCATGTAATTGCAATTTTGGGTGACCGACATTTGCCTAATGTTGCATTAGGGCTAGATCGTGCAGTACAAACTGGCAGATCTACTGGTTCCTCTATTAAGCCAGTTCTTGATTATGCACCAGCAATTCAATACAAGCATTGGCCAACGTCACAGATTTTGTATGATACTCCTTACACTTATGCAGGTACGCATATTCAGTTAAATGATTGGGATAATCGTTACTATGGAGCTATGACAATGAGATATGCTTTGGAGCAATCAAGAAACGTTCCAGCGGTACGAACTTTAGAAAATATTGGAATCAGACGTGCTGCCAAATTCGCTAAGCAAGTTGGAGTTAATGTAGAGCCAAGTCAAGGATTATCAGTAGCGATTGGTGCTAATGCATCAACGCTACAAATGGCAGGTGCTTACAGTGCTTTTGCTACATTAGGGATGTATCATAAACCACAATTTGTTTCTCGTATCCAGACTGCAACTGGTGAAATTCATAATTATGACACTCCAGGTACTCGTGTAATGGATAAGTCAACAGCTTATATGATTACTGATATGTTAAAGGGCGTAATTACTCATGGCTCTGGCTTAAAAGCCAAAGATGGTGACCTAATTGAAGCGGGTAAAACTGGAACAGTTAAATATTCAAATGCTGAGTTAAAGGCGCATCCCTCATATAATGGCACACCTAAGGATTCGTGGTTTATTGGCTACACTAGAAGCTATGTAATGTCAGTGTGGACTGGTTATGATACATTAGCGCAAGGTAAAATTACTGGCAGTGGTCAGAATTCAGCTATGCTTTTGTATAAGAGCATGATGAGTTACTTGATGAAGGATAAAGTAAATATGGACTGGACGATGCCTGATAGTGTAGTAACTAGAAACTTTAATACTGGTCGAGAATTATTTCAAAAGGGGCATGCTCCCGCAGCACCTAAAAAGAAAAAGAATATTAATCGGATACCAAGAAGAATCATTAGAAGGTATCAAAAGAACCCTAACACTACATTTGATAATAGCAATTCTAACCGAGTGGTAATTATTGAGCTTAGACCTAATAACCAGAATCAAAACGGTAATCAAACACGACAAAATAATCAGAACAATCAAGGTAATCAAAACAGTAATAATACTAACAATAATACGGGAAATAACCAACCAAATAATTCTAATAATCAGAATCAGGAACAAACTAACAATAATACTGAATAAATCAATAGATTTAAGTTGAGGTTAAAAAGTGGATAGGGTGTCCTCTCAAAATTCGGTAATTATTTTGAAAATAGCTGCTTTTAAACTATTCCATGTATTATATAGGTGTAATCAAATTGATTATTTCATTTTGATTTAATTGCTAAACAATGTTGTTTGGTATTGGTTGTAGCCTAATTGTAGTAGGCGTTTATTGTTTATGGTCACGTAAAGTGACAGTTTATTGTTTTATTTTATTAAAAAGCTAAAAGGTATTGAAAATTTTTTTGATGCCTTTTTTTGTTAATGCTTTAGGAGGAAGAGTGCAAAAGAAAGTAGAATTGATCAAATTTTGGGTCAAAGATATTTTCAGTATTGTTATTAGTTTTAATTTAGTAATGCTGGCAATTATCTTTGGCTTTATTGTTCTTAGTGCTATTGCTGTCTTACCAGTTTGGCACTAAGAAAAGGTTTTAGTTAGTAGAGGGGGTCATTTGATAATGGAAGTTAATTTCAAATTAGCTAAGCAATTTAGCAAAGGCAGAAGTTATTGCAGAAGACAATTCAAAAAGTTACTTAAAACTTATGAAGAAGATAATGGACTACATGAGCAATGGGGTCAATTAACTAAGCGTAAGTGTGAAGAGTATCTAAGCAATTTAGGTATCGTCAGATCCATTAGTTATCAAGATTGGTACGATGATTTTGTTACTGATTTAGACGACTTAATTAGTATCTTGGAAGATGCTTTGGTCGACAAAACGCTTAATTGTCGTGCCTATAACATGGAGAACCTAGATCGTGCAGAAGAGATTTTATCGAATTGGCATTTCTTTTCAGGCTTTGATGCTAAAAAGTACGATTTTTAGAGAAGAGCATTTTAAAGATAAAAAGAAATTGAGGTATTAAAAATGAACAAAAAATTTTTTGTGTTAGTAAGTGACTATTATTCAAGCATTTGGTGCGAAAACGGTACTACTACTTTAGAGTTTCCCACAGGTTTAATTGCTGTAAGTACGAATTTGAATCATCTTTATGCAGTGGCCAAGTCCGTCTTAGTCCAGCTTAAGAGCAGAAATTCTAAAGCTTATGCAGAACTTTTACGAAATAAAGCAACTGATCTTTCAGTAATTGAACTGGAAGATGGTCAACTTGCTAATCTAGAAATTGCTGGATGGCGTGATAATGATAATTGGTATAGGGTACCATTTGATTTGATTAAGGAAATAGAAAATGACAATTAGTAAATAAAAGATCAGCACTGATAAATTTGCTGATCTTTTTTTAAAAGGAAGTATTTAAGTATGGAAAAATTATCAAGTATAGATAATACGACTTTGAAAGTGTTGAATGATTCTTTAAATGAATCTATCGTAAAAGCAATGAAAAAATATAACTTTCAATTGTATGTAACTCATTCTTTAGCAACTCAGCATTACGTTGACTTGAAAGCGATGATTAACGATCAAGTCAAATCAATTTCTGATCCTAAGTGCCATGTAACTGGAAAAGATCCTTTTATATATGAAAGCTTGAAATTCACTTTAGAAGGTGACATATTAGGTAAACATCAAAGTTTGACTAATATGAATGGATATGATGTGGTAGAAACAATTAAGCAGTGGATTGCTATTAAACAAGCCACTGAATGTCTAGACAACGCAATCCAAAAAGGTACAACTTTTTTTGACAAGGCGGAAGTAATGGGAACTATTACGATTCCTATTTGTACTTTTGGCTCAAGTATTAAATTTTATCTTTGGGTTGATCAAACGCAAGATTGTTTTTACTTCCATAAAAAAACATCAGAAGGCACGGTGAGTGGCTATCATTCTTCATTTGATTACAGAATTGATTTAATTAATACTGCTACTAAAAAGTATGATAGCTTCTCTGCTTCAGATATTGTCCCTAGTATTCATGATATTGATACTAAGTCTGTTATCCACGAAAAGGATGAATCAGAAAATGTTAAGTCATCAGTTCAGCAGCAAAATGACAAGTCGAAGAAAAAAGTCTTGCAGCAGATTTCATTATTTTAGGAGAATAAAATGCTTACAAATAAAATTTTAAAGGGTGTATGTAAAGATAATCTGCAAATTAATGTAGATCATACTCAAGAAAAAGTGTATAAGGTTGATCTGAATGTTATGTTAAAAAATCATGATTATAGCTTAAGCAATGCTAAAAATTGGGAAGGCAAAATGCTTAAGGAAAGAAGGTACATTGAAAAATCTTACGACTATTTTGATCTCAAACTTGAAGAAGGGGCAGGCCCTTTCGGTGCAAAAAGAATGGAGAAAAGAATAGTTGAACTTTATTATGAAGGTCGCATGAAGGAAATGCTAGATAAAGCTTTGAAAAAAGCAAATAGCTATTGTCAGTTTAATGACAGTAGTTTAGAACAGAAGCATATGGACGTGCCGTCAAAGGAATTTTCAGTTTGTCTTTTTCAAGATGGTGATTGTTTTTATGTTAATGCTGATCCTCAAAAACGTGAATTTGGTTATAGCATAGAGCATGCTGATGGTAGCAGTGAAAAAATTACTAATTATAATCAGTTTTATCAGAAAATATATCAGAAATTAGCTAATGGCGCTTCTTTATTTAATGAAAAAGTACCTCAAGCTACTAATTCTAGTATGGATTTATTCTAATTAAAGGAGTTAATTATGGAAAAACAAAATACTAATGCAATGTCATATCGTTACTACTCAACTGAACGTCCAATTAATCCTGGTACTTTTCCAACTAGCCGACAAAGACCAGTAAAAATTGTTAATTTTGGTACTCGTCAGAATATCGGTGGCATTAAAGCGTGGGGTTACTTAGAGTACCTCAAGCCATTAAGTGATGATGATCAGTTTACTTATGACTTAGTTATGATTAATTAAGCAACGAGTGATAGCATCCCTAAAAATAGGGATGCTTTTTTTGTCCTTTGTTTTGCATTTTTCAAAAGAATCTTGGGTAAGGCTACTCTAAAACTGAATCAAATAAATCTAGTTAAATGGAGGTTTAATTATATATGAAACATAAAAATGATTCAGAATTCAATGCTAAATTAAATGGAAAGCAAAAATTTGCATTGAGAAAATTAACAGTTGGTTTAACGACAGTAATGCTAGGAACTACTTTTGCGCTTACCAATCAATCTACCACTGCTCATGCCGATAAAGTTAAAGATGATGAACCGCAAACTACGGAAGTAGTTAAAGCAAATGATTCAAAATCTGTAACGTTATCAACTACCCAAGATAGAAAGCGAAATGTTACAAACCCTAAGGGAGAAAGCATTCCCCCAAAAAAGGACGATCAATCTAAAAAGAATACTGGTAGTAAAATTAAAGACAATACTAAGGAACAAAATTTAGATGTGGCCAAGTCTTCAAATAGAAATTCTAAGCTTAAAGCAGGTCAAGTTGAGAGTAAGCAGTCGTTAGTTAAGTCTAATACACCTTCTGTTGACTCTACTTCAGAGTCAAAAAAGGGTCAGTCTTCTTCTACCGATACTCATACTACTTCAACAACTGAGGATGAAAATAGAACCGTTCAAGAAGTAGTAAATTACGTTTATGGTAATGGCCCACATAAAGGAAATGAGGTTTATACCTATCCTTTCAACAATCCAGCTAACTTAACTTATAGTCGCAGTCGTACCCATTATCACAATACAGAAACTGGTGCAGATACTTATTCAAATTGGTCAGATTGGAAATTAACTTCAACTGATAAAGCATTACCAACTATTGAATTGCCTCAAAAAGTTCGTGGCTTAGATGATAATCATATTGATAAGTATCATGTAGACCCAGATGTAAGTCACTATCAGGAAACCATCAATGGCCAACCTATTACTGGAAGCAATCCTTTAACAGTTACTTTTGATAGCAAGAAAATTAATGGGAAGGTAATTGATTCTAAAACTGTTTCAAATGTTATTCCTAAAGATGGTGCTGTTATTAGAGTAGTCGTACCATATAACTTATCGGAGAACATTACTATTCATTATATTGACGAAGACAGCAAAAAAGAAATTGGCAATAAATTTACAACTAGACATGATGGCCAGGTTCATGCACCTGAAAGTACAATTGCCAATCCAGTAAATTCAGAAATTGCTGATTTAACTAGCAAAAATTATGTGCTTGATACCGCTACTACCAATGGTAACAAAGATATTATTCTTGATCACGTAATTATGCTGGATGGTAAGCATAAGAATCTTGATACGAGATATGATAATTTCAATCAAACAATTAAAGCTAATGGTAAGACTTATCATAATAAGTTAGATTCTAAAAAGCTGACTTTTGATAACGATGAAAATCCTAAAGACCAAATTTTGTACGTATACTTTACTCATGCAAAGAAGGCCGTTCAGCAACAAGCTACGATAAGAGAAGTTGTTAAAGGTTATTACGAAAATGGCCTTAAAATGATTCCATTTTCTGGCATGAATAATCCAAATGCACCAGTAGATCCTGCTGATGACACTAATGATCCAGATGTAATGGTTACACTGCAATTTAATCGCCAAGGAAGTTTGGATCTAGTTGATGGAACTACCACATGGGGTAATTGGACAGCAAATAACGAAACATTACCAGCAATTCCGTTTAATAATACTTTGATCAAAGACCATATTGCCGATAATTACTATTTAGATAAGAATGGTGTGGTTCATGTTGCCTATAATAATTACTTTGGTGGACATTATCTACCAATAGGTAATCAGGGCATTTCCAGTTTGACTTTCGATTTAAATCATAATACGAATTGGTTAGCTGAAATTGCACGCAATGAAGCCAATGGAGGTCCAGTAGCTACAATTAACGTATGGGTTCCTTATCGCACCAACATAAATAATGACAATGTATATGTGCTACCATATTCTGACGCTGGTAGTTTTTCTAATACGTCAACTGAGCCATCAGCTCCAACTTCTACTATTCCGTCAATTCCAAATGTCCCTCAAGCTCCTGATGATGATTTAACAAATTCAAATCAGTCAGCAAATGAAAATAATGCAGTTTCACAAGCCAAGAAAGCTTCAAACAGTAATAATAGCAACAATGATAGTGAACTTAGATTCTAAGTCCACAACTGCTACATCCCCAGTTGCAAGTTATCTAAGTAATGGTCAAATGGTTGCTACGCCAAATACTACTGAAGCATCATCAATTATTGTCCATGCTCCTAATGATTTTGGCTCAAGTACGGTTGATTCGAGTTTGAACAGCACAGGGGTATCTGAATTACCACAAACAGGGAATTCAGATACTTCTACTACAGCACTTGGTTTAGGTATTGCAACAGTAGGAAGTATTTTAGGATTAGCAGGTGCTAAAAGAAAAATGCATCGTTAATCAGTATCATGAATAAAGAATGGCTAACTAGGCTTAGCCAACATTATGGTAATAAAGAGCAGAAAATAATAATAAAAAATAAAAAATTACTAAAAATAAATTTAAATATAACTTTTACACTATTTGAAATGGTGATAGAATAAATGCTGTAGATCATATTATTTATTGTTTGATTTTTGATCTATTTACTAATCTGTATGTTAGATTAGTTGGTTGTTCGAAATTTCGATTGTAGAATTTCTTTGTGTTTGTTTATTGAATATCTGTTTACAGATATTTTGTATTGTTTAAATTTAATAGAAAAAAGAGGGTCATTTGATTTTATATCAAATGGCTTTTTTGTTTTATTTTTGGAGGTATTTATGGGCGAAAGAACTCAGATTCTTGTAAATGTTCATTTAAGTGATGAAAAATGTCCTTTTGGTACAGTGATTCACTATCAATGGGGCGCTGGTATCACTATGTTGCTTGATGCAATTAGTGTTATTCGTTCTTTACCATCACCATACATGCTGAAGTATGACGATGATGATGAAGATAAGTTTAAGTATTTAGATTCTATTTTGAAGTCTCAAGATTTCGAAATTAGGAATCCACAAGTCTATCGCAACTTGTATAAACATATCTTGAATGGCGTGCAACATGGTAGTAGTAATGAGTACTACGATTTAGCTCAGATTCAAGATTTGTTAAAAAAGCATCCAGATGATTCTAATGATAGAGAAGATCTTCTATATCGTCTTGATGATTCTCTATGTGCAAGGTTAGATGCTTTCTACTTAACTTGTGATAACAATGATGGCTACATGATTATTGATGCTACATATAGCAATAATCATGAAATTGACGTCAAACTTGGTTTTGGAGTAGAAACTAATCCATTGGCAGATAATAATGAGAGAAGAGATACTTTTAAATTTTTATCATTTGAAGATTTCTGCAATCAACCTGCTTATAAATGTTCATGTAATGAAGATTTCCAGGCAGGATATAAGCTTTTACTAAGATCTATCGGTTGTACTTTCATGAACGCTGAAGATCAGAATCGTATTTTGGCGATTAAGAGACAGCAAAATCTTATTAATTGCTAAGTAATTGTTGTGTTGTTTATTAAAGATCAAAAGAAACAGGAGTTTAAGTATGTTAAATAAAAATATTGTAAATGCAGTTATCAAGTCAGTTGTTGTTTTAGGTTTAGCCTTATTATGTGTGTTAGCAGTTCAAAGCAATAATACTCAACAAGTCGAAGCAGCTAGTTCCGACAATTATAAGACTGTTTATGAAAACATTAATGGTGGAGCAGGATTATTCAAAAATCCATTTATCCGTCTTAATCAAAACCGTCCAAGTAAAGTTGTTAAAGCTAGACACTTTAAGATTACTATGAGAATTGTTGCAGACAATGGTATGGTTTGGTACAGAACTACTTCAAAGTTGTGGATTCCATCTGACTTTACTAATCGTCCAAAATCAATTAGTCATAGTCAACTTAAGAAAAACGCCACTAAGAAGTTTGGCTGGCTTACCATTGGTAACACTACTTATATTTTAAGAAAAGCTACAATTAAGCATCAAACTTACTACTACGCTGTTAAAAGAGTTGGTCAGTTAATAAAAAGCAGTTCCCAAAACTGCTTTTTATTTTGTCCTTTTTATGAAATATTCGATTATGTCTACTTTGCAATATATTAAAAGCAGTATATAATTTGTGCTAGGTATAAAAATGAATAAGATTATTTTCTACGAAGATAAAAAACACAATTCTGAAATCAAAGAGTATTTTGATAGAATCAGTTGTAGTTCGCAAAAAGATGATAAGAAAATTTATAGAAAAGTTATGCATCAGCTAAATATGCTAGAACTATTAGGTAGACAATTGCATGAGCCTAATGCTAAATATCTTAAAGGATATAAGTATCCGTTATTTGAGTTACGTCCGCAACCAGAAAGGATATTTTATGTCACGTGGCAAAAGGATAAGTTTGTGCTTTTGTCTCATTACACAAAGAAATCTAATAGAACAGATCCAAGAGAGATAAATAAAGCTTTGTGTTTAGCTCAAGATTGGTATGAAAGGTTTGGTATGTAATTATGATGACTTGGGATGATTTTAAAAAACAGCCATCTAGCTTAAGTCAGGATGAGATTGATATTATTGATACTCTTTCTATGCTTCAAGCTACTAGAATAAAAAGAGGAATTACTCAAAAACAATTAGCAGAAAAAAGCGGGTTATCACAACCACAAATTGCTAAAATTGAAAATCTGGATTCTATGCCTACTTTAAAAACATTGAGAAGATATGCTGCAGGTTTAGGATTAAAAATCAATTTAGAAGTGGTGCCAGCTTAATTACTAAGAACTAGTATGTAAGTAAGCAGAAAGACTGAAAGCAATCAAAGTTGCTTTCGGTCTTTTTTACTTTTGGTAGTACTGAATTACTATAGTCTAAAACACTACTTAGTGCTGATACTACTGAGCA
>ASXE01000451.1_pt1 | contig 12623 bp, 14 predicted proteins | sample 714208 | NCBI WGS metagenome assembly ASXE01 (sample SAMN02954265, study PRJNA200716) | food metagenome | biome: terrestrial; feature: Turkish kefir grains; material: grain; isolation source: Turkish kefir grains provided by Department of Dairy, Ege University | place: Turkey: Izmir | reverse complement strand
CAAGCCACAAAAATGGTATTCCATTCACACGAGCAGTCCGAACTGGTGGTGGAATCGATGGATCCGAATTGCTGGAGTATCAAGGTGCACCAACTATTTGTATTGGGATTCCTGTTCGTTATGAACATACTAATTACGGTATGGTAGCATATGATGACTTTGAAAATACTGTTAAGCTGTTAGAAGCTATCATTTTGAGCTTAAGTGATCAAGTCATTGAATCTTTATAAAGTAAGGAGCTGGATCATTTGAATAAAAAGTATGTAATTGGGGTCCCTTCTGAAGTTCGCGTTATCAACAATCTGGACCGCAACGTTGTCAACAATCCCGAAGTGGCGGCCATCATCAAGCATGGCGGTGCGCCAATTCTGATTCCCACCCGGAATCCTGAGTTGATGGTTCAATACATTGATTTGATTGATGGTCTGCTCCTCCCGGGTGGACCGGATGTTGCCCCTCAATTTTACGGTGAAGAACCGGTTCCGTTGTTGGGTGACACCGACCGGCTTCTCGATCAAAGCAGCATTGAACTCACCAAGTTGGCAATTGAACGTCACAAACCAATCTTTGCGATCTGCCGAGGGATGCAGGTCGTCAACGTCGCTCTTGGCGGAACCCTTTATCAAGATATGGGAAGCCAAAGAGAGAAACCGGTTCTCCAACATTATCAAAAAGCGCCAATGGATCAGGGAACCCACACCATTTCAATTAACGCGGATTCTTATCTCGCCCAAATAATTGGCCATGATGACAAGGTTTATGTAAACAGTCATCACCATGAAGCGATTAAAGCTGTTTCGTCCCAATTAAAGATTTCAGCCCTTGCTAAAGATGGCATTATTGAAGGCGTTGAAAGCCTTGATGACGATTTGATTGTCGGAGTTCAGTGGCATCCGGAAGCCATGTTTAAAACCGATGAAAAACAAGATGCTTTGTTTGCGAACTTTATGAAACGTGTCGGAAAGTTTGCAAAAGCCGATTAGATCCAAAAACGCCCACCAGCCTGGTGAGCGTTTTTCCTATTTATCATGTCCATCGTCTTCGTGCATGCCGATGTAATAGCCATCCATGTAGCCGTTGTCGTATTCACCGTTGTCCCTTGGGGAGTCGGGATCTTCCCAGCGAATCCGTTTGGGATGCCGCTTTCGCCAACGATGATGCCAGATGCCATAAATAACCAGCAAAATGAGGAGCAGGCGGATAACCAGCCCGTCAAATGACAAACCTTGATTAATTTGTTTCTTGCTGCTGACATGGCTGACCAGAAAACCATTCATGAGCCTTGCTGTCGATAAAATATTTTTTCCCGACATTTCTTTAAAGTTCATCCGGTGAGTGAGAATAAAATCTTGAACCTGGCCTAACGCTTGGCCAAACGGATCTGACATGACCGGTATGACATGGTACTTTAATTGGGGATCAACCAAAATGAGGTTAATTTCATCTCTGGCAGGCATTCCGGCAATTCCAATGGTTCCTGAATCGGTCAGGTTTTTGATATGCTTCTTTAGAAATATATCGGTGTATGAAAAGGCGTCATTACTTAAGTTACCAAAACTAAACCCACTGTCTTCAATATCTTCGTACTCAACCCAGTCAGCTTTCAGCTCCTTTGGCGTTTTGTTTGTCGTAATCACCCAGATTTGTTGGGGATGTCTTTTGTTCATCAGATTCTTGTTCATTCGATGAATCTGGTCGTTGTCCAGCAAATGCAGTTGGTCGTCGATGACTGGCGTAGGGTGGGTTGCCGCACGTGAAATTGCCGGCTGAAATGTGATCCAAAACAGTGTGGCAAGGAGCGCCAACAACCATTTTTCCGGATGATTGAACCTCATTGGATTACCCCCTCGAATTTTATACGGTGAGTATATCATCAGACAATTGTGGGAGGGTGCGGTTCAATCTTTTCATTTAATTTAGAATAATCACTATTGATTTTCATGAAAATGGCTTACTATTGAAGGTGGATTTACAAGGAATGAAAAAACGGAGGCTTTATTCGTGCAACTGAAAACCGCAAATAATTATTTACTACTAACAGAACGAATCGGAAAAAAGCCAATGCTGCGAACAAGATTTACGGCCCAGGCTTATTTTGTTTTTGGCGCATTACTGGATTTAATGGATCAGGGTGTTTTGACCATTGATAATTCCATTGAAGTCAAAGATCAAAGTAAATTCGACAATCTGCCAACCTATCTGGATGGATTGAAGAATCGAATTCTCGAAGAAATTAAGAAGAAAGGCAGTTTGGTTCAATCTCTTGATCTGATTACCAGCTGGGATATTGCCAACGAAATTTATGACGGTGTTGGTGCTGAACTGCTGAATGACAAGTTAGTCGAGAAAAAGTCTGTTAAAACCAATTTGGATACCCACACAATTTATCTACCCACTGATGAGGCCCGTAAAAAGGTGGTTAATTACCTGCGTGAGCAAATGCTGTCTGACAAGGTTGAAGTTCCCGCAATTAGCTTGGTTGTCATCTTTGAACAGATGGATGCTTTGAAGTGGTTGTTTACCGATAAGGAAGAATTGAACACGTTGACAGAAACGTTCCAACAGAATGATTCGAAGACACCCCTTTATAAGAAGGAAAAAGCCTTGGCAAAAACTGCTCAAGATATTATTACCAAGAAAAAGTTTTGGTTTGATTCCTGGTTGAGTTAAAAATGTTAAATAAATGAAGAAAATATCGACAAATGCTGTCTCCATAGGGATGCAGCATTTTTTATTTGATTTCATCAGCGAAAATTATTATCAATCATTTATAAAGCGCTTTCACGGCAATATCATGCAGATCCAATGAATTGACCAGGTTAAACGGTTGCGCAACTATTTTTCCGGATAAATACCTTTGTAATGACTATCATAAAGGCATTTATAGGCCAAGTAGATATTCGTTGACATCGATTAGGAAAACGTTTACCATACAAAGTGAATCAGATGATAGCTACTGAGCAATTATTTATTGGAGGAATTCATTATGACATTGATTTTAAATACTTGGATTTTTGAATCAGATGTTCAAAAAGGTGCGAGGCAAGCTGATTTAGTCGAACGGGCTCACCGGCTCGGTGCAGATGGTATTGAAGTTCGTCGTGAATATTTTAAGGATCTCGACGGCGAATTACCGGAAGTTGCCAAGCAGGCCCAAGCTCACAATATGATTGTTAATTATAGTGTCCCAGACGTTGTCTTCGAACCTGATGGCTCGGTCAATCCCAAGTTGTCACAATACTTCGATGAAGGCAAGACACTGGGTATCAGTAAGATTAAATTCAACACCGGAAACTTTGACAAATTTACCGGCGACTTAAAGAAAGAATTGGAAAAATTCCCAATAGACGATATTGAAATGAACGTTGAAAATGACCAAACTGCCGTATCCGGCACGGTTGAAGCAATTAAGACCTTCTTAACGGCTGCCCGAAAAGCTGGATTGAATCAGATTGGATATGTTTATGATTTAGGTAACTGGGCATTTACTCATGGGGATGCAACCGAAGCAGCCAAGGAATTAGCACCATTTACCCATTACATTCATTTGAAGAACACAATCGACCACGATGGTGAATTGACAACGTCAGATGATTTGGATGAAGGCGTCTTTGACTGGCGGAAATTATTAACGTATCTGCCATCAGATGTTCAATTTGCTTTGGAATACCCAATGGAAAACGATTCTCACATTGCTCAACAAGTTAAATTGCTCAAAAAAGAGGTAGGTGAATAATGTCATGACATCCACAATTATTTCGGTGCTTCTGTTACTTACGTTTGCCGGCTTTATCTATTACATCATTAAGGGCGGTAACCTGATGATTGGCTTCTTCATCATGGCGATTCTGTGGTCGGTAATCGGGATGGTGCCGTTCAACACAGCTATTCAAAAGGTTTTCGCTGAGCCAGCGTTGAATTATGGACCAACGATTATCTACATTGTCTTTGGTTCCTGGTTTGGCCGGGTGTTGGTTGATAGTGGGATTGCGCCGGCAATTTCAGAAACAACTAACAAAGTTGGTAAAAAACGGCCGTTGATCGCCGCAATCCTGGTAATCTTTGTCACCACACTGATTTTTGTTAGCGCTTACGGTGTTGGTTCAGTTATCGCCATTGGCGTTATTCTGTTACCAATTCTGCTGTCAGTTGGAATGCCTCGTGACCTGGCACTTTCAGTATTCGCCTTGTCAATTGGTGCCCCAATGTACATCAACGTTGTTCTCTTCAATCAAATTAAGGCATTCTTCCCCAAAGCCATTTACGGTGGCAAATACCTTGAATTTGGAATTGTCGCAACTTTAATTCAGGTTGTCGCAATTATCGTGTTCCTGATTCTTCATCGTAAGAAGATCAATCCGGCAAATGCCGAAAAGAATTTGGAAATTATTGGTGCCGTTGATGCGGATCAAGCTCAGATCAAGAGTGTGCCAAAAATTACATTTATTATTCCAGTTGTGCCTGTGTTCATGAATATGGTATTTGGTTGGGATGCAATTCCTGCCTTAACATTGGCAACCCTGCTGGCAATCTTCTTAACCGGAAACGGCAGTGGCTGGAAGAAATTCAGTGATTTCTTGAACAGCACAATCAAACAATCAATTAGTGATATTGCCGGCTTGATCATGTTCTTAATGGCATTGATCATGTTCTCCGGGGCTGCTTCAATCAATGCACCACGGTTCAAACCGATTTTTGAAGCAATCCTGCCAAACAGTCATTTAGTCCTTGCCCTCATGCTTGGTGTATTGGCACCATTGGCATTGTTCCGTGGCCCATTACATGTATGGGGTGCTGGCGCAGCAACGGCAGCCGTTCTTTCGGGAACCGGACTATTCAGCGATGCATTCCTGCTGCCACTGTTGTATGTCCCATCACTAATGGCTGTTTCAACTGATATTACTCAGTCATGGAACGTTTGGGGACTTGATTACATGAAAGTTGATACCAAGAGTTTCTTAAAACTCGGCATCCCAGTGATGTGGATTGTGTCTATCCTAAATGAACTTTTGGTTTACTACTTCTTTGGCAGATAAAGTTGTTGGATGAATTGAAGTCTTAAAGAAAAGAGGAAATTAACATGAGTGAAGTTATTACAGTTGGTGAACCCGTTGTTACTTTTGCATCACAGGATGCGGATAAATCGTTGGCGGATGCCCGATACTGGCGAAAGATTCTTGGCGGTGCCGAGTTAAACGTTGCTATTGGTGTTAAGCGGCTGGGACATTCCGTTGAGTATATTTCACGAGTGGGCCAAGACCCACTAGGCGACTATGCAATTAAGCGAATTGCAAGTCATTCAGTTGGCAGTCAGTATATTTCCCGGGACCCGGTTTATTGGACCGGTCACCAATTAAAGCAATTGGTAACCAAAGGTGATCCAGTTACTTTTAACTACCGAACCAATTCCGCCGCATCACATTTGACCAGTGAGATTATGGATGAAGTTGATTTGGACGGTGTCAAAATCGCTCATATGTCAGGAATTTTCCCAGCAATTTCCGATACGGCGGAAGAATCATTCCGTTCATTATTGAAGCGGTTAGTTGAAAAAGACATTTTGACCACCTTTGATCCCAACCTGCGGCCAGCGCTTTGGAGCAGCAAGGAAAAGATGATCAGCACCATTAATGAATTAGCCGGCTCTGCCAACATCGTTTTACCGGGTGTTGAAGAGGGTAAAATTTTGATGGGGTCCAGTGATCCGGAAGAAATTGCCGACTTCTATCTTAAAGGTAAGAGAACCGATACGGTCTGTGTTAAAATTGGGCCGGCCGGAGTATACGTTAAGACTAAAGACGGCAATAGTTACACTGTTAAAGGCTTCAAGGTTGATAAAGTCGTTGATACCGTTGGTGCCGGCGATGGCTTCGCACTTGGCGTGATCACTGCTTTGCTTGACGGCAAATCAATGAAAGCTGCTGCTTTGAGAGGAAACGCAGTTGGCGCCCTTCAGGTTCAAACACCTGGCGATAATGACGGCTACCCAACTCCGGAAGAATTAAAGAAATTCTATGAAAAAGAAGGAGTATCTGAAGACTAATGAAATTACAAGCTGCGATTGACCGAGTATCTTTGGGCGACGCCATTACACTGGCTCACAAGCTGGATGGGATCGCTGACGTGATTGAATTTGGAACTTCATTGGTGAAGGATTATGGCCTTTATATGATTAAGGAAAATCCTGTAAACCTGAAGCATTCCAAGTTGTTATTGGATTTAAAGACAATTGACGAAGGCCCTTATGAATTTGAAAAGGGATTTGAAGCAAACGGTGATATTCTAACGGTGATGGCTGGCTCTTCATACGATACCATCAGTAAAATTTATGATATTACTGAAAAGCAGCACAAAGAAATGCTGATTGATTTGCTTGAAGTTGACGATGATAAAATTAAAGAAATTGCCAACTTTGACAACGCCATTTATGGTCTGCACCATTCAAAAGATGCTGAAGGTAATTTTGACGCAATCAGTGCAACAGCCGATTTCCATCAGAAGTTCCCGGCTATCAAACGAGTAGCGGTTGCCGGCGGAATTGACTTTGACCAGGCTAAAGGCTTGGCTGAGCAAGGCATTGCCGATACGGTGATCGTTGGCGGTAAGATTGCCGGAACCGATGATCCGGTTAAGGCAGCTACGGAATTCAAGGAGGCAATGACAATATGACATTAATTAATGATGTAATGCATGAAGTCAATGAAGTCATGGGTTTGGTTAAAGAAGATCAAATTGATGATGCTGAAAAGGTTATTCAAAAGGATCGCCGAATTTTCGTCCTGGGTGCTGGTCGCTCGGGCTTGATGGCTAAGGGATTTGCGATGCGCTTAATGCATATTGGTTACACCGTTTATGTCATTGGCGAAACCATCACGCCATCTGTTCAAAAGGGTGATGTTCTGGTATCCGTATCCGGTTCAGGTAAGACCGGGATGGTTGTTGAGCCGACTGAAAAAGCCAAGGCTGACGGCGTCAAGATTGTGGCCGTTACCAGCAATGCAGAATCGCCATTAGCTAAGCTTGGGGATGCAGTTATCGTGGTTCCTGGCGCTACCAAAGCCGGTGATGGGGTTAAATCCATCCAGTTGTTGAGTACTTTGTTTGATCAAAGTGTTCACATTACTTTGGATGTTTTATGTCTCAAGCTGAGTCGTCGGGATCACGTTTCAAATGATGCTGCCAAAGCTGAGCACAGTAACATGGAATAATCAATTTGTCGGACGTTTGGGAGGAAAGATAGATGCTGCAGAAGATAGATACATTAAGTAAGATTCGGGATACCGGAGTTGTTGCGGTTCTTCGTGGTGATTCCAAAGAGGAGACATCAAAGGCTGCGGTTGCCTGTATAAAGGGCGGCTTAAACGCGATTGAATTGACGTTTACCGCGCCTCACGCGGATGAAATCATTGAGGAACTCAATCGTGATTATCCAAATGGCCAGGCACTGATTGGTGCTGGGACCGTGCTTGATGCATCAACCGCCAGAATTGCGATTTTGGCCGGGGCAAAGTTTGTTGTAAGTCCATCATTTTCAAAGGCCGTCGCCAAACTTTGTAATCTTTACAGCATTCCATACATTCCCGGATGTATGACCCCAAGCGATATTCAAACGGCTTTGAGTTATGGATCAGATATTATTAAGTTGTTCCCGGCAGCGATTGTTGGACCGGAAATGATTTCCGAACTTCGGGGACCGTTTCCAAATGTCAATCTGATGGCAACCGGGGGTGTGACCCTGGCCAACTTGAAGGATTGGTTTGATAACGGTACGACGATTGTCGGCGTCGGCGGCAGTTTGACTGCTCCCGCAAAAGATGGTGATTTTGCCCAAGTGGCGAAAAATGCCAAGGCTTACCGAGACGAATTTAATCAGATTCAGAGTGAGTCGTTAAGATAAAATTGACGAATCGTCTGCAGGCTGTGTCCTTTAAAATGTTAAATTCATTTGTGGGGGATGGAGCCTGTTTGTTGCGGTTATTTAAGTTAACCAGTCATTATGTTAAATTATGAATATGGGTAATATCGAAATAGTAAAAGTTTTATCCGAGTAAAGTTGAATTGGAGAAAATGCGATGGAAAAGAAAAGTCAAAAACATGGTAATTCGGTTGTGAAGATGCGGGATGTTGCCGCATTAGCCGATGTTTCAATTGCGACAGTTTCGCGTTATCTTAACGGGAATCTGGATCGCATGTCCACTGAAACGGCTAATCGGGTAGCCGATGCCATTGATAAGCTCAATTACGTTCCCAACTCGGCTGCCAGACAGATGGTTAAGAAATCATCCGGATTGGTCGCCGTGATTGCCGGCAATATTGACGACTTCTTTTCCACTGAAATGTTCAAAGGGATCAACGCAATGCTTGAAAGCAAGGGTTACGTTGGCGTTTTGTTTGACTCCAATTCGGATTTGGATCGGGAAAAACGATTGATGCAAATTGTTAGTAACCAGATATTTGATGGTGCAATTCTTCAGCCATACAATGCAGTTTCAGTGATTCAAGACACAATCAAACGGCCAATGCCAATTGTGATTGCCGACCGGGAAATTGAACAGTCCCCTTGGCCCCAGATTGTCACCAATAACTACGAAATTGCCCGTCAGGCAACCCAGTACTATAAAGATAAAGGGTTCAAACGGGTGATTATGATCACTTCCAGCTTAACAATGGCCGCCAACCGACGGGACCGGTATTACGGGATTCAGTCAGTGATTAATAACATTGACGTTTTGGAAGTTTCTGAAAAGTCCTATAACCATAAGAAAGTTCTCCAGCAGTTGGTCACTTTGATCAACGGATCCCAAGAAGATACTTTAATCTTTGCGTTAAAGGAACGCTGGTTAACGGAATTTATTCCGCGGCTGTTCTACAAAGGGTTGATTGACGACAAACACGTTGCGGTTACCGGCTTTTCTGATACCGGAACTGCTCAATATATCGATCCCAAGACAAAGTTGATTTCCCAGGATCCTTATCTAATTGGTGCCGATTCCGGTGAAGTGATGGTTAACTTGTTGGAAGGCAAGAAGCAGGAGCCGGAAAAGATTATTGTTCCGGCGAAGTTTGGTTAAATTTGAATTCATTGAGTGGCATTCGAGTGGTTGTTGAAAATATGGAGGCATAATCATGGTATATTCAGCAGCTCAAGATCGTTACGATAAAATGCCGGTTAGAAGATCAGGACATTCCGGACTTCAACTCCCAATCCTATCATTAGGACTCTGGCGCGGTTTTGGAAGTCTGGCAGATTATGATAATTCCAGAAAAACGGTTTTGACAGCCTTTGATCATGGCATTTTTCACTTTGATTTGGCAAACAATTACGGTCCCAAACCTGGAACAGCGGAAGAAACCTTTGGCAAAATCATGGATCAGGATTTACGCCCCTATCGGGATGAGTTGATCGTGACCACCAAGGCCGGCTTCGATATGTGGCCAGGGCCTTATGGGCATTTTGATTCCAAGAAGACGTTGGTATCCAGCCTTGATCAAAGCCTTAAACGAATGCATTTGGACTATGTGGACATTTTTTACTCACACCGACCGGATCCGAATACCAAATTTGAAGAGACCGCCGATGCCTTGGCTGGAATCGTTCAAAGCGGCAAGGCCCTGTATATTGGGATTTCCAATTACGATACCAAGGAATCCGCACAGATGGGCAAACTATTGAACGAGCGGCATGTGCCGTTTGTATTGAATCAATTCTCGTATAACATGCTGAATCAAGAGGCTGAAACAACTGGCCTGCTTGACGAGATGGAAAGATTGGATGCCGGCTTGATTGCTTATGGCCCATTGGCGGAAGGCTTGCTGTCGGACAGATATTTGAATGGCATTCCTGATACTTTTCCAGTTCATCGAACCAATAAGTTCTTGTTTGATAAGGGCAGTGATAAGTTGGTCGAAAAGCTGAATCAGTTGAATCAGATTGCCGAGAACCGTGGCCAGACGCTGGCACAGATGTCTTTGGCTTGGCTGTTGAAGAGCGCAATCGTGACGAGTGTCATTCTTGGAACTTCACATGCCAACCATCTGTTGGATAACTTGAAGGTGCTGGATAATCTTGAGCTGTCCAATGACGAGTTGGTTGCTATCGATGGGATTATTAACGGATAAATGAATGTAAAAGTCATCCATTCTGGTTGGAATGGGTGGCTTTTTTGATTGGGCGGGGATTAGTTTGATGCTCAAACTAAATTTTGAATATAAGAAACGCCCTGGCTGATTGGGCGTAGGGCGTTTAGGATAACGAAGCCGTTAAATGAATTGGTATCCTCGTGGAATGTAGTAATGTTTAACGTGTTTGTGGAACATTGCAGTCGATCCATCTTGAATTAATGCTGTGTGATAGTGACCGTGGACTTTGGCTTTGCCAAAATGGTATGAGTCGGTGGCACCGAAGTGTCCGGTCATCTGAAATGCAACTGTCGTATGAGCATGACTATGCCCATAGACAACAGATAAGTGTCGGCCTCTCAAAGTATCTCCTTGGCCACCACTTGAATATCTAAATGAATGTTTGGTAACATGGATTCTTTCCCAAAATTCATATTCTTTATCGTAGCCATACCAAGTTCCCCGCATTGCCCGCGGTGTGGTATGGGTAATCATAGCATTGGCTTGTTGGGGCGCAAATAAGAATACCCCAAGTCCAAGTGACAGTGTTGCTAATCCCAACCTTATGTGCTTCATGAATTTATTACCCCTTTCGAACGATTTAACAGTTTTATTATAATCTCTTTTTGCATCATACTTTGGAACAATGTAAAATATGCACATGGAAGAGGAGTGATCATATGCGTTTCAGTAAGGCTTTATTCGCTATCAGTGCGGTTGCAGTGGCTGCCTTAACGGTCATGTTACTGAGTAATATTGCTCGTGCTGATGTAGAGTCGCCGGCACCATATCAATACTACCGGACAACGCAATCATTCAAAATATCAATGATGGGTTCGAGTCAAAAGGTTCCTGTCCCATCAGGAGTGGTTGTTCGCGCACAAAAAGAGACTTTTAATTATAAGCTGCCAGCTAAAACGCAGTACCAAATTGATTTTACTCCAATGAGTTACAAGCTAAGGAAGCAATTTTTCCCGAAAAAATTTAAAGGTAATTGGACCAGCAGTACCTTTTCATCGATTGGAAAATATTTGCAGCCAGTTTCAATTCCCAAGTCAGTATTTATGACAACGCTCGACTCAGTACCTTCCGAAGGTTACTACACCAAGTATATTGGACAGAAGAAGGGCCATGTAAATCGGACGATTGTTGCGACAACGGATGGGTACATTGAGTCATACTCTGATGAATTTGACTTTAAACCCAAAACATATGTTAAAATTCGGAAAATAAAGCAGAGCGGTAATACAAAATATTACTACTACCGGGTTCATATGAAAGGGTTAAGGGATAAGCACATTCGAAAACATGGAACTCAACGGTATCGCCTCAAGATTGTTAATAATAAGGAGATCCGTGAAGTGCAAGGGAATGATTCACCAGCTTACTATTCAGTTATCCGGGTTGGTGGCGTCAAGTATTATGGGATTGTTCACAACGATTATCCCAACTAATGGGAATTTTCCACAAACATATAAATTGAGAGAGGTTATTTGATAATGGTTATTAGTATCTTTGATAGTGTTCCGATGAAGAAGTTGGACAAAGACAATGTAAAGTTTGATGTATTAGGCGCCATCGACAAGATCCAAGTGAATGAAGGTAAAACGCCGTTCTTGTACATGATTGATACCTTTAAGATTAATGGGTATCGCAACGGTGGATATGAGTTCTTTGCTGTTTTGAAGGATGGCTTTACCAAGGATGATCTTTCGGAAAAATTTGCTAAGACTGCTCATGAGAATGAGTAATCAGATTACATCACAATGTATCATTAGGAAAAGTGTAGTCATGGCCATCACGGTGGTTGATTAAATAAGTCCTTATTTGAAGACTCTGATGATCAGTAATTCAATAGAAAGATACATTATAAGGATCTTGATAACTTTTCAGACATCCATAGAGAAAAATTTTATAGTCGTTAATTTAGAAAAGACGCTCACTACGAGCGCCTTTTTTTGTGGAATACTTATTCGTCTCCAAATTTTAAAATTCTAGGTATCTTTGATTGCGTTTCACAAAGATTCTGCCATAATTAAGCTGGTTTTTGAATTGTAACCGATTACATGTATTAAGGGGGATTCAACTATGACCATCAAAAACGTTACTGTTGCCAGAAGTGGGGTACTAGGCAGTCAGATTGCATTTCAAAGCGCTTTTAAAGGTTTTGATGTAACTGTTTATGATATTAATGAGGAAGCTGTCTATAAGGCTGAGGCACGAATTAAGGGCTTGCGGCATTCTTATCGCCACGATATTGCTGCCACCGTTGAGGAGTTTGATGCTGGAATTTCACGGGTTTCATTTACCGATGATTTGGAAGATGCAGTTAAAGATGCTGATCTGGTGATTGAAGCAATTCCGGAAAATCCAGATATCAAGCATGAATTTTACAAGAAGCTCAGCACACTTGCACCAAAAGATGCTATTTTTACCAGCAATTCATCAACGTTGGTACCGAGCATGTTTGCTGCTGATACTGGGCGACCTAAACAATTTTTGAA
>ASXE01000541.1_pt1 | contig 12934 bp, 14 predicted proteins | sample 714208 | NCBI WGS metagenome assembly ASXE01 (sample SAMN02954265, study PRJNA200716) | food metagenome | biome: terrestrial; feature: Turkish kefir grains; material: grain; isolation source: Turkish kefir grains provided by Department of Dairy, Ege University | place: Turkey: Izmir | reverse complement strand
AGACACAATTTTGAAAGAAAGGGAGTCTTACGATGGCAGTCGCAACTCAAGCACAATTTAAAGAAGCATTAGGTTCAGAAGAGAAGTTTAACGAATTCATTTCTGATTACTTCAAGTCTCACAAGGTTTTAACAGGTAATTATGATGATGGTATCTACTTTGAAAATTGGCAGGTACATTTGGACAGTGAAGAAGGCTTGGTTATCACATTGGTTACCGGCTCATACACTGGTCAAGCATTCCCAATAAAGGATACCGAACATCTCTCAGTAGAAGATTTCCGTCAATTAATTCTTAATAAGAAGTTTGCTGATAAGAGCAAGTCACTTTCAGACGTGTTCCACATGGCAGCAGACACAATTGCATAAAAAGCTCAGTCTTTGAGCGTCGATTTACTAACGGACTTTAACGCGTTGTCTTGCGTTGAAGCCCGTTTTTTTGACTAGGAGAATGAGATAAAGTAAGGAGCTTCCTTGTCTCTAATCCTTCAATCAGATTTGAAGTTTGACTTATTATCTTGTATCATGAAACCCAAGGTAATATGGGGGGGTACGAATATTAAATTAGGAGGCCCATTTTATGGTCCAGCAAATTTTTGCCAAGCTCAAAAAGCATCAAAATATCACTTTTTATCTTATCTTCTTCGGATTATCCCTTTTAGTCGTTCTGCCTTTTTGGACGACGATGCATTTATACTCCGGACCGGATTTACAGTTTCATCTAAGCCGGATCCAGGAAATCTTTGATAATCTGAAAAATGGTGCTCCAGTCAGTCACATTGCAACACGAACTTTTAATCAAATCGGGGATGCGGTTGTTTCCTGTTACCCCTGGATTTGGCTGCTTGTCTTTGCCGGCTTAAAGTTTATCCTGACACCTGTTAGTGCCGTGTATTTTACATATGTATTAGTGATTTTTACCACACTTGTTATTTCATACCACAGTATGAAGCTGGTTTCCAAATCGTCAAAGATCTCGTTTTATTTCGCAATTCTGTATGGGCTCACAACCTATCTCATCATGGAAATAATCACTACTCAATTTGGTGAGTTTCTCGCTTATCCGTTTATTCCGTTGGCGTTCGCCGGGTTATACGAAATAATGTTCAATAATTATAAACGCTGGTATGTGCTGACCCTTGGCGTTACCGGGATTATGTATGCCCATGTGCCAACAACATTAATCGTCGTGATCGCGTTACTTGTTTTTTACCTGGCATTCTTTGCCAAACAGCCTGAAAAGGACCGGTTAACGAGATTCATGTACATCGCCATTTCGGCCGGATATTCATTAATCTTAAGCTTGATTGTCTGGGGCCGCTAGCAGTCCTTTCGTTGAGTCAAAAAGCTGATGCGGCCAAATCCACAAACACTGTATTCTAGATCCTCTAAAATATCTTCACTTGGTTCAATCAAAGTCATTGCCAATAAGGGTATGGGACTTATTTACTGTTCCTGTTCATTTTGGCTTCCTGTTCTTAAAAAAGTCCCGGCAGTTGGTCGATATGCATACTTCGGTAGTCTAGCAACTTTCTTTGTGCTTTCACATCTATTCCCATGGAATCTCGTTCATGATATTCCACTTATCAAAGGGATTGACGCAATTCAAAGCGACCACAGAATTATTCCGGTGGCGTTAATGTTTATCTCAGCGTTTGGGGCCTACCTTTTAGCTGAAAAATTCGGCAATAAGGTCATTGCTTCAAGTGTCCTGCTCGTTGTGTTCAGCCTTTGTCTGATTAACTCCTTTGATTATTCAGCGCTTTATGCAATGAATGTCACGACTGATCAAAATCCATTTGATAATCAGTTTGACCGGACAAGCCAGCCTGAGCTCACATATAAGGCAACTCCCACGCATCAAATTCCACGATCAAATTTGAATTTGCAAAATTACAAAGTGAATAATCACGATTACAATAACCAATTCCCGACCGACAACGGTTCTGGACGGACAGATTACCTGCCCACAGCTACGGGCAAGCATATTTCTGAACTTGCGAATAAAGTCGCAGTCTTGAACGGCCAACAATTCAACATTTCTTCCCCAAGCCTGCATCCGGGAAATAACTCGATGAGCTATTCATTGGTTGTTCCGATGAAGAAGGGGACTAATTTGGACCTGCCATTTGTTCGATATGCCGGGATGAACTATACCGTGAAGTTTAATGGCAAACAGATCACCAACCCTGAGACATCGAAACGGGGCACATTCAAACTGACCATTCCGGAGACGGTGAAGAGTGCTAAAATCACGATTCAAAGTCACGGATCCAAGCTTAATGGCTTGTTTATCATTCTTTCAATCATTGGCTGGTTAGGTTTGTTGGGCCTGGCTGGATTTAAGAAGCATCGACAAGCAGAATCGTAAATAATATGCAAAAAGTCAGGACAACGTTTAACATTGTCCTGGCTTTTTTACATATGTTTATTCTTATGATCGTGATCTTTTGAGTACTTGGAAAAGAAATAGAAAATGCCGACAAGTGCAATGACAACAATTAGGAGCTGAAGCCACCACATCATACTGAAAGTGACGGAATTACCGGCAATCAACGACGTTAATCCAACGGCAGCGCCGCAAACACATAACCAAAATGTGGGCTCACGATAAAATTTCTGATTAAAGGACATTGGCCATTCCTCCCTCGAGCGGATACGCAAACAGCTTATAAAATCATTCTAATTATAACCTATTCGTTATCCTAGAGGGAAATAATAAGGCTCGTTTGACTATTTTTTGAGAGACTGGTTTCGTTTCCTGAGGGTTTTGTTAATCCGCTTAACCTTGAGATTTCCTGATAGGAAGACGATTAGCCAGGCAAGACCGTATACGAAAAGATATTCGATGCCAAATGCCAACCAAAATGTTGGATTCTGCCATTCAACCCAGCCGTTAATGAACATTATGCCCAACACGATCAGAAAGGTCACAACAAAGTGGATCGGCAATTCAATTCGATAATCGTCGATGTTCAGTAGTCCACTGAATATTCCGATCAAGCCTCCCATGATCAAGATACTAAAGATGTTTTTAGCGGATGGAAATGTCGTTTGAACTTGAATGGATAATAACAGTAAATAAATAACTGAGGCAATTTCCATTCCAGATATGAATAACCTGCCACTCCGTTTAAATAACTTCATATTTCTTCACCTTCACAGTCCAAGTCGATGTTCCAAAACACTTAAATACTTCCGGCTGACGTCGGTCTTTAACTGATCCGTCAAGATAGCCTTCATCCCACTGCCAAAGCTTGCCTCCAAGGATTGAAGATGGTTGATATTAATTGCAGCATGTTTGGAAACCTGAATGAAATCAGGATTTTTTAGTTTGTTGACGAATGCATATAATCGCCCTTTGGTTGGCATGGATTTATTTGGCGTGTAGACAACCAGATCCGTTCCAGAGACATCAATCAATATAATATTTTCCGGTTTGATCAGATAAACGTGATCGTCTGATTTAATGGGGATGACTGCGGGGGGCATTTCCTGGTAACTTTTGAGGTATTCAATCAGTTTTTCGACTTCAAGGGAGCGTTCGTTGGCAGACAGAGTAATCTCAATGTCGCCATTATTTAAATGTTCATTTTGCTGAAAATGGATTTCCATTTAAATTTCCCCTATCCCAAGTTATTTAATCAATGTAATTGTACCGCGGTACTTCTTAGTCAATTCTGTCACGAAGATACATAAAATACCAGCAATAAAAATAACTGTGATGATCAGGTAGGTTTGATTGAAGCTTAATAGACCATTCCAATCGAGTTGAATGCCCATTGATTGATTAAAAACTGATTTTTGATGATTTCCAGCAAAAAGTGAGTCAATTTGTTTTCCCATCAGAGCTTGACGATAGAGGGCGGATACGTATGCACCCGGAGTAAATTTGATCACCGTTTGAGCAAATTGAGGCAGAGCCCCCATTGGAATATACGTGCCAACCAAGAAACCGGCAGCAGCACCAATGATGGATTCAAAAGCACTCATTGTCTCGACTCGATGGATGAATTGACCGAAGATCATATTGACGGCAACGGCAAGAAGAGCACCTGCCAGAGCAATGAGTACCAAAGTCATAAATTTTGACCATGGGATTGCAAGACCATCTGCCAAGGCAAAATAAGCAAGCATCAACCCCAGCATAATCAACTGCATGACCCAACCAATGACAGCAGCACTTAGCATGTAACTCAACTTAATTTTGAAAATTGAAGTGTCAGTTAAATAAAAATCTTTTAAGACACCTCTGGACTCATCAAGAATCATTCTGGCGAGAATTGATAAGGTAGTGGTAATTGCGGTGACAGATAACGTGCCACCAATTAGCCATAAGTCCATCATCTTAGTTGCATTGGGCATTTGGTGCCATTCTTCAACCATGTTTTGTTTTAAGAAGATAACAAACAGAATAAACGAAATCATTGCGCCAAAAAGAGAAAAGAAAATACTGGTTTTATTTTTAAAGTATAGCAAAAAATTTCTTTGACAAAGTGCCAACATATTAACGCATCTCCTTTCCAGTGAGATTGAGAAATGCATCGTCCATTGTTGCTCGACGATATTCAAAATCAGTCGTATGATTTTCAACGGATTCTAATACATTCAGTGCTTGTTTCGAATTCTCGGGCCAACAAATAATGCTTTTTCCTGATTGTTGACCAGCGATTGTTGGTGCAATTTGCTTCAAAACAATTTCAGGTTCATTCGTGTAGAGAATTAGACGGCTCTTTGCATTTTTTCGTTTGATTTCTTCGGCTGATCCTTCTGTGATCACACTACGTTGGTCGATAATGTAAACTTCATCAGCATGGTCGGCTTCTTCGAGATAGTGAGTCGTCAAGATAATCGTCAGCTGCTGTTTTTCCTGCAGTGAATGTAAGAGTTGCCAGATAGCCTCCCGGGTTTGAATGTCTAATCCGGCAGTTGGTTCGTCCAGAAACAAAACATCAGGTTGATTAATTAATGCCCGGGCGATGTCGACCCGCCGACGCTGACCGCCTGACAAGCTGCCATACTTTTGATTCATAAGGTTGGTCAGTCCAACCGTTTCAATGAGAGACTGGATATATTTCTGGGAACAATTCTTGTATAAACGACTGCGGATTATGAGATTTTCACTAACGCTTAGGTTGTCATCAAGGATACTTTGCTGAAAGACCATGCTGATCTTTGTCCCACTTGTCATTTCCACTGTGCCTGAAGTTGGTTTCAATAAACCTGTCAGCATCGAAATTGTGGTGGTCTTACCGGCACCATTTGGTCCCAAGACCGCGGTTAGGGTACCTGATTGGATTGAAATGTTGAGGTGGTTAACAGCAGTTTGGCTGCCAAACGTTTTGGTCAAATTCTTGGCCTGAATAAGCATGGCACTCATCTCCTTTGTTGAGCCCATACTATCAGCATCAGAGAAAAATAGTGGACAAAATTGCTAAGTGGTTAAAAAATAAACACAAGATACGAAAATCCGTCAGTGAAATGGGATTGCGCTAGAATAGAAGTGTATGTTGACTATCAGAACACATGTTCGTATAATTAAAATATACATATGATTTGAAATCGATGGGAGGTGTGGTCTTGAAACAAGAATCATTATTTGCCGGTAACCAAGCTGGAAATCAGCCCTTAGCCAGTCGGGTACGGCCAAAGACGTTGGATCAGTTTGTCGGTCAACACCAGCTTGTGGGCAAAGGAAAAGTTCTACGGGAAATTATTGAAAGTGATCAATTGCCATCGATTATTTTCTGGGGGCCACCGGGTGTCGGAAAGACCACTTTAGCTGAAATCATTGCCCGAAAAACCCAAGCTAAATTTGTCACATTTAGTGCGGTTACCAGCGGTATTAAAGAAATTAGAGACATCATGAAGGATGCCGAGGCTAACCGGGAAATGGGCGGCAAGACGATTGTTTTTGTCGATGAAATTCATCGATTTAACAAGGCCCAACAGGATGCCTTTTTACCCTTCGTTGAACGCGGCAGTATTACGCTAATTGGGGCTACCACTGAGAATCCTTCATTTGAGATTAATTCTGCCTTACTATCACGCTGCAAGGTATTTGTTCTGCAGCCTTTGGAAACTGATGACATTGTTCAACTGATCAATCAGACGTTGAAGAATCCGGAAGCATTTCCGAAAGAAACCATTGAAATTGATGAACAGGCAATTAAAGAGATTGCTGAATTTGCCAATGGTGATGCGCGGGTTGCCTTAAATACACTTGAAATGGCGGTTAATAATAGTCCCAAAAAGGATGGGCACGTTAAAGTTTCGACTGATAATCTCCATCAGCTGATGAATACCAAATCGTTTCTATATGATAAACACGGCGAGGAACACTATAATATTATTTCGGCGTTGCACAAATCAATGCGCAACAGCGATCCGGATGCGGCAGTCTATTGGTTGACCAGGATGCTTAGCGGTGGTGAGGATCCATTGTACATTGCCAGGCGGATGGTTAGATTTGCCAGCGAAGATATTGGCCTGGCGGATACGAACGCTTTAAACGTTGCCATCAACGTCTTTCAAGCCTGCCAATTCCTGGGGATGCCGGAATGCAACGTTCATTTAACCGAATGCGCGATATACCTGTCATTGGCACCGAAGTCCAACGCCGTATACAAAGCAACGTTGGGTGCCGAGCAGGATGTGAAGCATTCAATCAATGAGCCGGTGCCGCTTCAGTTAAGAAACGCGCCAACTTCATTGATGTCCAAATTAGGCTACGGTAAGGGCTACCAGTACGCCCATGAAGCAAAAGATAAATTAACGAATATGCAGACCATGCCCGATTCCTTGATTGGCCATACTTATTACGAACCCACTGAACAGGGCAATGAAATCCGCTTCAAAAAACGTCTGCAGCAAATTAAAGCTTGGGAAAAAGCGCACAGAGAGTGAAGGTGATCTAATGGCACAATTTAAATTAATCAAAGGCGATATTACAACCATGCACGTTGATGCAATCGTGAACGCGGCCAATACCTCATTACGAGGTGGCGGTGGAGTTGATGGTGCCATTCATCGGGCAGCCGGCCCTCAGTTGGATGAAGCCTGCAGAAAGCTTAATGGCTGTCCAACGGGTGAAGCCAAAGTAACCCCAGGATTTAATCTCCCTGCTAAATACGTGATTCACACACCCGGGCCGATTTGGCACGGCGGCCACAATAACGAACCCCAGCTACTCAAAAACTCCTATGTTAATAGTTTGAAGCGGGCAGTCGAAAATGATTGCCGGACCGTTGCGTTTCCATCAATCAGTACCGGAGTTTATGACTTCCCACTGGATCGGGCAGCTAAGATTGCAATTGATGCGATTGAAGACTTTGATTCACCGCTGGAAGTTACGATGGTATGTTTTGATTCAGGAACCTATGCAGCGTATGCAAAGGAACTCGAACAAAGAAACAATTAAAAATCTATTCAAAAAGCTTGAAGATGTAGGCGAACAACCGACACTTCGAGCCTTTTTTATACCTGAATGATTTTCATGTTGACTTTAAATTAGAACACCATTAAAATTTTATTAATGTTAAAAACTGACGCCTTCATGTCAGATTGGAAAGGAGTGGTTCGATGAATGGAGAACTGACAGTTTCAGCTGCTTCAAAAGCACCTTGCCAACAGTGTTTGGATACATAGGAATCGGACTGGCTTTTGGGATTGTTGGTAAAGCAGCGGGATTGAGCCCATTGTTAGTCACATTAATGTCAATTATTACATATGCCGGGTCTGCTCAATTCGTTATTGTCAGCATGCTGGTAACCCACAGCCCGATTTTTTCGTATTATTTTTCTAGTATTCTTGGTTGAATTCGCGATGATTTTAATGAGTACAACATTGGCACCGTATTTCAAGCGGGAGAGTATGTTGAAAAATGTGCTGGTGGGAAGTTTACTGACGGATGAAAGCTTTGCCTTGGGGATGAACAAGCTCAACTATTCTGATAGCCATTTGAACTTTCCGTGGTTTAACACAGCCAACGTTATTTCTTACCTCACTTGGATCATTTCATCGCTGGTAGGCGCTGTTCTGGGAAACTTCATTAGTAATCCTGAAAAGTTTGGCCTGGATTTTGCCTTGGTCGCCATGTTTATCGGCCTCTTGTATCTCCAATTAATCAGCGACCGTTCCATCAATTTTAATCTCCAACTGATTGTCGTTGGCTTTGTTTTACTGGCAATCTATTTTGGCCTGATATTTATTCCAAGCAGTTTGCTAATCTTGCTGGTTACGCTGGTAGCCTGCAGCTTTGGGTGTGATGAAACATGCCTTCTTTAATTTTGTCCTCCTGACGATTGTTGGAACCGGGATTGTCACGTGGCTTTCAAGAATCATTCCATTTGTTCTTTTAAAGAAGTTTCAGTTGTCCAAAGGAGTAATTGAATTCCTGAGCTTTGTTCCAATCGCCATTATGTCAGCATTGTGGTTTGAAAACCTGTTTGTTCAACACATTGGCCAATTGCCGTCAATCGAATGGGGCAACTTGCTTGCTTCAATCCCGACGGTGATTTCCGCGATCATCTCGAAAAATTTATTAGTGATCGTCGTTGTCGGTGTCATTTCATTGGGAGTCGTTCGGATGGTTTTGGGAATGTAAAATGCCAAGCACTGGTAATCCAGCACTTGGCATTTTTTGATGCTATTTAATTTCGGCCTTCGTTAAAGGATTCAAGTCCTTCACTGGCAATAAAGTACACCAGAATTAATGCAGCCGCTGAATCAGCCCACCACCAGTTAAAAAGAGCGGTCAATAAACCACCGATTAAAACGGTTGCGGCCATGTAGGCGCAGGTAATATTGCACATTCCGTCTTCTACTAAAGCATCGGAATGAAGGGCCTTTCCCAAAGAGTGTTTTCTGAGGGTCAGCATTGGCATCAGGATAACCGAAGCAATGGCAATTGCAATTCCGGAATAACTGGTATCCGCTGCTGCGTGATTTACCAAATTGAACAGTGAAACGGCCGTGACGTACACCGACAGCAACAATAGGACGGCACCGACAATTAATGATGAACGTTTTTCGGCATGTTCAATCTCGGCCGAACTGGCACCGCTATTTTCCTTTTGCAGCCGCCAAATTAACGTTCCACCGGCGATAATTTCCATTTTCTGCTTTAACTTCATTTTGCTTTCTTTATTCACTGTTCACTAATTCTAGTTTCCAAATAACCATTTAAATGTAAATGCACCGCACATTATCAAGCCCATAATTAAGCCAGCGCCAAACATAATTAAGCCATTAGTTACAATGGCAACAAAAAGTTTTTTTCTTTTTTCATGGTGCTATCACCTCAGTGAATAAAACAGCTAGTCCTGAACCTACAATGACCCAAAGCATTGTTGTATATGCTGTCCTAGCCTTTCGTTTATAAGTTTCTTGGCCTGTCATTGTATAAACCTGTAAATAAACGGTGCCAAAAGCATAAAGAATTATTGATCCGGACATTGAAACAAACTGACCAATAAGCATTACTGCAAAGGCTGTCAAACGGCCACCAGATAAATTTGGTGAAGATGCCATAGCTGTAACAAACAAATGTATGAACATAAGAAAGCCATAGATACTAACTAAAACACCTACACCCTTTCGCCGTGCTTCACCTGAATTACCAATATTCGAATAGATCATATAGCCCATACCAATTAAAAGCATGAGAACTAGGATAACATCACCAATTCTGATCAATCCGCCCCAAACCTGTGAAAAACCGGTATTAAGGATATGAAACCCATTACTACCCTTTTCACTAAAGTAATTATTTAATTGCGAGTTATTCTGATCTTTTACATATTGGCCAATATCATCTGCCAGCCAAATAAAATTTTCCAACTTACTTCACCATCTTCATGAATTTATCATGACTAAGAAAATACCCATTATGATCGCTTAGATCAAAATAATGAATAACCTTGCCGTCAGTATCGGCATTTCTCAGTGGCAGTGGCATAGCTATTGCGGAAGCTTTTGGTTTTACTGCTAGTGGCTCTAAATCAAGTCTTAGCATTTCCGTCTTTTTTTCTTCTTTCTCCAGAACAATATGTTTAATCCTAGCCTTACCGTTACTTTGCTCTGCTACAGATTGAACCATTGCAACGATTTGATCTTTAGGTAAATAAGAATTGAAATTATGTGTTAAGGAGTACTGATCAAAGTTGACTACCCACTGATCTTTAAATGGACTTAAAGTCACAACTATATCTTGCAACCAAGCTTCAGATAATTGTGATAATGAATAATTTGAAACAATATGATTGAAAACATTCTGCCAAGTAATCACAGAATTGTCAGTACTCATATTCATAAAATTCTTAACGGGAACGTTCTTATCTTGGGGTGCAGTTAATCCAAACCTACATTTAAATTGACGATTATGTGTCATAAATAACTCCAAGTTATCTATCTGAGCCAAACTCGTCGTCGCCAAAATAGGTACAGTTTGACTTAACACATGATCAATTTGTTCAATTTCAAAGTGATCTTTTTTGTTGCTATGATATATTAAGCTCTCTGATGGATAAATCGTGCCATGCTTAAAGAGCAAGCGATTACGTTTACTTAAGTCAAAGAATAACCTAGCACTGGCTCGATGAGAATTCTCAGGATTCTCGTAGAGTTTAATTATGCCCATCAGACTTACTAATATTTCTGATTCAAAGGGATGCTGATAAGAATCATATTGGTCATTTGAAGAATAATCAGAAATAATTTGAATTGATCTTAGCCGATGACGAAACAATTGAATTGATAAACCAGTTGCTGGTCTTTCAATAATCTCGCTTCGCTCAGCTTCCATAGTTTGATTCAAGATTGAACTAAGCAAATTGTCATTAGAAATAGCATATTTAACATTATTCGCCTTAAATCGACAAGTAACTTTGATACTGTCATAAACAATGCCTAGCATATCAATATCAGCATTAATAATTATACGAGATAAAAATACTTTCTGATATGTCATTAAATATGCCGAAACCATATTAGAAAGAATAAAACTAATTGAGCTAGTTAAATCTGAAGTTATTTCAGTCGTAGGAACATCACTTGAAAAAGTACCTTCGATGAACGACTTTTCATCAAAGACATTATAGACAAGTTTAATATGTACTGGAGCGTGTTTAGTCTCCGAAATATATCTTTTTAACGCAGACAAAGCAAGTGGAATTGATTTAAGCTTTGTTGCAAATTGGTTACATACCATTTATTAAACACATCCTTATATGTGTAGAAAAAAAGAGACGTTATTTTGAATAACGTCTCTTTGTAAAATAAGATTATAGTTAATTATGACTTCTCACTTGAGCTTCTTTCCACATTTTGAAAGCTTTCGGCCCACGTTCGGCAAGAATATCATACTTATCATCTTTCCAAGTCGGAAAATGATTTTTCTTAAATCGCTGCCACTCGGAATTATTGATGTTGAAATACTTGCGGATTTGAGAATCAGAAAAGTCTTCTGATTGAAGCAAGATGTAGACCCATTCATAATAACCACCTTTGGGATTACGAATGTCCGTTTTATTTTTAAACCAGTAACTAATGTTACCCTGTTCGCTGAACAATACCTTGTAGTTATGTACATCTTTGCCCGAAACGCCAGCGACTTCTCTATTTTCGCTTTCTCTAATTGCCCTTTCACGGCAACGTAATACGGAACATAGAGCGCAGCCAACTAAGCACTTCTTCTTATGCTCGGCAAAAGTTTCATCGCCAAACACACGTGTTTGAAGTAAGTTGCGTTCCATCTCTGCTGATGGTAAGTCATAATGTTCTGTAGTCATATCTCTTTTACCCCTTTTTGCAATAAAAAGCGGGTACTTTTCTTTGAAAAAAACCTAAAAGAACTCTTATTCAGAGTTCATTATCATTTTAATCTCAAGCAGAGTGACTGTCAAATTATATTTCTCATAAAGTCTTAATAAAAGACACGTTACTTAACTTCCATGATTTTTTTATTATCATATCGAAGTTCAATATTTTTATATGTTTTTAGTACTTTCAAACTACCAAATTTCATATTAATTTGAGTTGGCGAATCTGATGAAACCTTGGTGGGTTCAACATCTTTTGGAATTTCAATATCACCATCAGTACCATCCTTATCAATACCAACTAGGCTGTATTTGGTTCGTTCTGATCTTAAAGCAAAAATATCATTTAAATCTACAGTACATTTAAAGGTACGATCCTTAAAATTAAGTACTGGCTTCGACCAATTTATGCTACCTTTAGCATACTGATTAGGAGTAAGTGAAAATGCTGTAGAAATATCTTTTGCATCAGTAATAACTGATTCAATCGGATAATATGAATTTTTAGTAGAAAAGAAATTGCTACTTGTGCCAGAATCATCTGATTGTTTTAATCTCATAGTAAACGGAGCTTGCGTCATGCTTGGCTTACCCTCTAACGGCACAGTAATAATCTCAAATTTACCATGCGGTAAACATAAATAGTAATTTCGATAAGCCGGATCAACTTGTAATTCATCACCTGTCTTATTGACTAACTCAATATCTGAAAATGGTATTGCAATGTCAGTATTAGTCTGGTTGTATGCCTGCAAGATAATATTTTGCGGGTCTTTTTTATTTATCAAGACCCACATACGAAACTTATCATAATCAGAATCTTGAAACTGATCTTTTAATGAAGGAATATCTTCTCCTTGTTGCTTAGCATTATGGACTTGTTGCATGTATTGTTTAATATCAGTGTAGTAATCTCCAACTTGTTTCATGTTAGTAGTCAGGTCACTCTTAGTTTTTTCTTGATCAAATGAAGCATTCATTGTAGTGGCTTTCCTAGTTTTTCCATTATCCATTGTGTAAGTAAGATGTACTAGCCGTAACTGCTTTTTAGTTAAGTTTGTACCAAGATAAAAAGATAGTGAATCATTAAATGTAGAACCTGAATCCAATTGTTCA
>ASXE01000100.1_pt1 | contig 13018 bp, 15 predicted proteins | sample 714208 | NCBI WGS metagenome assembly ASXE01 (sample SAMN02954265, study PRJNA200716) | food metagenome | biome: terrestrial; feature: Turkish kefir grains; material: grain; isolation source: Turkish kefir grains provided by Department of Dairy, Ege University | place: Turkey: Izmir | reverse complement strand
GTTTGATGAGGTCGATAGGATTTGAATTATTAATTCTCTTATTAGTAACCCATGATTATGATTTAGATGGAAAGTATATTTTCAATTCAAATAATTCAGATACAAAAATAGACTATGATAAATTTATTTTCCAGAGAATTAAATACGAAAATAATGATGATCAAAATTTCTTATATCAGAAAATCTATAAGGCTAAAGATAAGATAATTAATAATTCAAATCCTATCGACCTCATCAAACGAGGGTTTGAATATTATTTAAAAGAAGAACCCAATTTTCAATATGAAGATTTCCATTACATTACTAAAAAGAACTTATTGAAAATATCATTAATAACTCGCACATTATGTATAAAGGACAACATTTTATAGGATCTGCTAAAAGAAGACCTATCCTTGGTAAAACACATAGCACTAAATTAATCGACACCAACTATTATGTCGAAGTATTTGATATGCATAAAGCCAAAGAATTATACTCTGGAGATTAATTAATATGACTATCTGGGAACGATACTCAAAAGAAGAACAAAAAGATTACGAAGACTATCTAAAGATGTATGGTGCATTATCCGCCCTATTTAATCAAAAGTCTTCAGAAACCGGTGCACCTTATCTGGATTCTAAGTTTCAGGAAACTATCTATGCAAGATGCTTTAAATCAGAAGATGTCGATATCGGTAATACTCCTCATGACATCCGCTCTACTTTTGGCTCAGCAAAAATTGGTATCGGGTTAAAAACTTGGCTATCATCCAAGCCTTCTTACCAAAAAGTAATGCAGCTTAAACGCTTCAGAACGCAGATTGAGCCACATCAAAAAGACCCCGATGATCTAGCATACATTGTGTCTAAGATTAAAAATCAACGTCTAATCACTGACTACAAGCGTCTAGGTCTTGATGAAAACGATAATATCTATCACTATGTCACTAGAGACTCCGGTAAAATGCTTTTATCAGAAACTAGCTATCCATTAGTTGATATGGACCGCTTAAAACCGGGTAAATTAAGTTCCAAATCTTTCACTTTTAGCGATGGAATTAAAGACTACAAGTATACCTTCGGTGACAGTCAAATTTGGATGCAATTCGATCCCAAAGATAAAAATACTGTCCTTCTAGACACTCTTAATATAGACATATTGGACGACCCATTTACCTTCTTGAAATCAGCATTTAAGAAGCAAAAAGGGGTCTATGCTCCATTAAAACCAAAATATGACTACCTTTATTTGCCTCTATATTCCTATAAAACTAAGACCGTCGCAGAAAGCAGTGGCTTGAATGCCTGGAATGGCCTACCAAAAACTAAAGGCAGTACTACTCTTAGACCCAAGGGTGAAGCATATATTCCAATTCCAAAGAAGGTTTGGAAAAAGCATCCATACTGGGTTGATCCTAACGTTAATATGGCGGACTACAAGGCATATAAAAAAACCACCGGTAAAAGTGGCTATAAGATCAGATTGCACATGCCTGATGGACAAATTTTCCCCGCTCTATTCACTCAATCTGACTTTAAGAGCTTGCAAACCAAGCCACAGAGTATATTGGGGTTATGGATATTAAACGTTCTTGGCGTCACTGATCCACAAAGAAAACAATATGATCAGCCAGCCACTAACATAGTTACCATGAATATGTTGCAAAAAGCTGGTTTTGATAGCGTTAAGTTATGGCACCAAGATCCAAACAATTTACATGATATCTGGATTGATTTTGCCGAATATGGTTCATTTGAAAGATTCATGAAAGATGAGCCACAAATTCAAGACGACGATAATTATCAAGACGACGATAATTATATTGATGAATAAGTTTTTGTTACTTACTCCATGGCCACCAATGTTTCTTTGGCGGCTTTTTTGTTGAGTCATCAGTCTCATCAGACGAACTCGTCTTCTCATTGCTTCTCTCAGCATCACCATGTGCTGCCTGGAGCCTTTTTGGATCTTTATCAACCATATTCAGTGTCTGAGCGTTGTTAGTCAGTTTGGTCAATGATGAAATCTGATCATCCTTAACCTTCAGCTGCCCTTTCATGTCATCATATGATTTCTGAGACGTAGCAATTGTTTCTTTTAATGATGAAATGGTTTCATCCTTCGACTCGATAACTTGCTCATACTGCTGTTGTTGCTCTTTTAACTGTTGTTTTAACGTTAAGATGTAGTCATCCTTGCTGAAACTATGAGACTGCGCATCCTTCTTAGCTTCAGGGGCGTTAAGCTCTTCTTTTAACGCGTTAAATTGCGTTAATCCAAAAAGCTCTCTTTTGCCTTCTTTTTTAACAGCGTTAATTTTATTACGATCAATAAAGCGAGTGACTCGCATTGGATTAGTGCCCAAAGCGTCAGCTATTCCAGACTTCGTTAATAAGTCATTTCCCATTTTTAACACTCCTTTTAACGTTAATTAACGTTAAGTTATTTGTTATTCAAGTTTTTGAATAATTCTTTCAGTTCATCAGTAGAATAGCCACCGGTATCTTCTGCTTTTTTCTTGCTCCAGTCAGTACCTTTTTCAACTTTTTTGCGTCTAGGCTGGTACTTAGATTTTTTTGTTCCACGAGCGGCTGTCTTCAGTTGATTTTTACCACACTTTATAAGGTAGTTTAGGACGTCTTTCTCGGGTTTTTCAATGGAGTAATACAATTTATCAAAAATTTCTTTACGCTGCTTAGACGTCAATTTATTGTACACACGCTTGAATGTAACAAGTTGGTGGTGAAGTACTTTGCCAGTATATTTACCTGGGAATCCATTCTTGATTAATTGATTGTAGAGTTTGGTAATATCATCATCATCTATAATATCTTTATAGACTATAGAATAGATATATGTATCGTCTCGTGATACAAGGCTTGTATCGTCTCGTGATACAAGCTCTTTATTTTTACTCTTATTTTCATTTCTGTTATTTTTGCTAACCCTTGGTAAATTAGCATTCTTACTTGTATCGCCTCGTGATACATGCCTTGTATTTTCATGACCCTTGCTTGTATCGTCTCGTGATACATGCTTTTTATTTTTGCCATTCTTCGGATTATAAAAACCGACCTCAACCCTTGATAAATCTGTATTCTTGCATGTATCGTCTCGTGATACATGCTTATCATATGGATCATCCAATAAGTCTTCGGACACGTGCCAGTCGCCGGCAATTCGGTGATGATTCTTGAATTTTTCATTAAATTCCCATAATCTAGCATTGATCAGAGCAACCTTGTACTTTTGATAGGTTGCCCTTGATATGCCCAATTTAGCCACATCATCGGTTGTTTTTGCCAAGATAGTATTAGTCTTCCGGCTGTGGCTATTACCATTCATACGTTGCATTAGAAGGGCGTGTAGACGCAATGCTTGGCACGGTTTAACCGATCTTATCCGATCAAAATATTCTTCATGTTTGTAGATGTTTACGATGTTGAATTCGAGTTGAGTTTTTTTCTTTTTCTTAACCATAAAAAATACCTCCATCAGCTCGATGAACTAATGAAGGTTTTAATAATCTTATGTAAAAAAGTATCTAGTAATCCCGCGTAAAATATTTCACACGATCCAACTACCTTGATAATCATATGTAATCTGATATAATACTTTATAGAACATAGAATAAACCATCAAAAGTTCGCACCAGGGTACCAATCTGTTCGAGCTTTTTTTGTTTACAAAACTATAATACCATATCGACGGGTGCAATTGTGTGCTTTGTCGATTTTTTGTTAGCTTATGTTAGCGGCTAAAAATTGCCGTAGAAAGCTAACTTTTGCTTTTAAAAACTACAGATTGTGGTATAATATTATCTACATCAAGAAACAGACTTAAATTACATGAAAAGAAATCAAGCAATGATGTTCGTACGAGAAAGACGTCGAAGAAAGCATCATTGCTTTTTTGATGCTTTCAAACTGTTAACCAACTACATTTGTTAACTTTCATGGAATCAAAAACATAACAAGAGGGAGAGATATAGATATGGCTAAGGCAATTGAGCTTACTGGCCGTAAGGCTGGGATCACTATTACCACTAAGCAGACTAAATCTGGCTTGTACAGCTTTACGATGCTTAACGTTGATCGTGACGCTACTCCAGAACAAGTTGATCAAGCTGCAGATGCAGTGACATCACTTATGGATGGCGCTAAGAATGACGTGTTAATCACTAACATCAACCGTGTTATCGACGGTAAATAAGAATTAAAGAAGGAGGAGAGACTAAATGAAGAAAGTATTGAAGTTAAAATTCAAGAATTCCGACGGTAAGAACGTTGTTCTTACTGTGCGCTACCCACGTCCTGACTTGAAGAAGGAAGACGTTAAGGCTGCTATGCAGAAGTTAGTGGATTCAAAGGCTTTTTCAAAAGACGAAGTATATCCATATGCTGAAGTCGTAAGTGCTAGCTACTACACTACTCAATCAGACGACATCTTCGCTGAAGATGGCAAGGCTGAGCCTGTAGAAGCTGAAGCTGCTAATACTGCTAACGCTCAATAATTGGCGTTCAAGGGGAAGGGATTAGGTCCCCTTCCTCTTTTTTAGTTTTTGGGAGTTAAGAATGAATAAGTACTTAATATTGACGGGCTATGCCCAGGCGATGTACCGCAAATGTGAACTATGTAAGAAAGTGAAAAATGTGAATTATCGGCTTGATGTAAGGCACGCTGAGAGCCCTACAATGCTGACTGGTACCTTAAACATATGTAAAGTTTGCGCTGCCAACCTGGGAGAAATAGTCCGGATTGGAGGCTAGATGGAACTTTTCAAGATGATATTGGATCAAGCTGCAGGCGTGGCCATTGCAATTCTGCTGATAATGCGGATAGAAAGCAAGCTAGATGGACTTACAGACGCTGTTATCAAGCTATCTGACGCGATTCGGCCGACCGGCGAGAAGACGTTGTAGACACACGACCAATTTCTATATTTATGCAAAACATGAAAAAACTCATAGATGAGTTCATAGAAGATATGCGCCTAGAAGGGCGTGCTGACGGGACTCTTATGGAATATCGGATGCGATTAAACGAGTTTCGTCGATATTTAGACCATAAGAACCGTCCTATTGACCAGACAACTCATGATGATGTGTCCGAATTCACGCGGACACTTTTCAAAAAATGTCAGAAAATCACGACGGTTCGATGCAAGTTATCGGCTATTCGTGTATTTTCAATATGGGCAAACAAAAAAGGCTACATGGATAGCGTGATTATCAGTCCTGGGGACTACCCCAAGAATGTCAAAGTCAAGCGTATCAAGCGTCTAACCAATGAGGAGCTGCAGATCTTCAAAGGTTATATTGATGGGCTACAACCCAATGCAAGAGCCGCTTTTTGGCTATTATATGGCTCAGGATGCCGTGTAGGTGAGGCCGCTCATCTGCGTTCATCCGATGTCACTTTACGTGGTAAAGCCGTATATATCGACATTAAAGATGCCAAGTGGGGCAGTGATCGTTGTATCCCGATTATCGATAGAAAGCAGCAGAGATTGTATGGAATTACCGTGCGGAGCTTGATATTGATAACCGGCCACTTTTCAGAATATCGAAAAGAACGATCCAGGGTTATGCGACAAAATTCGCGCAGACCACAGGAATCGGCTTTCACTGCCACTTACTGCGACATACTTTTGTGGCGCTTTTAACCGAGCGAGGAGTGCCACTCACGACTGTTCAGTATCTTTTAGGACACAAATCATTAGGAATGACTGCCCACTACGCGCAATCGGCGCTTGTAGACATGTCAGAAATTTTACCAGAAGTTAATTTAAACAAAATAGGAGAAGACTAGAAATGAATGATATCAAGATTTTAGGACGTTTAACCAACTCACCAGAAATGAAGAGAAGCGCAGCAGGCCGTGACTATGCCTGGTTCACTGTTGCTGTGCCTCGTCGTAACAACCGTGAGGAGGCGGATTTCATCAGATGTGTGGCATTTGACAAGCTGGCAGCTGCAATTGCTAAGCACTGTGGCAAGGGTCGTCAGGTGCTATGTAATGGCCGTCTCCAGGTATCAACTTCCATGGACGAGGACACTAAGCGGATCAGATATCATCATACTGTAGTCGTAAATGCTACTCACTTCTTGCATGATCCTAATCGCGCTACTGATCCAGCCATGGCTGCTTAGTAAATTTTAACTAATGAGGCTGTCAATGGTACCGGAGGCGTCGAAGACGCTGAGGATAAGGAATTGACAGCCTTTCTTGCTATTACGCTATTAAAAAGAAGAAAACAAGGTTTTCTTCCTGCCCTCGTGGCGAGCGATGGGGTTTGGGGCAACGCCCCATGAGATGAAAAGTAACTTCTGTATGTACCCCCGGCTACTAATAGGGGGGTACAAAATACAAAGAAGCATTAAAGGATGAAGATATATGTTAGCAGTAACCATTGACTGGCTTGAGTTTACAGTGCTTCAGACTCAAATGCCAGTAGTGATGGACACTTTGGGTTTGAAATGGGACGAGTTCACACAACTGCCTAAAGGTCGCTTTGGGTATCATACTCAGTATAAATGGGACAACGGCAATGTTTTTATCATGTTCACTACATTAAAAGAATGTAATGAAGTGACGCTGGAAACGAAGATTAACACTAAGTCAGGCGTACACGTGATGATCACGGGCCAAGGATGCCGTCAGTATTCCGCCAAACAAGACCTGGTATTCCTGATTAGACGGCTCTACTTATTTGACCATGTTAATTTTACTCGGATCGACTTGGCCATAGATGACCACGAATCGAAGATCATTGACTACGATCGGATTCATCAAGCAGCAGAAGAAGGTAATCTAACTTCCCGCTGGAGCAAATGGGACGAAGTAGTGTCACGTCAGACTTCTACGAATGAGTATCTTGGACGGACAATGTATTTTGGCTCCCAGGTAAGCGACCTATTCTGTCGGATCTACGATAAATCACTAGAGCGTAAAACCAAATCATCAGAAGAAAATATTCCAAAAAAATGGACGCGTCTGGAGTTGGTTTATCGAAAAGATCGCGCGAAAAAACTTGTTGATCATATGATCAATGGCGAAAAATCATTAGGTTATGTGCTGAGAGGAACGCTCAAACAGTACTTACGATTTTTAACACCGATAACTACTGATAAAAACAAATCAAGATGGCCCTCAGCACAGTGGTGGATCAAGCTTCTTGATAATGTTGAGCGACTACAGTTAACTGTCAAAAAAGATGCAAAAACTATCGAAGATATGACTGCTTGGGTAGATAAGCAGATAGCTCCAACTATCGCGACGATCATGAAAGCCCAGGAGGGTGACATGAGCTGGCTACGTCAGATCATTGTAGACGGTGCCACTCGGCTCAAGCAGAAGCATAGAGATGCGATTTATCAATACATAAATAAATTAGAAGAAGGTATAGCAGCATGAAAAAAGAAAAAGTTATCCGTACAATAGCAACTGCACAAGCATATCCAAAGTTTGCTTTTTGTTCAGCAATTACGCCGGCTGATCCGGAGTACTACGAGCACTTAAAAGCGGCCGGCATCGATACAGCGAGCGTCTGTTTGCACTTATCGGGGTATGAACACTACAAGTTTGCCACTATCCATACTGATCTGGCGCGTCGTGCAGGTATGACTACTCATGCCTTCCTGGTAACTGATTTAACCAACATCTATGAGGATATGATCCACTTCACTAGACGGTATAACCAGCTGAACTACTGCAACGGCGACAAGGTTACTATCTGGGTTTCCACGCAGAAACAGGTTGAGAATCGCGAGGAGAAAATAATTGATCTGATCAACTTAATTGCTAACTACCACGATAGAAACTACATTGATGTAGCATTTTTCAAAAGAGATATCGATGACGCTATTATCGATCTAGACAAGATACCGAAGATCGTCAATTTAACTATCATAAATTGCAATGCACAGTTATCCGGCATTGCAGAAGCTGGTAGCTGGGTTTATACCAACAAGTTCGAAGGTGAAAATCAGATGCTGGCATATGACTTCTACGGCTTTTATACCGATAATGGCGGCTACCAACTGTCCATGATAGATACTGACTATGTTGTTCAAAAAGGCGACACATGGTACTCTATCTCGCGCAGACACGGCATTCCACTGCTAGACCTGCTTGTACTCAACCGGGCAGAAAAAACTGATCAACTATTTGCCGGTCAGATTGTAAGAATCGCATAATACCGGTATAATAGTACCGTTGGTTGAAAAACTCCTTATATATTTTCTTTCAACTAATATCTTTATTACTTATATTACTTAATAGTACTTATATTTTTTATATTTTTGTATTCCAAGTCTCACGTATGTGGGGCTTTTTTTCATCATTTTATTCATAATTAAAGATAGTATAATGAGAATTAGTGAAGTATATATAAGGAGAGAAAAAGAATGAAAGAACATCGATTAACGCGATTACTGGCTACTGCACTGGCATCTGTCAGTTTATTTGCACTTGGTGCTAATGCCAAACCTGCACATACTACTGTACAAGCTGTCAGTGCTAAGAGCCTGACACATCTTAACTACAAGGACAAAAGCATTGTCACTGTGAGTGGCAACAAGCCTAGTTTCAGCAAATCAACTAAGTCAAAGGCACGTGGCCCATGGCAGAAATATAGTAACTTAGACTATCTCAACCGGGCAAACGCTGCTAATGCATTGCTGAGCGAAAAATTGATGCCTCGTGCAGAACGTGAGCCACTCTACGTTGATCCAACTGGCTGGCATAACAAACGCATCGCTGGTGGCTGGCTGTATAATCGCTGTCACTTGATTGGCTATCAATTAACCGGTCAAAACAACAATCTGAAGAACCTGATCACCGGTACTCGACAACTTAATGATCCGGATATGTTAAAGTACGAGGACAAAGTTGCTGACTACATCAAGGCTAGTGGCAAGCACTACATCCGCTACCGTGTGACTCCTATCTGGCGTGGAAATGAGCTCTTGGCTCGTGGTGTTCAGATGGAAGCCCAATCCATCGGCGACAACTCCGTACACTTCAACGTCTTCATCTTCAATGTGCAACCTGGTGTCAAACTAAACTACAAGAAAGGCAGAAGCCAAGTTACCAAGTCTAGCACTGTTAAAAAGGCCAAGAAAGCTTCTAAGAAGCACTATGTAGCTGCAACTACTAAGCGTCGTAAGACTACTAGAGTTAAGAAGCGTCGTGTGATCCATCACAAGAAAGGTACTATCTCAACCGCAAAATATCGTGTAGTTGGAAACAAGAGAAGCAAGATCTACCACTTCGTGAATGGTCAGAACTACCACATGAGCAGTGCTAATGCCATCTACTTCAAGTCTGAAGCAGCTGCTAGAGCCGCTGGATATCGTAAGTCAATGAGATAATCAGAGCCACCGAGAGGTGGTTTTTTGTTTGCAAAAAAGATGTTAGACCGGGGCCTCCCGCTCGCGGAAAGGCAGCAGAGTACATACCGTTGGCTCAGATTTACGGCTAAGCTAACTACTAGCTTTGATTAGAGTTAGAGGAGGCTAGTAGTGGATCTTAGCATCGTAAATCTGAGCCAACTATTGTTAGCATAGAGCGCCGCATCGCACTCGGCCCCGGTCTAAAAATCCCCTTGACAACGGTACAGAAGTATGATCAGAACTGGAGATTGACAACTGACGGCAAGTATGATCAGAATTACCACTTGACAAATACGCACATATGTGCCCATATTTAGGCGGCTCGCGGCTTCCTTTCGCTGGAGATCTCATTAACTAGGGGCTCGAAAATCGCTGCGTAAAGATAATTAATTGCTTCCTTACTATTATTCCAAGCAATTAATTATCTGTCGCGTGACTTTTCGAGACCCGCGACGATCTCTGTTGCCCCCAGCGTTAGGTTGCCGCGAGCCGCCTAATAGCCTGACTTCTATGTTATTTAGCACGGTGGCTCGCGGAAGCAACGATGTCAGAGGCATCTGAGACACCAATTTTCCAGGTAGACCACTCCAAGTTTACATAATGCAAGTTATCCGCAGGCTCTACAACACTACTGTCACAAGCCTCTATAGCCTATACAAAATTCTTTTGTGAAATTTCGTCCGTATACAAAAATAGAACCCCATTATTACGGGATTCTCTTTTTTGCATTTTTCCGTTTTTCACAAGTAGACCAATATAAAAAAAGCAACCACTACAGTTGCCTTTTGCATGAACGAAATTAATTTCACACTTATCATCTAAATCAAAGTATACCACCACAAACGACTATTTTTCTCTGGCCATTAGTCATTTAGGGTGAAATTACCTTACAGAATTATTCTGTAAGGTAAAATGAATGGGTATTCATCATACATATTAGCCCTGTATGAATGGGCATTGCCATTATAGCATACATTTTTATTAGTTCGGTGGTTGTCAGATACCAGCATAAGGCTCTTTAGTTTTAGGCAAAGCTATGCGAAAAAATAATAGGCATGATCTAGCAAATCATGCCTACAGGTAATTAATTTGATAGAATTGATCGATTCTATCCATCAAAGCCACATTATCCTTATTGGAGTTAATTTCTTGTAGATACAAATGATACGCCATAACTAGGTCAGCTAATGAGTATCGGGTAGTTAATTGATCTGAGACAGGATATACAGCTTTGACATCATTCATTTTACCAGCAAGTAGCATAAAATTTCTATCTGATGCTGGTAACTTGCTTATACTAACCATTACTTGTTGCTCTAACTCAGCAATATCATTATGCTTAACACCCTCATGAAACTTATGCATCGATTCAATTGCATTTTTTCTTAATTCTATTGCATTCATATTCTTTCAATCCTTCTATAATTATATTTTACAATGTACCTGGGTATTCAACTATGAAATATAAATTTAAAACTACACCTGCCAAGAGCAAACAAATGGCCAAAGTCCATTCCAAAGATGGTAAAGATGAATTAGTCATTCGCAAGCGACTATGGCATGAAGGTATTCGATATATAACTAATTATAAACAGCTTCCTGGTAAGCCTGATATAGCTATTACTAAGTATAAAATAGCTGTCTTTATCGATGGTGAATTCTGGCATGGATATGATTGGAAAAAAAGAAAGCCACGTCTTAAACGTAATAGAGAATACTGGATTAAAAAAATCGAGTACAATATGCAACATGATAAGCAAGTTAATACTGAATTAGAACAACTCGGGTGGACTGTATTGCGTTTCTGGTCTAAGCCTGTACTAAAGAATCCTGATTATTACACTCAGATCATTCTATGGCATATCAAAGACAAAATATCGTAAATCATGGGGCAGCTTTTTTTAGACCACAATGATATACTTTATACATTGTTTAAATAAAGGAGACCATAATAATGACAAAATCTGTAAGTCCTTCTGCAAAGAAGCAATACACCGCTGATGCATTTTTTGCTGGCGTCGGAGGGATTGAGCTTGGTTTTAAGCAAACCGGTGAGTTCAGAGTTGTCTATGCAAATGAATTCGATAAGAATGCCTGCAAGACTTACGCTGAAAACAATCCTAACACACCATTAGATAATAGAGATATTCATAATGTTAACCCTGATGATATTCCAGACGCTGACATAATGATGGGCGGATTCCCATGCCAGGCATTCTCTATTGCTGGTTATCGTAAAGGCTTTGAAGATGAACGCGGAGATTTATTCTTTGAGATGCTTAGAATGATCAACCATAAGCGTCCTCGCGTCGTTTTCATTGAAAATGTTAAAAATCTAGTATCTCATGATCATGGAAATACCTTTAAGGTTATTCGAGAAGCTTTAGCCGAAAACGGCTACTACATTAAATGGAAAGTATTAAATGGTAAAGACTACGGTAACGTTCCTCAGAATCGCGAGCGTATCTATGTATTAGGCTTCAAAAATAAGACAGATTATGATAGATTTACTTTTCCTAAGCCAATTGAATTAACTCGCAGTATTCATGATATTATTGATTTTCATGGTAAAAAAGATGAAAAATACTACTATCGTGAGGGTAAACAGCCATTTTATGATAAATTAGTTCCTGCTATTACTAGTCAAGACAGCATATATCAATGGCGTAGACAGTATGTCCGGGAAAACAAGTCCGGCGTTGTCCCTACATTAACCGCCAATATGGGAACCGGTGGCCATAATGTACCATTGATTCTGACTGACTCCCACGAGATTAGAAAGTTAACACCTAAAGAAACATTTAATGCACAAGGCTATCCAGCCGATTTTAAGCTTCCTAAAATCGCTAACGGCCAATTATACAAACAAGCCGGCAACTCCGTTGTAGTTCCTATTATTCGCCGTATCGCAGAACAAATTACCAAGGCTATCGATGATTATCCAGATACCCGCGAATTTAACCAACCTAAAAAATATGCACTGATCATATCTAATATTACTGGACGATACGAAGGTAAAAGCTATGTCGTTAAATTCTCTGATGACATTAATGAATTAGCCCTTGAAGCCAAAGATGAGGATATTCCATTAATTGATGATGCACAATACCTTAAACTGGTTCAAAAAAAATAAAAAAGCAAAGTTCTATATGATTGAAGAATGTTAAAATAAAAAAAAGGCGTATGTCTATTGACGTATGGCTTTTTTTTATTTTATATTTTAATTATTAATACACGAAAAGGAGCATATAAGAGTATGGTAGACAAATTTAATGAAGCTAAAAAATATTACGATGATGTGATTTATGCTCCTAACAAATATATAGCATTCGAACCAGCTGGCAATTTGAAAAAGGAAGATGTATATCAGTCTATACTTTATGCATTAAAAGAAAGCGGTGAAGCTAGAACAATTTCACATTCTAATAAAAATGCACAACGAACACCAATTGAAATTTATAAAAATCAATTAATTGGTAAATTAGGAGAATTCGCTACATATGAATGTTTAAAACGTATGTATCCAAATCAACATGTAGATCGACCAGATACTACGATATTAGGCAAAGGTAAATGGGACGTCGGCGACTTATTTGTCGTTAATCATGGGTCTCGAGAAAAATGGCAAATAAAACTAC
>ASXE01000081.1_pt1 | contig 14413 bp, 15 predicted proteins | sample 714208 | NCBI WGS metagenome assembly ASXE01 (sample SAMN02954265, study PRJNA200716) | food metagenome | biome: terrestrial; feature: Turkish kefir grains; material: grain; isolation source: Turkish kefir grains provided by Department of Dairy, Ege University | place: Turkey: Izmir | reverse complement strand
CAGCAGTAGAGTTGCAACGGGGATCAGCACCTGGAAGTTACGATTCTAGGTGTCACCTCCTAACAATCCAGTTTTACTGGGCGGTTAGGGAAAGCTAGTGTTTAGCGTCCTAACGCGTTTTTTTTTAGGAGGTGATCCAATGAAAGTAGAAAGCTGGCAAGGCATTAATGGCAAGTTAGTTCATGATGAGCAAAAGGCAATTATGGTTGATAATGACCAAGCATTAACTGATCAAAAGCAGCTACAAGCAATTTTAGATCAAGATGGGCAGCCAATCGATGAAGTTCGCCGAGCAATGATTAAGAAGACGGTTAAACGTCAGCTAAAAACTCCGCCATTAAAACTTAGTGGCTGGTTTAATCGCCATCAAGACCGTCAAAATGCTAAAAAGACCGAAAAATTGGTGAGTGACAAACCGACCCATCAATATAAGCAGATCAAAAATGAAATGACCTTTTTTGGTGAGAGTTTCCTGGAAGGCTTCTTAGGCTTCTATGGCTTAGAAGTTGATAACGCCTTAGGTCGTTACGAACATAATTTGCATGTCTTAGAGGCCCAAGAATTAGGCCAGTCAGAAAAAGAGTATTACTTAGCCACGAGTGAAAACGGCCGCGTCAAATTAGCCACGGATCCATTACCAAGCCAGCAAATTGCCGAGGAACAATTGAACAAGTTCTATCAGCGTGAGCCAGAAGAAACGCAGGCAGAATCGGTTCAATTACGGTCACAGGAAGACGGAAAGGAGGAATAACATGAAGTTCAACAAAGTAAAAGCGTTAGCAACTACTGGAGCTACTGCGATTTATTTGGGCTTGATGAACGCCCAGGTTGTTTTGGCGGCGGACGGTGGCGAAGTTAAAAGCAAGCTAACCAGCGCTGGTAAGACGATTCAAGGTATTTTAACTGGCTTGGTCGTTTTAGTTGGGATTTGTGTCGCGCTATTTATTATTATCAAAAGAATGCCTGACGCAGACGATCCGCGAGAGAAATCAGAAGTTTATCACGCGGTTGGCCGGGTGGCTGGTTTAGTGGCCTTAGCGGCAGCCATTATCTGGCTATTACCTTGGGTTTACAGCCTATTCACTTAATTTAAAAAGGAGCCTGCCAAATGAAGAAAGGGAAAGAATTTATCTTCCCAGAAAACGTAGATAAAGACTACGGGATCTGGAAAGACTACACCTTGAAGGATTTTGGCGTAGCGGGACTGGCAGGACTAGTGGGCTTAATTTTTATTGCGATCCCACCCTATGGTCTGATCTTAGTCCTGATAAAAATAGTGATTGTTGTCTTAGCCATGACGATTGTCATGGCTATTTTAACAATTCGACCAGTTGCGGCGCGGAAGAATATTAAAGTGCGGGATAACTTTAAGCTGAAACGCCGCTATGCCAATGGTCAGAAACTGTTTTATTTAAAACCGAAGAAGCGAGGTGAACTAAATGCGTTTGAAGAAGAACAAAACCGCCAATAAATCAGCCAGGCTAGATTGGGATTACCAACCGCCCAAAATCAATGGTGGCAAAGAAACCATTGATGACATGAGCTTGGTGGTGGGTATGTATGGTAATTACGAAGTTACCAAAACGGGTAATCTCGTTGGCATTTTGGAAGTTAGTGGGATCAACCTGGATCTACTTAATGAAACCGAACAGCAAGACGTTTTTGAGGACTATGGTGCGTTTCTCATGAGTACCTTAGGTGAAGGCGTTGATGACACATTACAGTTCTTAGAACCGACGATTCCCGTCAATATGACGGCTTATCTCAATGGTCTCAAACGGCGGTATCTCGCCTTACAAAAAGACCACCCGGAGCAACAGTTCAAAATCCAGCTCATAGCCAGTTACTTGGATCACTTTACTAAAGTCCAAGAATCCAAAAACATGACAACTAAGCAACATCTGCTAATCGTTAAGGTACCGATTAAAGACAAGAGCGTTAAAAGCTTAAACTTAGCCGTCACTCATTTAGACGAAAAGATCGAACAGGTTAAACGAGACATTGAAAATGCATTAACGGATTTTGATGTGGACGGCCAAAGTTTTGACTAGTCAAGAAGTCCAAGAGATTTTAAAGAACTTGATCAATTTTAATGGATAGGGGGCAACAGGATGAGTTTTGGTGATAAGGTCATTGATTTATTTATGCCAACTAAAAAAGAGCATAACCAAGGCAACAGCGACCAAACGGGTAGTAAGCCCAAACCGGAGGTTGAGGATTTTACCAAGCTGATTGATCGCGATAGCTTGCATTCACTATTTCCGTTCAGCTGGGAACAGTACCCCACCTACGTCCAGTCGGGCGAGAATTTTATTCGGGTGTTAGCGATCGCTGACTATCCCAAGCGGGTTTACGGCAACTGGTTGTCAGAATTGAAGCGCAAAAAAGGCGTTATCGATATTGTGCAATATATCGACAGCGCCAGTAACAATTCAATGATTACCTATTACAAGAAGACGATTCAAAACAAGGAAGCGCAGAAGTTAAATACGTTCGACCCGTATAAAAAGAAAATTCTGCAAAACTATATTGATTCAGCCAACATGCAACTAGATAAATACCTCGATAATTCTACCACATTTGTGTACCAACATATGCTGATTTATCTGCGGGCCAACAGTTTAGCAGAATTAGATGGCTTAACCGAAAGCGTTAAGAATACGTTGATTAAACTACAAATGAAGCCCTTAGTGCCCGTTAAAGCGACTTTCCAAGCATTTTGGTCAACCATGCCAATTAACGAGAACCTCATGGGGGATTACACCTATAAAGAGAGTAATACCGAAGTCGCCAGCAGTATGTTTCCTTTTGATGACGCTGAAATTCTGGACTTAAAGCCGAGAAGCGATATTGAAGGAGTTAACAAAGATACCAACAGCTTAATTGCCGTAGATATGTTGGATCGCAACAAGACCCTAAATCAAAATCAAGTGATTATCGGGACCTCGGGGGTCGGCAAGACCACCTATATGATCCAAAAAATCCTACGCTACGCCATTCAAGACTATCAACTCTACATTATTGATCCAGAAAATGAATATACCAAAATTGTCGAAGCCCTAGGTGGGGCAGTCCTGCACCTAACTTCTAATGCTAAGTACAAAATTAACCCGCTCCAAATCTTTTCCGAAGAAATCTTAAGCGCCGATGAAGCGGTCACAAACCTTGATTTACTAGTTAAAGATAAAATCCAGCGATTAAAGGGATTCTTTGAAGTCCTTAAAACCGGGATTACCCAAGTTGAACTGGCAATCCTTGATGATGTCGTTAAACAAGCTTACGTCAACAGTGGCGTTTTGAAATACAGCCGCTTAAAAGAAATTAAAGACGATCAGTGGCCGACCTTATCCAATGTTTATGACGAGTTGGAAAAATTGGCAGATAAGGACGCCGACAAATTCAATCGGGTCAAAGACTTCTACTACATCTTAGGCAGTTATACCCATGGTTCTAACAGTTTATTTGACGGCCATACCAACGTTAACTTAAAAGGGAAAATCATTTCCTTTGATTTAAAACCGCTACAAAGTGAGCAGGAAGTCCAATCAGCCGCCTATCTGAATACTTTCCAGTATCTATGGGACGAAATTACCAAAGATCGGCATAGCCGCAAGAAATTATTTGTCGATGAATTTCATTTCTTGACCTTGCACAAAGCAGCCGCCACCTTTTTCCACCAAGCTTACAAGCGGTTTAGAAAGTATAATGCTGGGGCGATTGCCGGAACGCAGCAAATTCAAGATGTAATTGAAGGAACGACAGATACCGGGCAGAACATTGGTGAAGCCATTATTGGGAACTCCTATACCAAAGTGTTCTTTGGTCTTGACGGTAAAGGCGTTGATGATGTGATTACCAAATTGCGTATGACGTTCTCGGATAAAGAAAAGAAGTTATTAGAACGTCGTAGACAAGGTGAAGCCCTGATGATCTATGGTAGCCAACGCGCCTTTATGCGTGTCGAGTTGACCGAAGAAGAACTACGGCTAATTGACCCAGAAGCTTACCAAGAAAAATATCACCGTGAGACAGCCGGGCAGCCGGACTATCAAAAGCGCGTGGTCTTAACACCTAGTGAGATTGACGCTTTAACTACCACCGAGGAGGAAGGAGGGACTTTAAATGAGTAAACCAAACCAGTTATTGAATATAGAGGTTGGCACCTTCAAGCGACAGGGAAACCAGTTAATTCTCGAACTCAATCACAATCAATTTCGATATGACCAGTTGAGTGAGCTAAACGAATTAAAGGAAGCTGATGCCAATTTCTTACAGTTGGTTAACGTGGTTGAGCAAGGCCAGAAGGTTGTTTTAACTTATACCTTGCCGGATAAGGTCAGATCATTAAAGGAATTACCACATGAAAATAAAGCAATCCGGTCAGCAATTGCCAAGGAAATCATGGCGCAAAATGTGGTTAACGATAGCCAGTATCACGTTGCGTTGAACCCAGCTAACCTGTGGTATTACCCCATGCAACATGTTTGGTACGCCTACCGGGCCAATGAACTCATGCCTTATGATGACAAGCATAGCAATTTAGCCAAATACAAAGCACTGATTCTGTTTTGCTTGACGGGGACGCCTTACGAACGGCTATTAAGCAATCCTCAAGAAGCCCTGGCCAAGCACCCGGACGACTATTTACAACAAGTAGCTAAAGCTACGTCGTTAAATGAGTTAAGGGAAGTGGTTAACGGCATTGAGGATTTTGTGAGCTATCACGAATGGCAGGCAGTTGAAACGGCCCAACAGAAAACCAAACAACGTTTATGGTTGAGCGTGGCCGGAGTGGCGATTGTGGCCGTTTTGGCTGTCGGTTTAGTCCATAAAAGTGACGAACGGCAATATCAAAGCTTAGCTAACCAGAACCAAGCCCAGGTCACGCGATTAAAATATAGCGGTCAAATTCAGACCGCTTTAAATGATCAAAAATGGTCGGAAGCGCAAAAAGATATGAAACGGGCCGGCTATCCTTTAACTAAGCAAGTCAGTGTCTTTTTAAAGCATCGTCAGTACCAGCAAGCCTTAAACGTTGACCCAAGTCAGTTGAACAAGGTTGTTAATGCGGCTTATGCCAACAAAGATAGCGGACAGATTGCCAATTGGCAGTTACCAACTAAGGCGACAAGCACGCAAAAAGATCAATTGAAACTCGAAAAAGCGATTGTTAATTATGATACCAATACGCTTAATAACCAATTATCCTTTACGACGAACGCTGATGTTTTATTGAGAATGGGACAAGCGTATTTAGACCATAACGACACCCAAGACGCACAGACGGCACAAACTAAGTTAGCCGGGGTGAATACTGCTAAAGCTAAGTATTTAAAGGCGTTGTTAAGGCTTAATTCAGCAAAAGGTGACGTCAGCGCCGCCCAAAAGGCATTAGACGAGGCCAACAAAATTAATGGTAAGAAGAATAAAGCTAAGGCCAAAAAGGTGGCTGCGGCCAAAGCGGATTTAAAGAGTGCTCAAGCCGATCAGAAGGCGGCCCAAAGGCAGGCTGATCAAACCAAAGCTAAAGCGGGTGATTAAATGCAGGCGATGGCCTTCGAATATAAGAAAAAGAAGTGGAAGCTGATTGCCTATATTGTGGGCGGTGCCATTCTGCTGATTATCTTATTGATAGCGGCAGTAACAGGTCAATTGCAAGAAAACAGTTGTGATAATTCAACCACCACAGAAACGCAATTAGATAGTAAGAGCATGACGGAAAATGCCAAAAATATTTATGCACACTGGAAACAGAAGTATGGCGCCACCCCACAAGCAGCCGCTGGTATCTTGGGGGTCTTACAGCTAGAAAGTCGCCTTGATCCCAAGTCCGTTAATTCCAGTTCCGGGGCCACGGGCTTAGCCCAGTGGTTAGGTGGTCGAAAAGATAAGTTGGAGGACTTGGCCCACAAAGAAAACAAATCAGCAACCAATCTCGGGGTGCAGTTGGACTATCTCGATCAAGAATTGAACAGTAGTTACTATGCGTCAAACAAGCAGATCTTTAAATATACGGACGTGCACAAAGCGACGAAAGCCTGGTTAATGGATTATGAAGGCATGAGCAAAAACCCGGAACAATGGTATTTAAGCCAAAGATACGGTTATGCCGATCATTGGTATTCCGTGTTCGGGGCGAGTGATCCCGTGGCCGGTAATACGTTAGACAATGCGAGTTCCGGCGATCTGACCGAGTTAGGTTGTGATAGTGACCCGAGCTATTCCGGTGGCAGCATTGTTAAAAACGCGGAAAGTATGAAAGGCGATTTCTACTATGTTCAAACCCACCCCGGCCCCGATTTAGGCAGTGATTTAAAGAATCCCAGCAAAACTGGTGGAACTGATTGTTCGGGCTTTGTCTGGTTAGCGCTTAATAAAGCTGGTTACAAGGTACCGGCCAACATGGGCTGGTTTACCGGCACGATGGCCAGTGACGCCAAAGGTAGCCATCAATACTTGAAACAGATCAGTGAAAATGATGCGAAAGCCGGCGATATTGTGATTGTTAATCAAGGCGCGGGAGCCGGAAACAACGGGCACACTGCCATTCTGCTAGGCAAATGGCAAGGTAAAGCCACCAAAATCATTGAACAAGGTGGCGTAGGCGACAAGGTTAACGAAAGCACCTTTAGCACCGCCTTTTATAGCTTACTAAATGGTGGTGATGTAACGTTAGCCCGGCCAATCAAGAAGTAAGGAGGGAAAACAAATGAAGCGGAGCATGGTTTTAAGTGTGGTGATTGGCAGCTTGATCTTAGTTATGTCATTAGGAACGAATGCCTATCAACATAGCCAAGTTAAGCAGGCGCAACAGCAGATTAGTCGGCTACAAAAACAGAAGCGCCAAGTTAACCAGCAATTGACTAAAGCCAACCAACAAAAGCAGTTATTGAGCACCCAAATTGACAGTTATAAGACCTACCAAAATAATAAAGACAAAAGTCAGGCTGAACTTAGCTTTAATACGGTAGTCACAAAGTTCTTTAAGGTCATGAACAACTTTAAGCCCAAGACCTACGGTCAGCGTAGAAACGGCGTGAAAGACTTGATTTCCGACAAGCTATATCAGCAATACTTTTCAAATAAGGGCACGTATGGTGATAGCAATAGTGTTTCAGCTAAGTTAAATCAACTGAACCTGTATACGCAAAGTAAGCAGGGGCAAAATATGAAAGGCTTGGCCGTTGTCAGTTACGAAAGTAAGAGTGGCGACAACGACTGGCAAAAGGCGACGGTACTTTATCAAGTGACTTTCGATACCACCACGGATCGAATCACTGATGTACAGAATCTTGGGAACAGTTTTAAAGCGAGTGACCTTGATTAAAAAAGTAAGCAAAGCCCTAGCGGTGATCGTGGTGATACTTGCAGTATTAGGCTTTGCAGGTCATAGCTATGTGAACCATGTTGAGAAAGAGAAAACAGTTGTGACGCTGGCTAAGCATGCCAACAAAGTTCTATTCTTTTACCGTGATGATTGCCCGGATTGCCAAGCTATTTTTCATCAGATTTATTGGCACAACGCAATCAGTCACAACATCGTCTTGATTAACATGAATCAGCCAAAGAATCGGCATTACATTCAACAATATCAATTAACGTCAGTACCGACCTTGATCCATGGCAAGCAACGATACTCCGGTACCAACCAACAAAGGATTAAACAGATAGTAGGTGATTAGATGAAAGACAAATTATTAAACAGCGTTAAAGTCAGCTGGCCATATCTACTAACGCTAATCATTGGCTTGTATTTAGCGGAGATTTTAGCTGGATCAGTCATGGCCTTGTCCCGCTATAAGTTGGCATTTGCGGATCATATGCCAACGGTGTTAAAACAGTTAGTCTTACACCCCTGGCACTATTACAGTTTGTATTTGGGGCAAAAGAATCCGGTATTAATTATCGTCAGTATCGCTGTGGTCCTGTACACCATTTATTTTGCTTTGAAACGCAATAGCAAGCACAAAGCGTGGGAAACTGCGGACACTGAAACCCACGGGAGTGCGACCTGGGGGAATTTAAAAGAATTGAGTGACCATTACTTTAGTATCAATGCCAAAGACCTCACCACAGCATTTAACAAGAGTACCAAGGCAGAAATTCTCAAATCATTAGTGGATCGAGAAAAGTCAGCGAAAGGGGGGGATTAACATGAATGGGACGATTTTAGGGATCGTGGATAAACGGATTGTTTACCAGAATAACAGCACCAAACCCAATCGGAATATCTTTGTGGTTGGGGGACCTGGATCATATAAGACCCAATCAGTCGTCATTACCAACCTGTTTAACGAAACGGAGAACAGCATTGTCGTAACCGACCCGAAAGGTGAATTATACGAAAAGACGGCCGGTATCAAACTAGCCCAAGGCTATCAAGTACATGTCGTCAACTTTGCCAACATGGCGCACAGTGATCGCTACAACCCCTTTGATTATATTCAACGGGATATTCAAGCTGAAACCGTCGCCACGAAGATCGTTCAGAGTGAAAATGCCGAGGGCAAAAAAGATGTGTGGTTTAGTACCCAAAGACAGCTTTTGAAGGCTTTAATCCTGTTTGTCATGAACCACCGGTCACCAGAGCAACGAAATTTGGCGGGCGTAACGCAAGTATTGCAAGAAAACGATGTGGAAGCCGAGGAAAAGGGTGCAGATAGTCCGTTAGACACCTTATTTCTTGATCTAACCATGTCTGATCCAGCGAGACGCGCTTATGAGTTAGGTTTCAAAAAGGCCAAAGGGGAAATGAAAGCCAGCATTATTGAAAGCCTGTTGGCGACCATTTCGAAGTTCGTCGACAAAGAAGTGGCCGATTTTACCAGCTTTTCAGATTTTGATTTAAAAGAGATTGGCAAAGCCAAAGTTGTGCTATATGTGATTATTCCGGTGATGGATAATACCTATGAAAGCTTCATCAATCTGTTTTTCTCACAATTGTTTGATGAATTATACAAATTAGCCGCCGATCATCACGCTAAATTGCCCCACCAAGTCGACTTTATCCTTGATGAATTTGTCAATTTAGGCAAATTCCCAAAGTATGAAGAATTTTTAGCAACGTGTCGAGGGTACGGCATTGGTGTCACCACCATTTGTCAGACCTTAACCCAGCTCCAAGCTTTGTACGGCAAGGATAAGGCCGAGAGTATCTTAGGTAATCATGCCGTTAAAATTTGTTTGAATGCCGCTAATGACGTGACCGCTAAATACTTTAGTGATTTGTTAGGTAAATCGACCGTAAAAGTGGAAACCGGTAGTGAGAGTACCAGTCATAGCAAGGAAGAAAGCCACAGCAAGAGCGATAGTTATAGCTATACGAGCCGTTCACTCATGACACCCGATGAAATTATGCGTATGCCCGAAGATCAGAGCTTATTAATCTTTAGCAATGCGCGACCAGTCAAAGCGACAAAAGCGTTCCAATTTAAACTATTTCCAGGGGCTGATCATTTGGTTAACCTGTCACAGAATGAGTATCAAGGCCAACCAGAAGCCAGCCAGGAAACCAACTTTCATCAAAGAGTAGCGAAATGGAAAGCAAAATTAAAGGAGACTGCTCAAAAAAAAGCCGCAAACAAGATGTCTCAAACAGAGGAGGAACAACAACAGGACAGCCTAGACAGCGACTTAGAGAGAGTTTCAAATAAAGATAGTCAAACAGAGGAGCCAGACGATGACAACTTACTTGGATAATGGAGGACATATTAATGAAAAAATATCGGAAATATATAATCGCTGTGATGACAGTGTTGCTGATTGTTGTTGGTCTTACCGCTTGTGGGAAGTCTACAGCACAGGATTTGCAAAGTAACAAATGGTATCTCAACCAAAAAGGTCAAAGCTACAAAACCCAATTCAATAAAAAAACAATGATTATTGAAAGCCCTTTGATGAATGTAAATGCCACTTATTCAGTCAGCAATACTTCCGGTAAAGAATATTTAAAAGTAAATACTGATGATGAGAAAAATCAAAAGTTTGAATTAACTCAAATTAGCGATGGTTATAAGGCTAAAGCAATTAATAAGTCTGCTAAAGCAGATAACGGATTAGGGAGTTTTGAATTGCAAAAAAGGAAGTGATAGATATGTTTGTTTTAGGTGATATTTCAGGACTGGTTCAGGGAGCGATTGCTAAATTTTTTGAATGGGCATTATCTGGTTTGCTGGACGGTTTATTCAACATCTGTAAGGCAATCATTGACCAAGCCAATCAAAGCTTGCCGATTGTTAAAACGTGGTATGCCATCTTCCTGTCCTTTGCGACATCGTTAGTCGTTGTGGTTGTCCTTGGGCGTATTGTGATGACAATTATAAAAGAGGCGGACGAAAGTACCGATGTGACTTGGGCTAATATCATCATGGACGGGATTAAATCAGCGGCCGTGATTCCGGTTTTCGTGTTCTTACAGGGCTTTATTCAAGGTTCAATTACCTTGCCCCTGCTAAAGTATATGTTTAGTTCTGATCAGCAGTTCACTGCTAAATCAATTACCGGCATGAATAAAGTTCCTGGGTTAAAAGATGTTGGCATTTCGCTACCCTTACAGATTTTGTTTCTGCTAATCTTCACTGTCGTAACCGTCGTGTTCTTTATCAAAATGTGTGTGTTTGTGGCTGATATGGCGTGGTATAACCTGACAATTCCTTTAGCTGCAATGAGCATGGCGACTGAAAGCTTTGATTATAGTGGTACGTGGTGGAAGAAGTACATTTATTACAATGCTTCCATTATTAGCCAGGTGCTTTGTATGTCATTATCAGTGTGGTGTTTCACTAATATGGCTAAATACGGGTTTATTGCTTTTATTGCTTCAATCGGATTCGGTTTTCTGGTGGTCAAAACACCTGACGCCGTTAAAGACTTTTGGGCTTCAACCGGTGTGACTAAAAGTGCTGGTATGGGTGCCATGAGAATGTTTCAAAATTATTTCCGTAACCACTAGGAGGAAAAATAGTTATGAAGAAAATCGCACACTGGTTATTGGAAAAAGCCAAAAAAGATATGCGAACCGATCCTTTTACAACACCTTCACGGCGGACTAAGCTGTCTTACTATTTTGATAACTTAGTTAGCATGGTCTTCTATATAATGGGAATTTACCTCATGTTAATGGATTTATACCAAGAGCTTTTCATGGCGAACCATACCGATTTTTTAGGAACTGCGCTAATGGCCTTAGTTTTACTGCTGGGTGGCTTATTATTCCGTTGGTCAGCCTATGCAGATCTCAAAGCCATCAACCGGTATCAACATTATTTGAAGCAACAATCGATAGAGCAACAACAAGAATTGCGCCGTGAAACTTGGTTGAAAGCGGCTGAACAAGGTAAAACAGAATTAGATCAAAAACTTAATCACAAGGAGTATGGAAAATGACAACTGTTATTTTGGCAGAAAAACCAAGTCAAGCCCGATCATATGTCGAAGCGTTCCAAAGGAGCACTAAGAAACAAGGCTATTACATCATTAACGATTCACTCTTACCGCCCGATACTGTTATCACGTTTGGATTCGGCCACCTAGTTGAACTAGCAGCGCCAGAAGCCTATGACGCTAAATACAAACATTGGTCACTGAGTAACTTACCTATTTTCCCAGCACATTACCAATTTATCGTCCCAACTGACAAGAAAGCTCAATTCAAAATTGTGAAAGAGTGGTTAAGCAAAGCAGATACGATTGTCGTTGCTACTGATAGTGATCGTGAAGGGGAGAACATTGCCTGGTCAATTATGAATCAGGCCAAGATTAATTTGAAACAGAAAACGATCAAGCGATTATGGATCAACTCGTTAGAAAAAGACGCCATCAGAAGTGGTTTTAAAGCGCTGAAAGACGGCTGGGCGTTTTACCCTAAGTACCAGGAAGCCCAAACCCGTCAAATTAGCGATTGGTTGATCGGTATGAATGGTAGTCCCTTATATACTTTGTTATTAAGACAAAATGGGGTCCGCGGGGTATACTCAATTGGTCGCGTGCAGACGCCAACCTTGTATATGGTCTATCAAAGGGACCAGGCAATCAAAAACTTTAAGCCGGAACCTTATTTTGAGCTAAATGCGGAAATTTTAGCTAATCAGCAAAAATTTGTCGCAAAATTAGACCCCTATCAGCGATTTAAAGACGAAGCAGAGCTAATGACATTCATGCAGGCTAAACACGTTCAGAAAGGCTCACAGGACGGTTTAATCAAGGACGTCCAAAAGCAGGCTAAAAAAAGCGCCAGTCCACGATTGTTCTCGTTGTCAGCACTACAAACCATGATCAACCGGCGGTATCATGCAAGTGCTGCCGATGTTTTAAAAGCTGTTCAAGCCTTATATGAAGCCAAATACTTATCTTATCCACGAACAGATAGTCAATACATTACCGATCAAGAATTTACGTATCTGCGCCAGAACTTGGCGCGGTATCAGAAGTTAGTCTCAAAAGAAATTGCCTTACCTCAAATCGAGCCACAAAGCCGATACGTTAACGGCAAAAAAGTGCAAGAACACCATGCAATTATTATGACAAAAACGGTGCCAAGCCAAGAGCAGCTGGCTAAGCTATCAAAACTTGAGCAACAAGTATATGACTTAGTATTAAGGACGACCTTAGCCATGTTTGCTGATCCGTACGAGTACGAAGAAACCACCATTATCACCCAAGTTGGTGACGCCAATTTTAAAGCAACGGGTAAGGTCCCAACTAAGCAAGGTTGGCAAGCTTTATTTGATGATCACAAAGCCGACCAGCAAGAGGCAGCCACCCTACCGATCGTTCACCAAGGCGACCAAGTTCAAGCAAATCTGCAAACGCCGCAAAAAGAAACGACCCCGCCGGTACCATTTACCGAAGGTACCCTGATTACGGCCATGAAGACGGCCGGTAAAACGCTTGATGATGAAGCAGCCCAGGCGATTCTCAAAGATGTGCAAGGCATTGGGACAAGTGCGACCCGGGCAAATGTGCTTGAGATATTGAAGAAACGTGGCTATTTAGTTACTGAAAAGAATAAGCTACACGTCAGTGAAGCCGGAATTACTTTATGTAAAGCGGTCGAACTCGAACCCTTGCTAACTAGTCCAGAAATGACGGCTAAATGGGAGCAAGCGTTACAACAAATCAGTACCGAAGAACGCACCCCGGATAACTTTTTGAACCAAATCAAAAAGTTCGTGGCAAAATTGATTGCTGATGTTCCCACGCAATTGACTGGCAGTGCAGCCATTAAGCAACAAATCGATCACCAACAGCAAGCGCAAAAAGCCGCCGAAGTATTCTTAGAAACACCGCAAGCGACCGTTTTAAATAAACAGAAGTTTTACATTGTGAAGCCTAAACAAGGTGAAGACTTTACTCTACCCAAGAAATGGAGCAGCAAAGCCCTCGGTAAAACTGCAATCAAAGCCTTAGTCACCAAGGGTGAAACCAGCAAACTAAAGGGGTTCAAGAGCAAAAAAGGTAAGTCGTTTGACGCCAAGCTAAAACTTGACGGTCATAAATTAAGTTTTGATTTTGATTAGAACCTGCCTACCGCCCTTCACGTTGTTCCGGTTGGTGAACCCGTCATTTAGGTTCACTTTTATAAAGCTAAAAGTAAACCTAAACAACGGGTGAGATTAGCAAAGCAAAGCAAAGGAGATCATAAAATGGATAATAAATTAGCAGTTATTGGGAGTGAATTACCAGTTTTACAGGCTAAAGGAACCTACAAGTATTTAAAAGAAATCACTGGTAACGGAGCCTATTATCAAGTGGCTTGGCAAAAATTAGCTGATGGCTACATCGCCCTTTATGGCACGACCCCGATTCAAATCAACGTAGCCCCTATATTGAATGATATTTTTGAAAATGAGGAGGGGTAGACAATGCCGAGTAAAGCAGACGTTAAAGCCTGGAAAGCACAATTAGTCGCCCAAGCCGAACAACAAATCCTAAAATTAACCGATAGTGACCGATTTAAACAGTATCTTAATACCCTGGCTAAATTTCATCATTATAGCGCCAGAAACATTGATTTGATTTATGCGCAAAATCCGAAAGCCACTCAAGTCGCGGGCTTTAAGCAATGGCAGACGGCTTTTAACCGCACCGTCAAACGAGGCGCAAAAGCGATTCGGATTGCGGCCCCGATTATTAAGAAGTTAACACCAGCCGAGAAAAAGCGTCTTGATACCACCGATGAACGCGCCATTGTCGGTTACCGTTATCTACCCGTCTTTGACGTATCACAAACTAGCGGTGAGCCGGTGTTAAGTGCCAAGGATTTTGTCAAAGAAAATTTAGCCGATCATCAGAATGTAACGAGCTTGTATAACGCGTTCAAAGATTATTTAAACCAGCAAACCGACCTTAAAGTCAGTGAAGTGCCTTTAGCAACGCTAAATGGGGCTAAGGGGTATTTTCAACCCAGCACTAA
>ASXE01000114.1_pt1 | contig 14587 bp, 10 predicted proteins | sample 714208 | NCBI WGS metagenome assembly ASXE01 (sample SAMN02954265, study PRJNA200716) | food metagenome | biome: terrestrial; feature: Turkish kefir grains; material: grain; isolation source: Turkish kefir grains provided by Department of Dairy, Ege University | place: Turkey: Izmir | reverse complement strand
TCTAACACTGTTACCAAAGCCGTCTTGTATCGACTAGATAGGAACAAATTAAACACATTAGCTAATCAACCTAAATTCAATTCAACCGAGTTAAAAAGAGAGGCTTTAATAACTGGATTAAAATTAAATAACTCTATTTTGAGGAAAAAGCTAAGACAAAACTCACATATTATTAATCAAAACCAACGCATAAATCATACCAGTCTTCATTTAATGAGCAGTGACATTCAAGACCGGCATCTCTCTTATCAACTTCAATTAAGAGATCCTCAGAGATATCGTAGTTGTGAATTATATTTATCGATTAAAGGAATTAAATCAATTAATCATACGATTCGTGACCGGTTACGATCATTGACTAATTATTCTATTATAAGTGGCAAACCTGTCTCTAAATTGCAGAAAATTAATCGATTACGAACAGCAATTAAATATCCCGATTTGGGTGGATTTTCGATAGTTGCCAAGACCAATAATTACCGAACGTATAGTCATCAATTGCCAATGAATAACTTATCTGATTATCAAAAACAACATCAAATGCTTTTAAATCTGGGCTATTCGTCAAAATTACGCCGAGCTATCATTTTAAACTTTAGTGGGGTCAAGCAATTAAAGTTTAATCAAGTTAAAGTATTTGCTGTTCCGTTTAATAATCGCTATACAAAAAAATACAGACTTTAAAGAAAAGTGGTTTAAAAAGATTACGAGTGGCTAACAACAAAATTACTGGTATCACCCGCACAACAAATCGCACCAGAATCTTAACTACTTCAATTCCGTATTCTAATGGGTGGCAAATTCGGGTAGATGGTCATCTTGTTAAACGACTAAGAATAAACGTGGGCTTCATAGGAGCCCAGATTCCTGCCGGAAAACATGTTATTCAGTTAACTTATAAAACTCCTGGCTTAAAGTTACGACAATTATTAAGCCAGCTAGGCTTCTGGATTATGTTTTTATCAAGCCTAGTTACTATTTTTAATTAGTTGCGCTTCAGGGGAATCCATATGAACAAGAAACAGTCTTAACGGTGATCAAAGAGATTTATTAGCCTATCCTAATCAAAAGTGGTGCTTGACATCAGGACTTATCCTGAATTGAAAACTAATTATCAGCTAATTAACCTCAGTTAAGTTGATTTGTATAGGGGCGTTTGTGCCATTCAATATATCTTGAAAAGCAGATGAGGCTGGGACAATAGCCAAAAATCAATACGACAACGTTCCTACCTCAAAGTGAAACTCCCGTGAAATCAGTATTTTTGTAAACTGATTTCACGGGAGCTTTTTTAAAAGTAATGTTCTTTGGAGTTATGTCCCAGCCACATCTGCTATCATGATTGGTTATCTAAGCAACACTATGTGCCAACAGTTTAACCAGCCTACTTTAAATATGCCAATATTGAATATTCTTTTTCCAGCGTTGTCGCTTAATTCGCCCTAATTGGCGTCGAATCCGCCAATTGGTAATTTTCCGCCAAAGGAGACTGTGATAAGCCGTTTGATGATAAAATTGACGTTGCCAATAGGTAATGTCTTTGCTAATTTGTTGTTGACTCCACCAAACATAATTATGAGTCAAATATCCGGCAACTTGGACATACGGACGTTCGGTCCAGTAGGCTGCTCCCATCAATTGACCTCGTGTAATTGGCAGGCCTCTGGTTTTAAACCAAGCCATTTTATAAATCTTCTGAATCTTGCCAACTCCCATCGGTGGTTGTTGCTTATCAGTGTAGGGGGCCAAAGGAACGACAATCAATGCTTGTAAAATTTGCTGGGGGTGTGCCGTTTGGTTTAAGGCCAATTGTAAATCATTAGAAAAGCGATAGGTACGCTGTTTAGTTGTCAATTGGATCTTGGCACACCAGAGCTTAGTCATGTTAAACCACCTTCATTTAATTTCAGAGTATGCCACATGATGGGCAAAATTGGCAACTTTTGTCTTATCTGGATCTTTACGAGCTTCTTTATCAATTAGCTGCTTTAATTTGGTCTTCCGCTCGATACTTTTCGATCCGATAGAGGGTAACTGGGGCAATTCCCAACATCCGCGCGATCTGCCGTTTGGTTAATTCCTCTCCCCGTTCTCGTCGGGTTAGCAAACGACAGGCTTCTTTATAAATATAACGTTTCTGTCGATTCGGTGAATGTGGTCCATATTCACGGACTTTACCATGATATTTTCCTTGCCGTTTAGCAATTTCAATCCCTTGTCGCTGTCTTACTTTGATTGTCTCACGTTCTTCTTGGGCCATATACTTATAAAGCTCAATAATGATATTGGTAATCAAGTTACGTAAGTTAGGATCTTCAATACTATTAAAGCTCGGTAAATTTAAAATGTTTAAGGTGGCCCCCTTATGGCGAATAGCTTCCATAATTTCTGTTAAATCGGCTGAATTTCTACCTAACCGATCTAAACTTAGCACAATTACCTCATCATCGTCACGAAGATAATCCAGCATGGCTTGAAGTTGTGGGCGGGCAGCATTTTTTCCAGAAAGTTTCTCTTGGAAAAGTTTTGTTACTCCCGCTGCTTGTAGTTGTTCAATTTGCCGGGCTAGATTTTGCTCACGAGTACTAACACGTGCGTAACCAATTTTTGTCATTTTCAGAACGCCTCCGGATCACTTATATGTAACTAATAATAATCCAACTTTCAACCGAATACAATAGGGTAGGCCCTAGCTAAACAACTTGATATCAATATACGCAAAAAGCCCGCCCATAGGGTGATAAGCAGGCCAATTACGCATATTTTACCGAGATAAATTTTGTACACTCAGGTGTACAATGGCTATTATAAAAGGCTTAGTTAATCAATAAAACCTCTTCCGTTAAGAAGAGATTTTAGCCGTCAACTATATTTCGGTGAAATAACTTGATTGGAGTTATAACTTGAGTTTATACTGGTCAATTTAAAAAAGCAAAAGGTTAAGTTAGAAGGGTAAAACATGTTCTTTTCAATTTTTTTCGGGATGATTTTATTAGCAATGGGGATCATATTAGTAGCCCTGCTATTTTCTTTGAGAGCTTATATTTAAGGGTTGAAACCAGCCTATCCCACACTAAGCAACGACATTATTAACAAAATGGAGGTCTTTTTATGAATCAAGGGCATCGAATTGAAACCGTGATTAACGGCCATCATGTGAACAAAAATCATTATTTTAGTCTTAAAAGTTACCAATGGCGAGTTCGCCATCACAAAACCGTGGGGAAAAAGAATCTTGCGATTGGTCAATTAGCTTGGGTAGAGGTGACTGGTCAACCTAAACCGGTTTTAGTGATCATTACCGGGATTCACACGTTAACCGAGCCTGCCGATCGCCAGGTCGCACGGCAGTTAAAGACCGTCAAGACGATTACAACTAACTCAGTTAAAGATTTGGACGCCATCACTCAGAATAACTTTGAGCAATACTTGGCCACCCACCCCCAGGGAGACCCTTTTTATCAACCTCAGCAATAAAGCAATCGCTAAAATTATTAGCTAGTTGGAGCAAGGAAAGTCATTGCTGACTATATCATGTGATTCACAATGAAAAAGGCCTTTTTCTTATTGTGAATTATTTGCTTGTGAAGTACAATGTAAGCGGATAAAAAAGAGAAAACGGAGGCGCTTATTATGGCAGAAAAAGTAGCGTTGGTTACAGGTAGCGGTCAGGGAATCGGTGAAGCAATTGCAACACGGTTACACGAAGATGGCTTTAAGGTAGCAGTTGCGGATTTGAATATCGATAATGCAAATAAGGTAGCCGCTAAATTATCGCCGGATGGCAGTCAGGCCATTGGCGTTAAGGTAGATGTTTCAGATCGTGATTCTGTCTTTTCGGCTGTTAATGAAACTGTGGATAAATTGGGCGGCTTTGACGTGATTGTCAATAATGCAGGCCTTGGACCAACCACACCTTTGGATACGATTACCCCGGATCAATTCCGACTGATTTATGGGGTTAATGTTGGTGGCGTGCTCTGGGGGGCCCAGGCTGCTCACCAAGCCTTCAAGAAATTAGGCCATGGTGGTAAGATTATCAATGCTACTTCACAAGCCGGCGTGGTCGGCAATCCTAACCTGGCCCTTTATTCAGGAACCAAATTTGCAGTTCGGGGGATCACACAAGTACTTGCTCGTGATTTGGCTGAAGAAGGGATTACAGCCAATGCTTATGCACCAGGGATTGTTAAGACACCGATGATGTTTGATATTGCCCATCAAGTTGGCAAGAATGCCGGTAAAGACGATGAGTGGGGCATGCAACAATTCGCAAAAGATATTGCTTTGAAACGGTTATCAGAGCCCGAAGATGTGGCCGCTGCCGTCTCATTCCTGGCTGGTAAAGATTCTAATTATATTACCGGCCAGACAATCATTGTTGATGGCGGCATGCAGTTCCATTAATTAACTAAAGGTTGTTTAAATCATAATTTGTCATGGCGTTTATTAAGGACCCAGACCGATGATTATCGGCCTGGGTCCTTTTGTAATGCTGAGATTTAGCCCTAAAATGGTTTCTCCTCCATTTTAGCCAGTTAACATATAAAGGTACTTAAATTGGCTTAAACCCGCAGAAAAACCGCAAATTTAGCCAATAATAAGCCAAGAACGAGTTAGCCAGGGTTAAGATCCTAATTTTATGCCAATAGAGCCTGAAGCTGGTTTAACTCTAATAGATTGACCCGAATTACCCGAAATACCTGATTAATAACCAGAAAATAAGACCAGTCAGAATCCCAGTTGGAATCACAGCTAACAAATAATTCTTAATTTCATACCATGAGAACCGCCTTTTCGTGGTTTGTAACTGCTGCTCCACTTGATTAGCGACTTGGGCCAGCGTCTCTTGGATAGCCTGGTTCACTTGGTCGCTGAGTTGGCTGAGGCGCTGGTTGTTTTGGCCTTGCTCGGTTTGAATCCGTTTGAGTGCGGTTAGATTTTCCTGACTGATCAGGTTGGTCTGCTTTTGAAACGTTGCGTAGGCGCTTTGTAAGGTCTGTTTTAATTGGGGCTGTGAGTTGGCGTTGCTGCTGTCTAAGTTGTTTAAGGTCGTCTGAAATTGTTGATTGACCTGTTGAGCGGTTTGTTCGATTTGTCGCAGTTGTTGATCGAGAGACGTTTTGGCTGTGGCTTGCAGTTGAATCTGAGTGCCCTGGTAATTCCGGAGTTCGGCTATGGTCTGATTGAGCTGGGTCAATTGTTGGGTTAACGGTTCGTTCTGGTTGCTGGTTGGTTCTTGTTTGGTTTTGTCGGCTTGCCAACTCATTAAAAATCGTCTCCTTTTCATAATCAAGCCCGAGTTTGGTTCCCCGAGACTTGTAATTGGTCCCTAATAGCTGATAGGTGAGATTTTTGCCCCGTTCCCATATTTTAACTGCCTGTTGTTTCAAGTCGTCCTGAAAGGCCTGAAAATCGCGAATCAGGGGGTTCTGCATGGTGTGATCGACGGCTTGGCGGATTTGATCTTTCCAAGTGGGCTGCTGTTTAGCCCGGAGCTTAATTTCGGCCATTGAGCGTTTCTCGTGACGGTTAGGATCGGGCCGGGTGACCATTAAGCCATGTTCCTGGCACACTTGATCCGTGATGTGGACTAAGTGATCGCGATATTGGTGCCAATTACCGTGCATTTTTTGCCCGGTTTCCAGGTTAATCGCGCCAATGACGGCATGGACGTGTAACGAATCGGTATCGGCATGTTCATAAAGGGCCACCTGTTGATTGGGATAGGCTTTGGCATAAACTTCTTTGGTAACGGCTAAAACCGTTGTCTGATCATGAGGATCTTGCGGATTAAATTCCAACGGGCTAAAGGCAATCCGGCTGGCATACGCTTGGGTTTTACCAGGATTGCCATAGACGGCCCGCACTTGTTTAAATTCGCTTTTAGCGTACTGAATATCTAAATTGAGGCCATCTTTTTTGATGGCTCGTTTTTCAGCGTAATTGACTAACCTAGATGCACTGGTGGAACGTTTTATGTGAGTTGTTGCCATACGCGTTGCACCTCGTTTTGTAAATCCTTTAATGCTTGGGGATCGATTTGACCACCTTGATTAGCATGATGGGCCAATTGATTAAGATTACCGCCAATTTTAGCTAACTGATGAGTGATGTTCTGGGCATCTTGGGCGGCAATCTTAGGCGTTACCAGCGCGCCCCTGGGCCTTCTTTTTGACAAAAGCCGGCACGGACAGATTTAAAGTTTGCGCGGAACGCGCCAGCTTTAAATAGTCCGGTTCACTCACCCGAAAATTAATTTGTTTGCTAGCCTGACGATGAACCTGAGTCGTCTTTTTTGTGCTAGCCAGATTTTGTGGTTCGTTCACAAGTCCCACCTCCGTTGCCCTACGGGAAAAGTTATTCGAAATATCAAAAGTCGGATCAGCCGCAGGCTGACTACCTCCTAATGATAATCGAATAACAGAGGCTTGGCAAGCAACCCGCATGCTAGCCACAAGACTACGTTTGTGGCTGCTGCGGTGCTTGCAAGGGGGAAAGCTAACGCTCCCCCTTGACCCCCAAGTTCGCTGCGCAATGCCAAAATGGTTAGCCGATTGGCTAGCCACTTTTTGGCAAAGCTTCGCGTTTTTTACTCAGATTTTGATGGCAAAATTTGAGTAAAAAATCGGCTAGACGAGGACAGTTGGCCGAATGATTTTGCATCATCAGCATGCTTTCAGCAGGAGCCTTTCAGGCGGAGTTTTGCGCAAACGGCGCAAGCTAATTAGCTTGATCAAAAAAGCAGCAGTTGATTAAAATCAACTACTGCTTAAATATCAATTTAATTGTGAGTTTAAAACCGATTTCAAGCTGGAAACTATAAAAGTTTCTTTCATCAACTCACTGACAAGCCCATATCTAAGACTGCTTGCTTTACCACTATCTCAATTATTCAATCTTATGCTGATACCCAATCATATCGTTTAAGGAACTTGTCTGATTGATGATCGGGTTCAGAATTTTTAGCATTTTCTTTAGCTTGATGTAATTTAAAGTTGGCATCTAAGTTAAGGAGTAATTGACTAGAAATACCCATAACAGTTTCGATTCTTAAAGCCAATAACTCATTGATGAATCGTTTGCGTTTAAGAATATCTGAAATGTTTTTCTGACTAACCCCTAAGCGAGCGGCTAAATCAGTTTGAGTAATTTGATAAAAGTCCATGGTTTCTTTAATGAGATCGGCAGCTGAACTGGTGTGATACTGCCGAATACTATTCTCGCGATGCAGCATACTTTTCAACTCCTTAATGATAGTCTTCAATCTTTATAATTTGAACAGTTACAATTGCTGATTTTTCAACTGAAAGTTGATCGGCTTTATCGTAACCCTCAAAAACAATGCGGAAATTTTTGCTGACATCAACAGCAAATTTCCCTTCCAGATTGTTATGCAATCGGTGACAGCGTGGTGGTGGATCAGAAGGAATTTGCTGTAGAGTATCAGCAGCGTCAAACTCATCAAGTCGCGCTTGAATGCGTTTAGCCCGATCATGGCCAAAATTTTTAACTAGTAAACGGGGATCGTTTAAGATTTTTGTGAGTTTGCGATTTTCAGCAAAGTATTCCATACATTATTCCACCTCAATAGCTATTATACCGTTTAGGTATAATAGAGTAAAACATTTATTGTTTTAAAGTTGTAAATTTTTCCAACCTAATCAGTGGTGCCGATTGTTGATTGTAAGAAGTTGATGATAGACCCAATTGTGTCAATATACCACTAGAATCATTGGTGCCATAAGAATGACTTTAGCTACCGCCATTTGGTCTAAAGTATTCTCCCTTACAAGTGAAGAGAGTGAAAATGAGATTTTTAGTTGGTTTCCCAGTACCTGCACCACTAAAAATGGAGACATTCTTCAAAACTAGTCGGATTAATGGCGTTGATAGTTAAACTATCCTGTTTTAAGTGCTAAGTGACTGTGAGATACTTAAAATCTTTATAGACACGCTGAAGATGTTAGGACTATCATTTGAAAGCTGTCATTAATTATCGTTACCAATTTTTACGAATGATTGAAGTTTGAATGAGAAAAATACCTTAGCTATAATGCGAGCAATTTGTAGGAACTATTATTTGTTAGTAAAGTATTATGTTATAATAAAACCTGTTTATTTTGGGCATAGCTATAAAGTATTGAGAAGTTTACTACCACTATCTTGGAGGAATAATAAAATGCAGGGAGAAAAATTATTAAGGAAAGTTTATACGGTTTTAATGGCGATCATACTAACATTTCAGTTAGTAACACCATTTTTTCAGATGACTGCGCAAGCAGCAACAACTGGCACGGATATTAGTACTGTTTTACCGGATTCGGCCAATCACAGCATTATTGATAATGCGGATGTTTCATTTACTGATGAAAACAATCAACCAGTCGATCCAAATCAGGTTACTTCAGATACCAATATTTCGTTACATTATAATTGGTCAATTCCAAATAAGCTAAAGAATAACTATCAATTGAAGAGTGGTGATTATTATACTTTTCAGCTGCCTAAGAATATTAAATACAGTGCAAGAACTGGTCAGCTTGGGGATTATGGAACTTATAGTATCACAACAGATGGTAAAGTGACGTTTACGTTTAATAGTAATGTTGAAAATCACGATACGATTAGCGGTGAATTTACGTACACCCAGAAAATTGATTCTGAAACGACCGCTGGCAGTCAAACAATTGATATTCCGACTACAGATGGGGTTAAAACGACCAGCATTATTGTTAATCCGACGGGTGGAAATGATATCGCTAAAACCGGGACGGTGTCCAAGGATAATAAACAAATTACTTGGGATATCTTAGTTAACACTGATACAAATGCATTGAAGGATGCACAAATAAAGGACCCGATGCCTAAGGGGACTACTTTAAACAAAACAGTGGTTTATCCGGTATCAGTTAACTTAAAAGGTGCCGTTATCTCCACTGGGGATCCTTTGATTGCTGGCACTGATTATACGGTTGACAAAGATGGCACGGTGCAGCTAATTGGCAAATATGCTGAAACAAATCAAGCTTTTAAGATCGAATACACAACGGATATTGATAGTAGTGCCGTTCCAGATGCTGGTGGACCGGTTAAATTTGATAATACAGCTACCCTCAGCAATAATGGTAAGGATTATCCTGCTAGTGCGTCGGTAACTGTTAATTATGGGAAATTCTTGGAGAAAAAATTTGATGGTCAAGATAATAATGGTAGTCAAAAATATAATTGGCATGTTAATTATAACTTTGGCGAGAAATCACTTTCGGCTAACACTCAATTAACGGATACGTTGTCTAAAGGTCAAGTGTTTAGTGGTGACCCTAAATTAACTTATGAAGATGGGACAACGGTTACTGACTATCAATATAAAATCACCTACAATGATGATAAAACTAAGATGATTATTACCTTTCCGAAAGGGCTTGATCGAGGCGTGGAAATTGCTTATCAGTCTCAGTTAACGGGTCCTAATGATGGTCAAGATACAATTAGTAATACTGCTTCCAGCGACGGCCACACTGCATCTTCCGGTGATCAACAGGTTAGCCAACAAGGATTATCCAAATCAATTGCGAGTGTTGATTACAATGCCAAAACGGTTCAGTGGCACTTAGACATTAACATGGCTCGCCAAGACATGTCGCATTGGTTCATGACCGATTCAGTTCCAGCTGGATTAACCGTTGATGATAATTCCTTTGTTTTAAAGGATAAGGATACAGGTACTACTTTAAAGGACGGAACAGATTATACTGTTACTACAGATGATAATGGCTTTAAAATCCAATTTAATAGTAATTTAGCTGCTCACGCAAAAGATTGGTATACCTTAGAATACAGTACTAAATTTGACACACAAAAATTACCCACTAATGGTAAATGGACTAACCAAGCTAAAGCAATTTGGAAGGATCAATCAGGTTCATCTCATATCAATAAGGCGCAAGCTGATTTTACACCTAAGGTTGAATTTCAAAATGATGGGAGTAAATCAGGTAGTTATAATCCGGTCGATAAAACCATTACTTGGACGGTTGTTGCCAATTATAATCAACGAACATTAAAAAATGCCCAAATTGTTGATAATATTCAAGGTGATCAAGATTATGTTGCTAAGAGTGCAAAATTAACTGAGGCAACGATTAATTCGGATGGTTCCTATAAACCAGGAGCTGAAGTTGATAATGCTAATATTAGTTATGATTCTCAAAACCAACGATTAACGGCCAAATTACCGGATAATAGCACTAAAACATATGTATTAACCTATCAAACAAGTTTAGCTGGTAAAGTAATTGACCAAGAAACTTACAACAACACAGCAACGTATCAAAACGGAGATCAAAGAAGCCAATTAAAAGCGGCAGTAACCGTGCCTAATGGTGGCAATCTGGCTGAAAAGAGTGGTCAACAAGATCCAACAGATGCATCATATGCGTTATGGAATATTTGGGTTAACAAGGAACAATCCAGCTTAAAAGATGTGACGGTTAGCGATACACCGTCAGATAATCAGATTATTGATCCATCAACGATTATTATTTATCCAACCAAAGTTGCTCAAAATGGCAGTTTCACTGAAGATACTGCCAATCCTTTAAAGGCCGGCTCCGATTATAACGTTGATTTGACGACGGACAATGCTGGCAAACAGACATTAAAAATTGATTTTAAGAATCCGATTACTTCTGCTTATGCCATTCACTATAAGTCGCTCATTAATTCATCTTTGGCCAATGATACTTTAACGAATGCAGTTACTGTAACTGGAAACGGTGAAAAAACCGTAACTCAGAGTAAAACGACACAAACTAAAGTTGTTAATAGTGGTGGATCAGCGACTGGTAAAAATTCGAATTTGACGATTACTAAAGTTGATCAATCGACCAAGAATCCCATTTCGGGAGTTAGCTTTGAATTGTATGCTGATAATAATGGACAAAAAGGACAATTGTTAAGAACCGGAACGACCGACAAAGATGGTAAACTTAATTGGCAGAATTTAAAATCTGGCGACTATTTGCTCTTTGAAACCCAAGCGGCTGATGGCTATGTTATTCCAACTGAATACGCTCAAGGCAAAAAAATCACCATTACCAGCAGTCAAGATAGTACTAATACCATCAATGATACTATTCCAAATGAAAAAGGGAGCGTCACGGTTACTAAAACCGACTTTGACACCAATCAGCCTTTGCAAGGAGCTGTATTCTCACTATACCAAGAAAATGGGACGTTAATTAAATCAGGATTAACGACTAATCAAGATGGTCAAGTGACGTATACTGGTTTAAATGCTGGTAGTTACTATTTAGTTGAGACTGATGCCCCAAATGGTTACAATTTTGATAAAAATAAAACATACACGTTTGCCATTGATGGCAGCCATATTAATCAAACAGTTGCTGTTGCCAATTCAGAAAAAACTGGGGCAGTTACGTTAACTAAAGTTGATCGTGATGATGGACAAAACTTAGCTAACGCAACCTTCTCACTGTTTAAAAAAGATGGAACGTTGATTAAATCCGGTCTGGTAACAGATAGTTTGGGCAGGATTTCATATGACAATTTAAAGCCTGGCGATTACTATTTTGTTGAAACCCATGCACCAGTTGGTTATCAATTGGATAATCATCAGTATTCATTTACCATTGCAGTTGGTCAACAAGCTCAACCAGTATCTGTCACTGCGACTGATGAAAAGATACCAGGATCAGTTCAATTAATCAAGCAAGACACCAATACCGGTAAAGCACTTGGTGATGCAACGTTTGATCTATATCAACAACAAAATTCAGTTGCCAAATTGGTTCAATCTAATCTGAAAACCGATAGTAATGGTCACATAACAGTTAACGACCTTCAACCTGGTGATTATTATTTTGTTGAGACTCAAGCACCAGCTGGTTATCAATTAAACAAAGATCAGCAGTATCCTTTTAAAATTATATTTAATCAAACGACGGCTGCCAAAGTTACTGTTAACGATAGCGAAGCCACTGGTTCAGTTGTTTTAACCAAGACTGATCAGCAAACCAAGCAAAAGTTGGCTAATGCTGAATTTGATTTATACAGTCAGGATGGCTCGATTGTTAAACAAGGCTTGACAACAAATGCAAATGGTCAGTTAACGGTTAGTGATTTAGTACCGGGCAATTATTATTTCGTTGAAACTAAAGCACCAGATGGTTATCAACTCGATAAAGATCAACAATATCCAGTTACAGTTGCGTTTAATCAGCAGGCTCCTGCAACGGTTAATGTAACTGATAGTCAAACACCTGGAGCTGTTCAACTGACCAAAGTTGATAAACAGACTAATCAGGTCTTATCTGGGGCAAGCTTTGCTTTATATAAGCAAGATGGCACCTTGGTTAAAAATGATTTGGTCACGAATAACCAAGGACAAATTCTTTACGACAACTTAATGCCGGGCAATTATTACTTTGTTGAAACCAAAGCACCTGCAGGTTATCAATTGGATAATCGGCAATTACCGTTTACTATCAAAATTGGTTCTCAAACTGGACCAGTAATGGTAAATGCCAATGATGAAGAAATACCTGGATCTGTTCAACTGATCAAAACGGATCAAAGCACCCATCAACCATTGTCCGGAGCCGTTTTCGATCTTTATCGACGTCAAGGACCTGTTTCAACAATTATTAAGACAGGCCTAATAACTGATTCAAAGGGTCTGATTACGGTTGATAATTTGCAGCCTGGTGACTACTATTTTGTTGAAACCAAGGCGCCGGATGGTTATCAATTAAATAATGATGCTCAGTATCCGGTTACGATTGCAATCGCTCAAAGTCAGGCCGGCATGGTGACAGTTCAAGATAAACCAATCACTTCAACGCCAACAAAACCGGTTTGTCCAGTAACACCTCAGCCAATTTATCCGTTAAATCCCGGCTGCGGTCAACCAACATCTGGCTCGACTTGCGGATCAACAAGTAACACAAATCAGAATAATGCTATTAATGGTGGCAACAATGTAAAGAACATTGTTAACAATCAAAATGGTGATGACTCATTGTCCTCTGGCAAATCATCACCCGATCAGCAAAACACAAGTAGTAGTCAGAATTCTCAATCGCCGGCAACAGCGGGAAATTCAAGTCAACCAACTTCTGGTTCCTCATCAATGGGTGGTGCAACTAATCAGACGCCAACACGAACTTCTGGTGTTTTACCACAAACGGGTGAATCGCCAAATTATTTAATAATAATTGGTTTTGTTTTAATCTTTGCTTGCGGAATATTTATGGTAAGGCGAATTAGAAAATAAATAATATGTCAATAATTAAGCTTTTTAACTAGCAAGTGGGTGAGAAAATGATGACTAGAAAACGGTTAACAATTATCGTAGGTCTTCTATTCTTACTAGGTTCTTTATTGGTAATTAACGAGCAGCTAAAAAATATGCTAATTATTCAAATGACTAGATCAGGGATCACGAAGGCCACTAAATCCAGGGATAGACGCCGTCATCTGGGCGCACCAAATTTTAATTTCTCAAGGGTTAAACCTGCTAATTGGGAGAATACACTTAAAGCCTGGCAGTCAAACACAACTGAAATTGGAGAGATTGTTATTCCATCTGTTCAAATAAAGTTACCAATATATTATGGCTTGAACAACGAAAATCTTCTTAAAGGCGTTGGCACAATGCGAGCACATGATCGGATGGGTAAGGGAAATTATGCACTTGCAGGGCACCACATGGAAAACCCCAAAATATTATTTTCACCTTTGACCCGTGTTCAGCGAGGACAACGTGTTTACTTAACAGATAATAAACGCCTTTACGTTTACCGAATTCAATCAAAAAGGATTATTAGTAAATACCAAGTTGGTTACTTGAAAACAAGGCATCACAGAAGGACTCTCACATTACTGACTTGTTTGACCGCCAATGTTGGTGAAACAAGGCGAATTTTAGTTACAGGGAGCTTCAGTTATCAGACTAGGCTTAATCAGCGCTGGTTTGACTTATTTCGATGAGTGTTAAATTTGTTTTAGCTAAAACGTTTTTGATTACTAACCAAAACTGATTATAAAAAGATAAAAGAATCCAAGTAAAACGAGATAGTTTCTCGAATTACTTGGATTCTTTGTATTTTACGTAGCACATAGAAATCATCTCCGGTATTCTTAGAACGTCTAAATCAAAGAATAAGAGTGATTCTCCATGTACCAGCAGTATAACAATAAGCAGACCACATTAACATTACCAATTGAACTGGACTTGTCAAGGTGCCGCATTGTTTATATTATCAATGCTTCATCGACAAGTATCGTTCAAATATTACCATTATGAAAAACCGTCGGCTAAATAATATGCGTGCGTGGACTGAATCATCGAAAAATAAAAACCATCTTTTCAAGTTTCTCCGTAACATATTAGTTTTTACCAAAAAATGCCATCAACTTTTATTAGCTTTACTTTTGTATAATTTTTTCTTTGTTCCTTAGAGGCTGTCTAAAAATCTCTTAAGTAATAGTGCTAAAAAACGACTAAAAAACGACCATTTGCAGACTGGTGGTTAAATTGACGCTCACAATTTTTTACCAAAAG
>ASXE01000159.1_pt1 | contig 14817 bp, 12 predicted proteins | sample 714208 | NCBI WGS metagenome assembly ASXE01 (sample SAMN02954265, study PRJNA200716) | food metagenome | biome: terrestrial; feature: Turkish kefir grains; material: grain; isolation source: Turkish kefir grains provided by Department of Dairy, Ege University | place: Turkey: Izmir | reverse complement strand
AGCGTGACGAGACCCGCCTTGGGCCTGGTGCGTAAGTGAAAAGTGTGTATCAATGGACGTGCTTTGTCCATTGATACACACTTTTTATTTACGTGTAAGGCCCAGGGTCGTCGGAACGCATTTCTGCTAGATAGCAGGAATACGCGATTTGGTGTATAAGGGAAGAAGACCAATGATGAACTTGTTCATCGTTGGTCTTCTTTTCTTATACACCGGGGTTGGGTTGCAAGCGCACGTTTCAGCTAAGTAACAGTAAAGCTGGGTCCATGGTCGTCGCCAGTAGGCTAGGCAGGCGTTCCCGCCGGCCGTTGGAACGCATTTCTGCTAGATAGCAGGAATACATGGTTCGGTTTATAAGAGAAGGAAGCCAATGATGGGCGTAAGTTTGCCCATCGTTGGCTTTTTTTGCGCGCAGCGGTTAACATCATTCGCGTCCAACTAATGATCACCAACTTTTGGCAACCAATCGTAACATAATCAGTCAGGCGGAGTTGGTTGTTTGGCGCATATAGGCTGGTAACATAAGGTATGAATTAAATGATAAGGAGGATAAATCAGCATGACAGAAAATTCGAATATTGCCCAGAACTTACGTGATCAACGTAATCATCACGGCTATACATTGGAACAGGTTGCTGAAAAAGTCCACGTTTCACGGCAGGCAATTGCTAAATGGGAGAGTGGTGAGTCAGCTCCCGACATTTCCCATGCCGATTTGTTAGCTAATCTTTATGGCATCACTTTAGATAATTTAATTCATTACAGCATTGAATCCAACAAAGTGGGAATTCCACCAAAGGGGAAGTCCCTATATGGAACTGTAACCGTTGGTGAACGGGGACAGATTGTCATTCCCAAAAAAGCTCGGGACGTGTTTGGCTTTAATAAAGGAACCAGTCTTGTTGTTTTGGGCGACACGACCGGCGAACTACCCGGAATTGCACTTGTAAAAAGTGATACTTTTCTTGATCGAGCACGGGCATATTCAGATGTTGCTAGTCAACCCAAGGCCGATGACCATGATAAATGAGTCGTTTTGGTAGTCTGTTCATTTGTTTGCCGGTAATTTGTCTTTCTATGATTAACAATGGCTTGGTTTAAAAGCTGATTAGTTCAGCGGGAGGATCATATGACAACCTCAATTTTAGATATCGAACACCTTAGTAAAAGCTTCGGTCACAAGCAGGTTTTGAAAGATGTTTCATTCGGGGTTCAGGCGGGACACATTATTGGCTTGGTGGGTCCTAATGGTGCTGGTAAATCCACTATCATGAAGGCAATTCTTGGCTTATTTAACTATCCTGAAGGAAAAATAATGGTTGATGGTGAAGTGGTTTCACCGACCAGTCATCAATCAATGGATGAGGTGGGTGCTTTAATTGAATATCCAGGAATATACCCATTTTTAACCGGTTATCAACACCTACACCTGTTTTCAAAAAAGACAACCTCAGACACTCAGGTAATGGACATTGTCCGCAAACTGCGGATGGATGCTTATATTAATCGCAAGGCTAAGACTTACTCTTTAGGGATGAAACAAAAGCTGGGCATTGCTTTGGCACTCGTCAACAATCCCAGACTTGTCATTTTAGATGAACCCATGAACGGATTAGATCCTCAATCCAATAAAGATTTGCGCAATCTCATTCTCAGTTATGCAAGAAGTGGAACCACATTTCTGATATCCAGCCATATTTTAAGTGAACTGGAGAAGTTAATTGACGATATCGTTGTGATTGATCAAGGACAAATTGTTTATACCCAAAGTATGGTCACCCTTGAAAGTGGCAGTAAAAAGCTGTTGGCTTTCAAAACTTCGGATGACGTAAAGGCAAGTCATATTTTAGCTCAACATGGATATCAGCTTGATAAAAGTGGTGGCGTTTCGGTTATCGAAAATGGGCAAAACCAGATGGCTGACATGATTAATTTACTGACAGGCAACGGCATCAATATTGAAGATGTTCAGCATGTTCACAATGACTTGGAGACCATCCTGCTTAATCTGCTTAAGGATGATCAAGTAAAGGGGTCGAAATAAAATGATAACTTTAGTTAAACAAGAGTGCTTCAAATTACTTCATAAAAGCAGCACTTACATCTCCTCGGCTACTTTATTACTATTGATGACCGCCCTTGGATTTTTAAGTAAATATTACCCAGGTTCCTGGGGCAAACCGGAAATCCAGTTTGTCCAATTATTTGCAGGGATTTATTGGATTCCATTGTTTATGATTGCGGCCTGCAGTTCCATTATTGCCATGGAATTTCAATACGGGACTATTAAGGAATTACTGTATCGTAAATATTATCGCGGCCAAATTTTAATCAGCAAATGGATCACCATGTTCCTTTATTCGGTTTATTTCTTTTCTGTTTCCTTGGCATGGTCGTTAGTGATCAAAGCTGTGTTATTCAACGATACGTTTAAGTTAAGCGATCAATACAATAACCAGCTGACCATTATCCATGCGAATATTTTGATCATCATCGGATCGTTCCTGGTCCTTTGGATGATTCTGAGCTTGGTTTTGTTACTGGCAAATGTCTTCCGAAGCACAGCTACTGCAATTTCCATCGGAATTGTGGGGTATTTTGGCTTGTACATTATAGAAGGAATGATGATTAAGATCATGAATCGGTGGGAATGGCTGAAATGGAATCCGTTAAACATCTTGAATTTGCCATTGCAGTTGACCGAACCAAATGCCGACAAGGTCACATTATTATCAACTCCGGAAATGGTCGGCGCATGCCTTGGGTATACGATCATTTCGCTGGTATTGAGCTATATCGTTTTTAAGCGAAGAAGCGTTTAGAAAACAAAAAGTCCCACTTGAATAACCTGGCGTAAAGGTTGCCTCGTTACTCAAGTGGGACTTTATTTGTTAAGTGCTCGTTGTTTTTAAATGATCCCAACTGAAACTATTTTTGATATTTCTTCTTATATTTACCAGGTGAAAGGCCAACAAGGGTATTAAACGTCCGAATAAAATTACTATAAATTCCAAATCCGGAAGCTTCGCAAACCATTGTGACAGTGTGACCTTCGCGCAAAAGCTGCTTTGCGAGTTCGATCCGCTTCTCGATGACATACCGATGAATCGACAATCCGGTGTACTTCTTGAAGGATCGATCCAGGTAATTGGGGTTCATGAAGAATTCGTCCGCAAATGCCGACAAGCTTAGATCACCGGCTAAGTTGTCATCAATGAAGGAAGTGACTTTTTCCAAGAACGGCGGCATGATATTTTTAGGCTGATCTTTTACGGGATGAACTTCGTTGGCAATGAGTAAAATTTGTGAAAGTAGAATTCGGGCTCTGACGTCACTGCCATATTCAGTTTTATCAAGGGTTGGGATGAGCTGGTCGCAAAATGCAATATAGTCGTCAATGAAATCTTGATTAAGATTCAAAATATTAACATCTTTATTATCCTGGGTTTTAAAACAGTCAAATAAATCGGTCTTTGGGGTGGAAAGTTGGTTGATTAAGTCGACTTTGATGTTTAAGAAAATTCTTTCGTATGGGGCCGAACTTTTTGTAACCACCCGATGCCAGACACCATTTGGAATTGCGATCAGGTAGCCGGGCTTGATGGGGAATGCTTTATGAGGGGTGTAGAAAGTTACATCACCTGAGATGAATAAAATGAGTTCAATATGGTTTGTATGTTGATGAAAGGGACTGTCGTGATGACGGCTTCGATTATGGGAACAAACAATATCTGTTGGAAGCGTTCCGTCCAATGGTAAATCAATAATCATTTAGCGCACCTGCCTTTTTGCAATGTTTATGTCAAACTACGCAAAGAATGTGCTTTATTAAGCGTTTACAATTCCAATTGTACAGAAATATTGAAGCTAAGTAAACGGAATGCGCTGTTTGCTGGCAGGAGATTTGGCTATTTGTCAAGATAGTGGATGAAATATGATGGAATCGATACTGCTGTTTTGACTAACCAGATAAAAGTCAAAGGGGGAAACTGCATGTTGTTTGATAATGATTACTTTAGTGACAAAGTGATTAATTGTTTTAGTGATTCAACCACTTGGGGCGATGACAGCACAGGAGGCGGCGGAAACGGTATTTCCTGGACGTCTCATTTACAGGAACTGATTCCGTTCAAAAAGGTTAACAACTTTGGCAAAAAAGGTTCCCGGATTGCTGTCTGTTCGGACCGTGAGGATAGTTTTGTTGAACGGTATTTGGATATGGATAAAGACGCCGACTATATTGTTGTGTTTGGTGGCGTTAATGATTTCGTCAATAATGTCCCGCTGGGAAGTATCGATAAAAATGATCCGCACACGTTCCTTGGGGCACTTGATACCATTATTAATGGATTAAACGATCAGTATCCAAACGCGACATTAGTCTTTATGACACCTACCAAGACTTCCTTTGCCCATTCGAAGGAACCTTATCCCAATTCGTTTCAGAAAAATCAAGCCGGCCATACCCAGGGTGATTATGCCTCCGCGATGATTGAGATTTGTCATCACTATAGTATTCCGGTAATTGATTTGTTTAATATAAGTGGGATTTCACCATTCTTGGCGAATAGTGAACGTTATATGCCGGATGGCACCCATTACAGTCCGCTGGGATACGAAAAGTTAGCTCATCGTATCGTGGGCGAGCTGTTCAGGTACTTAATTTAGAGTCAAATTGGAACGCCACAAGATCAGTTATGAAAGTTGTTTCTGATATACTACCTACGTTTTTGCAATGTTTATGTCAAAATTTGCAAAGAATATGCTTTATAAAGCGTTTACAATTTAAGTTGTGGTCAAGGTTGAATGTTGTACAAGTGATTTGTCCAGTTTTAGCAATTATTGTTTCGATACTTGGAATTTGAGTTCCGAGGATCAAAGGACGATTACCTGCACAACATTTGGTGGATGGATACTGTTGTGTCTGTCCTAACTTTTTGAACCAAATTGTAAACGGATACAAAATATTTACGTAATCATGGGAGGTTACAAAATGGACAATCAAAAGCAAGTTGTTCACGACGGTTGGGATGAATATGCCAACAAGAGAATTTATCAAAGTCGTGAGCCAATTGGAATTTGGAGATCATTAGGTTTCGGTGTCTTCTCATTCTTTAGTATTTCAATGCAAGGTTTAGTTGGTGCTTGGTTGATGTTCTTCTACACCACATTTGCCGGCTTAACAGCTGGACAAGGTGCTACTATCTTCCTGATCGGTCGTGTGGCTGATGCCATTGTTTCACTGGTCATGGGTAATATTTCGGATAACATTTACAAGTACAAGCTTGGCCGGATGTTTGGTCGTCGACACATCTTCATTTTGATTGCGGCTCCATCAGTATTAGTTGCGATCACAATGTGGGTTGCCGGGATGAGCTTCTGGTACTACTTGGTTACTTACCTTATCGTTACTGTCTTGATGTCAACACTTCAAATTCCTTGGGAAACTCTTCCAAACGAAATGACTAAAGACTTTAACGAACGTACCAAGATGTCAACTACTCAAATGGTTCTTGCCGGATTAGGTGGAATGTTAACCCAATTCGTTCCAGCACAATTATTCAAGTTCTTCCCTAAGACTTCACCAGAACCATATATTTTAATGCAGGTTATCTTCTCTGTTGCCACATTCTTCTTAGTATTAGTTACTTACCATACAACTTGGGAACATTTTGTTACCAAAGCAGAAGCTAAGAAGCTTGAAGCAGAAGCCCTTGCAGATAACAATGGTCAAAAACCAAACTTGAAGTCAGAGTTAAAGAATTACTTCTCAACCTTCAAGATCAAGACATTCCGTCTTCACATGGGTATTTACTTAAGTTCATACTTCGCAACAATTCTTTTCTCAACTGTGTTTGTTTACTACATTGTTTATGTATTAAAGATGTCAACTAGTACTTCAGGATTCTTACAATCATTGAGTATTGTATCTATCCCAGTTACCATTATCGCTGGGTTCGCGGTTACCAAGTTCACTTACCGTTCACTTTACCTGTTCGGCTACTCATTGATCTTGATTAGTGCCGCCAACTGGGCATTCGTTGCCTTAACTCGTCCAGCCCACATGATGGTTTGGTTAATTGTTGGTATGTCATTCTATGAAGTTGGTCTGTACATCTTGTACTTCGCTCCATGGAACGTCTTCCCATTCATTCCTGATTTGGATACTTTGGTTACGGGTAAAAACCGTGCCGGATTATTCGCCTCAGTTATGACCTTTATCAACCAAATCAGTCAAGGTTTGGCATCAGTTGTTGCCGGATACTTACTTGACTTTGCACACTTCCGTCAATCAGCTAGTGGTGCCGTATCACAGCCTGCCAGTGCTACCAACATGATTATCTTCATTGTTTCCGGTGGTGTTGGATTCATGATCTTATTGGCTATGTTCTTCGCCGCACGTTTCCACTTAAGCAAGAAGACATTTAAAGTTCTTGCCCAAGAATTGGGTCGTCTCCAAAAGGGTGGCAGCATGAAAGATGTTGACCCACACACTAAGGCCGTTTGTGAAGACTTAACTGGTGTGAAATATGATTCAATTGATTTCTGGAAGAAGAATGATCAAGCAAAACCAAGTGTTAAAAACTAATTTTGAATGATTAAGCTTCTATTAGAGGGGAGATATTAGTATGGCTGATAATAATGACTCAAGCTGGAAAGAGGCACTTAAATCAAAAGATGCCTTTGCCGACTTTATCACTGATTACTTTAAAAAGAACAAAGAATTAACGGATTCATATGATATTCCATCATATTACGAGCATTATACTGTTCATCTGGACAGTCATGATGGCATTGTCATCACACTTGTTACCGGAGTCAATCAAGTAGGCGAGAGTGCTGCTTCTGCGCTTCCATTTAAGCAAAAGGAAACGATGAGCATTGAAGACTTCCGAAACTTGATTCTCCACAAAAAGTTTGCCGATCAGAATATGTCACTTGCTGATGTATTCCAGACGGTGGCAGGAGTTCCAGATTCAGACAGCAAATAAATTATCGTGTTATGAAAACTGATTCATAGCTCGGCGAGGCGGCTATAACGAGGCAAATACCTTGCATAGCCGCCTTGTTGTTTTTGAAACATTTGTTAAATATGAAAGAAGTTGAAATGATGGCAGATACAAATAGTGATTGGAAAAAAGCTTTGAAATCAAAAGAGACATTTCATGATTTCATTATTAATTATTTTAAGGAACATCAAGAATTGACTGGATCTTATGATATCCCATCATATTATGAACATTATGTTGTTAAGTTGGATAAACATGAGAAGCTCATCATTACTTTAACGACCGGAATGAATCAATCAGGTGACAACGTATCGATCCCACTTCCAATGAAGGAAAAGGAAAAGATGACGATTGAAGATTTCCGAACACTGATTTTGAACAAGAAGTTTGCCGATCAGAATATGTCATTGGCAGATGTCTTTCAAACAGTTGCCGGAGTTCAAAGCACCAACGATGATAATTCTAAATAACCAGCTGCCAGGAAAGGAAGAAAACATTGTCTAATAAAGAATTTACAATTTCACAGGGGACAAAAGTTGATGCCCAAGATTTTCGTAACACGGTTTTGAAGTATGCCTGCGAGATTCTGCAACGCGATATTAACCGAGTTACCACTGAAAAAGATGCCGACAATACAATTTATTTAACTGTTGATCCTCAAGCACCTGTCGACGGTGATGATTATCAAATCACACTTTCGTCTCCTGATAAAGTAACTGTTTCCTCAAGGACTTCGCTTGGTGTCATGTATGGTGCATTGGCGATTTCTCGAGATGTCCTTAAAATTGATGACTTTTGGTACTGGATGGACACTGTTCCAACCGTTCAAAAGACGATTCAGATGACCAACTTTGACATGCATATTCCGAATTATCAAACCGAATATCGTGGCTGGTTTGTCAATGATGAGTTGCTTATTCGTGGTTGGAAAGATCATGATTCTCAACGTTTTATTTGGCAGCGAGTCTTTGAAACCGCCTTGCGTGTGGGATGCAATGTGATTGTTCCCGGTACCGATGTTCAATCACAGATTAACCGTAATCCAGCTAAAGAGTTTGGCTTAATGATTGCCCAACATCATGCGGAACCACTTGGTGCCAAGATGTTTGCCCGTGAATATCCTGAACTTGAAGCATCATTCTTAAAGTATCCTGATTTATTCAGAAAACTTTGGCGTGACGCAATCAACGAACAAAAAGGAACTCCAACCATTTACAGCTTGGGATTCCGTGGCCAAGGAGACAAGCCGTTCTGGGAAGATGATACCAGCAGAACATGGGATGACAAGGCAATTGCCGATGTCGTCAACGGTGTCATCAAAGAACAGTATGACATGATTAAAGAATTGGATCCGGGTGCTCCTATGGCCCTCAACGTCTATGGCGAATTGGCCGGCCTTTACAAAAAAGGCTTGGTTGATGTTCCGGACGATTTGATTGAAATCTGGGCCGACAGTGGATATGGCAAGATGGTTTCAAGAAGACAAGGTTTGGATAATCCACGTTCACCATTATTGGATATTCCAAATCCACATCATCGTAAGCGTGGCCTTTACTATCACGTTGCCTTCCATGATTTGCAAGCTTCAAACTTCTTAGGTTTACTTTCAAACAGCCCAGAATTTGTCTCATCAGAATTAATGAAGGCTCGAAGTAAAGGGCTTGATACGCTTGAATTGGTTAATACCGGAAACATCAAGCCACACGTTCTTTATTTGCGTGAAGTTGCCAAAACTTGGGTCAAGGGATACACTGCTCGTAGTAACGATGAGATCCTTGATGACTACGTTAATAATTACTATTCCGAACATCAAAAAGAGATTGTTTCATTGTACGAAGATTATTGGAAATCCGTTGTTCAATACGGTACCCATTCAGATGAAACTGCCGGTGATGAACTTTCACCATTCTTGATTAGAAGAATTATCAAGACCTGGTTGGGCGGCAAGGACAAGCTCCCTGATGCAGGTTGGATTGTTGGCGATGATTCATTGGCTGACGGTGTTAAAAAGATTGATGGGATGATCACACCAAAGCTTCCTGGTTGGGAAGAATTAGTGCTCAATCTTAAGAAATTGATGCTGAATCTCAATCAACAAGATGCCAAGACACTCTATGGTGATTTGTATCTGAGCACCCTTTATCAGGCTGATGGCCTCAAAGCCTTACACCTGGTTATTCAAGCTTATGAATTATCAATGGCTGCCAAGAAGGATGACGACTATTTGAAGCCATTCCTGCTTGCTGATGAAGCCTATCACACAATGGATGAAATTAACTTTGCTCAAAGTCATCACAAGTCAACGAAGTGGTACGACTTCTACAAGAATGATGGTTATGATGACATGCCTCTTACGGCAATCAAGCTTCGATTCTTACGTCATTACTTAAGAACCCTTGGTGACACTGCCGATGAGGATGACTGGGAGCGTCGCTTTATTAAAGCACCCGGTGAGGCTCGTGTCATGACACTGTGGACAACCGCACGAGAATTATCGGATGATGATCTTGCAAAGAAATTACGTGAACGTTTAATTGACAAGCTTTAACGTGTTGAATCACGATAAACTGTCAAAATGAGAGAGGAGAAGAAAATGGAAACTGAACGGAAACCACTAACAATCATTTCAGCTGGTCAATCGAATATTGATGGTCGAGTTCCAATTGCGGAACTGCCAAAGCCAATTTCATTACCATTAGCTAACTGCCATTACTGCAGTAATTACACACCAAATCATGAGGATGGAGTCTTTCAAGATTCCATTAAAGTCAGTGACTTGTCTGATAATCGCTGGGGATTTGACTTAGTAACCTACTATTACCTGACTCATTTAGCAAAATATGATTTGTATGTGATGAAGTGTTCTGAGGGTGGAACTTCAGTTGCTCCTACCGGTGAAGGCGGCCACCAAGGCCACAACCACTGGACCACTGAAATCGACAAATTGGATAGTCCAAGCAACTCACTACTGCTTCAATTCAAGCAAATTATTGAAGCCTGCGAGAAAAACGCTAAGCACAATCTCGATGTTCAAGCCATGGTTTGGCATCAAGGTGAAGGCGACCGAGCTTCCTTCTCACAAGAAGCAGCTGATAACTACTACCAGAACCTTAAGGCAGTATTTGAAACATGCAGAGGCTACGTCAATAAGCCTGATTTGCCAATTTTCTGTGGAACAGTAAGTCACAATTCCGAGCAATACGATCCAAAAGTTGAAGCCGGATTGCTCAAGATTGCCAAGGAAGATCCAAATGTCCATGTTATCGATATGCAAAAAGGCACATTGCTTGACCAATTCCATTTTGATCCTAAGTCCAGCATGTACTTTGGAAAAGCCATTTATGATGCAATGATCGATAAGCATGTGATTGAAGGACCACGTGTTGATATTGGTGAGTATCGAGTATATTAATTGACAATTAAAAATGTTTGACTTATGTATTAAAAGGATGCCAACTGCGGCATCCTTTTTTGGTTCATTTTTGGATGTATGCAATGAAATGAATTTTTTGAGCAGATCAGAAGGCCCTGATCAAGTGATTGTAAAGAAGAAGGGGATGTTCATTATTTGTGAAAAAAGTGCAATATCCAGTCAAAATTCTTGAAAACGATTGCAAATGCAAACCTGTGGTGGTAGTATATTGACAGTGATATATCAGATTGTTCAACTTTTTACCCTTACTTTCCCTCTATTGTGAATATATGTATTTGTCTGAACGCTGTTGAATAGGCGTTTGTTGATTGATTAAGCATATTTTCCGCAATTATTATTACTTATAAATATTCCTTTAGAGGTGAATAAAGGGCTAATTATTCATGAACTGATATATATTACGTAGCTTGATATTCCCAAAAGTATCACTTGGGGTTTTCAAGTTATGAATAAGGAGAGATTACCATGGAGAAGAAAGTTAAGAAGCAGGAATACCCCCGCTTTTTATTGATTGTAGTTGTAATTGCTGCCCTTGGAGGATTGCTGTTTGGATATGATCAAGGTGTAATGGCTGGGGCGATTAATTTCATCGGCCATACGTTTAAAATGTCGAGTGGCCTTTTAGGTTTTATTTCGGGTTGTATTCCATTAGGAGCCATGGTTGGATGCTTGGTTGCCGGATGGCTTGCGGATCGTATCGGACGAAAAATCATGATGTTTGTATCGGCAATTTTGTTTGCGCTTTCAAGCCTTGGATGTGCGGTTGCACCTTCCGTAGGGATCCTGATTACAGCACGGCTTCTCGGCGGACTGGGAATCGGAATGGTTTCAACTTTGGTACCACTTTATATAGCTGAAATTTCACCTAAACAGGTCCGTGGAAAAATGGTTGGTGGATATCAGTTGGCCGTTGCTATTGGAATCTTTGTTGTTTATATCATCAATGCGTTGATTGCCAATACGCATACGCTTGAATGGAATCAAGACGTTGGCTGGAGAATGATGTTCTTGGCTGGAATTATTCCGGGACTCCTTTTCTTCGTACTCCTATTCGTTATTCCTGAAAGTCCCCGTTATTTGATCAGTCATGGACAGGCAGACAAAGGCAGCAAAATTCTTAAAAAAGTCACTTTTAGTGATGCTGACGCAATTGATGATGAAATCGGCACCATTCAAAAAACTGTTAAAGAGGAAAATAACGGTAAAGGCTTCATAGGTGAGCTTTTAAAAAAGGGTACTCGAATGGCATTATTCATCGCCATTATGTGTTCCGTATTCCAACAATTAACCGGTGTTAATGCCGTTGGATACTACGCACCGTTTATCTTTAAGAATGCGGGTGCCGGAACAGATGCCGCAATGATTGAAACGATTCTCATTGGCTTGGTCAAAGTAATCTTCGTTGCCTTCTTCATGGGACTGGTTGATAAATTGGGTCGAAAACGCCTCCTAAAATGGGGCGGTTATGGAATGGCTGCCTGCATGTTCCTACTGTCATTCAGTTTCAACCAAGATCCAATTACACTTGGCTTTAATATCCTAATTATCATTTTGATTATTTCTCACACAAGTTTATTTGAAATCTCTTGGGGTGGCGGTACTTGGATCCTTATTTCCGAAATGTTTCCAAATAAAATCCGTGGCCGTGCTTCATCCATTGCTTCATGTGCATTGTGGGCTGCTACCTATGCCGTAACTCAATTCTTCCCAATGATGTTGGATGGACTTGGCAGTGTTTGGACATTCTTTATCTTTGGCCTGTTCTGTGTAGCCATGGGACTGTTCATTCAAATATTCTTCAAGGAAACTGCTGGAAAATCATTGGAACAAATTCAAGAAGATTCTCAAAATTAACGACGATTTCATTAAATATGAACACAACAAAAAGGATGCCTTTTGAATTAGGCATCCTTTTAATTTGCTTTGGAACGATCAATTTTAGTGCTTCATAATTTTAAGTATTCAGCATCTCAGCCAATTACCACTTACTTTAATCCCACATAGCCAGTCTTATCAATCAATCTTTGTCCCTGATTGGTTTGTAGCCAGTGAATCAATTTAGTACTGTTTTGACTTGGATTGTCCCGTGTAATCGCGTAAAAGTGGCCAACCAGTGGATATTTTCCGTTGCGGATATTTGCGGCAGTTGGGGTAACCCCATTAATCTTGATGAGCTTAATCTTTTTGTTATGCTTCATTTGAGTTGCGTAAAATCTGAATGAGTAACCAATTGCATTTGAATGATTATTATAACCGGCAATTTCGTCAATTAAAAATCCCATGCCATCCGTCGCTTGATATCTCAAAGGCTTCACTAGCTTTTTATCTTTCATGACTAGTTGTTCCATTGCAGTCTGGCTTCCAGATCCTTCTGCTCTTTGGAAAGGTTGAATAGGGCTGAATTTACCACCAACATTTGACCAAAAGATGGTTTTTCGTTGGTAGATCGATTGAATCTGAGAAATCGTTAAATTATTGACTGGATTTTTCTTGTTCACGAAGAAAACAAAAGCTTCGGTACCAAGTTTAGTCAGTCGTAAGTGAATATGGGCTTTTTTGGCAGCCTTATATTGAGCAGGCGAAGGTTGCGCCATAAAGGTAATATCTGATTTGTGCTGAATCAAACTGTTAAATGCCTTTGGGGTTGTATCTACCCGAATCATCTTAGCAGCCTGCTTGGCATTCATTCCAGAATACGTTGCCTGGGCAGCTGCAGAATAGATTGGATAAAGTGCAGTCGCACCGTTTAGCCGTGGGTAGTTGTGGGTAATCCGAAGCGTGGCAGGCGTCTTTAATCGAGCCAGAGCCTTATTTTTCATAAATGGCCGATATTGTCGAAGACTAAGTTCACTGGACATCCCATAATCCTGAGTAAATCGCAGGTTTGTCGCAAAATGCTGATAGAAGGGTAACAAACTTACGAGAACTAAAATGAGTAAGCCACCACTTTTTCTCTTGTCTAATTTGGGCAGCCTGTGCGTTTTAATCTGATAGATCACCATCCCCATGATTGATGACCAAAACGTTGCAATGAACATCCAGCCTAAATTGTGGTACATCATAAAGCCACCAGCAGCGATCGTTGAAATGTTATAAGGAATAATCAAAAATGGGTAGTAGATCGAAATCTGATAAAGATTATAGCGGTTTACGATCAAAATAATCGAAAAAATACCAAAGTAATAGATGAAACCAATGATAAGAGCTCGAATTTCCGTTGAAAAATCAGAAATGGCGAAATTACTGTTGTAGCGATACCAATAAAGGCAGTTCAACAATAAAGCCGGGATCATTGCCCACCACCAACCAAGCCCAAAAGCTCCGGCTGAACCCACAATGAGTGGTGAAACAACCAAGCAGCGGAATAAGAGCCATTTCATTTTCTTACGATACGATTTGTCTTTTGCGATAATAAAGCATCCCCCATAAAATATAAAATTTTAAGCATATTCATTCTATCGATTATGTGATAGTAATAATAGGGCATGTTTAGTTGTGGCCATAGGCTTAATACCTGGAAACTCAAGCATAGGACGACAATATGGAATCATTAAAAATATATTAAGGAATCAATTTGATAACTAACCAATTATAACTGATTGCTACTTCTGCTTTAGCAAATCTCAATGGCGACACAATAAAAGATCTCCACCAACAATCCATATTCTTGTTGGTGGAGATCCTTTAACGTTTATAGGATTTATATTTTAATTCTCAAAATAATCCGGATAAGCATTCACAACTTTTTGCTTTTCCAAAAGCATCAGGTGCAAATGTTGAGTAACCAAGAAGCTGAGATCATCAATATCTTTGCTTTTGACTGCCCTAAAAATAGCTTCATGCTGATTGGTCAGCGTGTCCCAATCAAGTTCAGATTCTTTCAATCGTAAGCGACGAAAACGATTCAATTGGGTATTGTTTATCTGCAGCCAGTTCCAAACCGTATCTTTGCCAACGACTGAATAAAAGGCGTGGTGGAAATCCTGATCCAAATCGAAAAAGTTATCAGGTTCGCTTCTTGAAGCGGTTTGCTGTTGCTGGTCCAAATTTTTCTGGATCTTTGCAATATCATCGCTAGAAATGTTCACCGCCGCATCGACCATAATTTTTGGTTCAATGCAATTGCGGACAAAGCGGGCGTTCTTAGCATCTGCCATATCAATTTTGGTAATGTAGGTCCCACTTTGGGGGATGACTTCGATTAAGCCTTCACGTTCAATCCGGATAATGGCTTCTCTAACTGGTGTTCGACCGAGGCTTAACTCTTGTGAGATCAGCTTTTCGGAAATCTTTTGGCCCGGAATATAGTCAAAGTGGATGATTCGATATTTAATTTCGTTGTAAGCATCACTGCGCATATTATCTAGCATAATC
>ASXE01000019.1_pt1 | contig 16884 bp, 15 predicted proteins | sample 714208 | NCBI WGS metagenome assembly ASXE01 (sample SAMN02954265, study PRJNA200716) | food metagenome | biome: terrestrial; feature: Turkish kefir grains; material: grain; isolation source: Turkish kefir grains provided by Department of Dairy, Ege University | place: Turkey: Izmir | reverse complement strand
TACACACAGACATTCAAAACCTTTGCTATGCCCGGTCACTGCCGACCTTAATAATCCATATGATGAGTTGCTGGCCTTCTTCAACAACTCAGTTCCAAATTAGGAGATTCTGATCTTCAGTTTTTTTAGTATTGTTCTTCGACTAATGCAGAATCAATTACTTGATTAAGATTAGTTTCTTTATTTATCTCATCCTTTTCATTAGCTACTTCAAAATCCTTCTTACATGGATTTAAATAGTAACCAACTTTAGCGAGATAAGTCTTAAACAAAAATTCAGATGCATTAGCATCCCTACCTTTAAGCAATTGTTCTTGGATTTGCTTGTTCTGGTCTAAATCAGTGTTCAACGTTTCAGCAAAGCTCTCAATGTCTTTACCTACTAGTTGAGGCAATTTGCCCAATTTAGGATCATAAGCATAAATATCCTGCTTTTGATTCCATTCAAGTCCAGGAATAATTTCTCTTTTTCTGAGGATTAACTTATCAGAGTTATTCTTTATCACTGCTACAGCATGTAATAATGTATCTGGATAAGTATCACACATAGCTTCTTCTGATGAAGGCAACTTGGTCAAATTCAGCAATCTATCTGATAATTCCTTACCTGCAGCAAGCAATTTCTCAGGTAAATTAGAATGCTTTAAATCAGCTATTGCTTCCATATTGTAGCGATCAAGAGGGAAAATCGTCAGCTCTAAATTCATCGTAAATTCATTATTGATGGTCAAAGCATACCGTCCTCCTCTTTTTTGACTATTTCTAATCATTTCCTTGATGTTTTTATCGTCAGCAAAACTTTCATCACTTAAGTCTACCTTATCAAAGTCAATGTAATCAGCACTAAAATATTTCATTTTAGGCAATGCTACTTCACTGATAGCATTAGCTTGTTCAGCCTGTACATACATTTTGTCCTGCGGACAAATATCCTTAGTCTTAATTTGCCCCTTCATAATTGAATCTTCTAACATACTCGCACCTTTCCTTTACTTATCACTTGCAAGAACTACAGCTTGTTCAAGCTTGTGTTCCGTATCTTTCATAACTACTTGCTCGTAGAATTTATTAATGATGCAATACAATTTACTGTTTAAATATGGATCAGCAAATTGAGCTGGATCTGCTGGATTTTGACCTCTTACTAAACGAGACATATAATCTGAAAATTTAGTATGCGTATCATAATATCCAGCTTTACCGCAGCCGACTTCATCATTTAACTTACTAATATCATCAATGGTTAAATTGATGTTTTTTAATTTTTGATTTTTAAGATCAGAGTATAGCTTATCGACCTTTTGCTTAATGTATGGCTTAACTAATTGGGATGCATTTTTCGCATCTAATTCCCAATCTTGTAGAACTAAACCATTTTTATCTGCATTTTCTCGTGCTTTTTGGTCTTGGCAAAGAGCAACTAAATAGTTGAATCCAACATTTCGAGGATCTTCCTTCAATTTAGTACGATAAAAGCTACTAATTTCGTCCTTTATTTCATTCATCTGCTCCAACTTAGACAAGTCATCGTGCTTATACAGTGGTAACTTATGACTAAGTTGCTCAGAGACGCTGTGACGTATCTGCAATAAAACGGAATGGATAAAATTTAAAGTAACATCGTCACTCGACATCTGTATACTTATTGGAAACTCTTCAAAACTTACTGGATCATAGAAGTTAACTTTTACTTCTCCGTAAGTATTATCGTAAAATGGTTCAACTTTATCAGGCTGGCCTTCATCGCCAAGATGATATTCCTGACCTAATGTCTTTAAGAACTCAATAATTAAACTCTTCCTTTGTTCGAATTGCTTGTCCCAAAATTCATCATCATCGAGTTCAGCTAAATTTAATGCTTGACCGTTAAATTTTCCTATTAAGTTAATATCATCAATCAATGGATGAAAGCCATCGTTTAAAACTAGATTCCATTGTGGCTTATTATTTGAATTGTAGCCTTGGAAATAATTAAACTCTGAGCCATTATCTTTAAGAAAATTCAGATATTGTGGGATATTTTTAAAAGTATTAATTCTTAGTTCTTCACCACGATCACGATGATAAGCAGATACATGTAATCTGTTATCATCATACAGGCGCTTCTGCTCATCCTTCGATAGTTTCTTAAAACTATCGTTTAATGTGGCATTCCAACCGTATCTTAAGATAAGTTCGCTTGGATCTAGATTTTGCCCTATAACTTCAAGCTCACCTAAATTAATCAACTTACGAGCCTTATCAAAAGTTTGATAGTGATTAACCAAGATTCGACCTGTGTAAGCCAAATAGCCGTCTGCATAGCCATAAATCATACCGATTTTGCCGTTTCTTAAAACTGTTGCAATAGTAAATCCTGTAGTCATAATCAATTTCTCCTTTATTTTCTTAAAATAAAAAAGCATTAAAAAATGCTTTCCAATCTCTTATTTTTAAGCAATTAGTTTCTAGGGCTTATGTAATACCAAATAAATGGCTGTCCATCCGCATCAAAGATAGTGCATGAATTGTAGTCAAGCCTACGATGCTTTTCTACATTTACTTTTTCATAAGCAGCTACAGTATCTTCATCTGCAAATTTCTCTCGAATGATATATTCAGAGCTGTCTTCCATTTCGCATTTTGCATCCCAATGACTATCGAATAGTCTGGAATCAGTGGATTCCATTCCACTAGGCAAAATTTCACGGTAAATTAAAATCCAGTTACCTTTCTTAACATTTTTGTTCAATTTGACTTCTTGAGTCTTACTCATAATAATTAATTACCTCTCAAAATATTTTAGTTAAATTTCTTTAAAATTAATTTCAATGCCTTTTACTAGAGCATCATCAATACCTTTAGCCTTAGACAAATCCCAATTAGCAAAGCGAACTTTATAACCATGCTGCTTTAACATCTTTAACAGTTTGCGGTAATTATCTTTAACTTGCTGATTCTCTTGAAAGTCCATGTCATAAGCAGTAGTAACCGAAGTTACATTAAGCTTCTTAAGCATTGGTAAAAAGTGTGAGTACTGACTTACACCGCCAACTGCCAAAAAGTCTCTGCCAATAACATCAAGTTGCTGCTGATTAAACCGCATAGGCAAATAATCAGTAGCGATAATTGCTTTCAAGCCACCTTCAGTCAACCAAACTGCTTTAGGCTTTTTAGAATAAGCCTTAATTTGTTCAAGTTCAGTTGTTTTACCAGTATTAGGATCAACTTTAGTAGGATCTAATCGAGCAATTTCTGGATTATATACGACAGAAACTGGTGATTGACTTTTAGCACCATCTTTTTGCTTAGCAGATGATACCCAAAAGTATTTACCACCCTTTTGCATTTTAAAAGCATATTTCATGCCAGCATAATCCAAATTTACTACGTCTTGATCTACAGGCACTTCACCTTCAGCAATTACAGTAGCGTCCTTCTTCCCAATAGCAGAGTAAAGTAAGACTTTGTATTTGCGTGTGTAACTATTAAAGTCTACCTTTAGCTTGCCACCAAGTACCGATGACTTAATGACCTTCTTTAACATGATCAACACGTGATTGCATCCCAATGATTTGATTATATTCATTGTAAAATGGCACTAGCATTCCAAAAACTTTAGGAGCAAATTTAGGTATTTGATAAGTCTTACCGTTGTATGGGTATTCAACATTATAAAAACCTGGTACTCCAAACCAATAATCATGAGTAAACTTAGGATTACCGGTTTCTATTTTTAGATTATCCAACATGCCATTCCATAAACTAATAATCTTTACTGGACGGCCGTCTCTGCTAGGCTCAATCTTAGCTTGGCTAAAGTAGTCGACAACATTCCCATCTTTATCTTTTTTAGTCGGGTAATACGTACCAAAAGCACGTTTACCACGAAGATTAATCATTTCATCAGTCATGCCTCTTTTATGCAGATTTTCACGATGCTTATCGCATAATGGATAACACAGCATAACAGCACGATAAAACATATCCAGGATCTCAGGCTTAGCCTTAGGGTGTGTAATTAGCGGCTTCTGCTTACTTACATCGAAAGACACTTTAAAGTTCTTATCCAAGTAATACATATAACCGCCAGTAGCTTGGAATGGATGATTATTGGCCTGTCTTTGACATACTACTTTAGTACCAGTGACATTAATCATGCACCAGTGAGTACCACCACAGATAGGACAATGGGCACCATAGAATTCCAGCCAATAAACGGGATGCTTGGGATCTTTGTAATCCGTATCAATCATGTCCGTTTCTCTTAAAGCACCACCAAGTTTTTCTTCAAGCTCAGCGTACTTACTTTGTAAATTTTGCATAACAATAATTCCTCCCAATTAAATAATTAGTAATCAACTCTTCTTGGCTTAGTTAGATGATGAAGCCAGCTATGAAAGCCAACTTTTCGTGTACTAAGCGTATGTTTACAAATAACTTCTGTCCCTTCTGAATTAATCAGACAGTCATCTTTACTGCCACAAAGCGGACAACGAGAAAGCAAAAACCAGGTTTGTTCCTCTTCTCTTTTTTTCCGACCATAAGACGTTACTGTTTTATGATCATTTGATTCTTCTGAATACTTAAACAATACTTGTTTAGACAACATAGCAGCTCCTTAATTAACAAAACAAAAAAAGGGCTTTAAGTAATAAAAATCACTTAAAGCCTTTTAATTTACTATTTGAATTGAACAATAATTTAACCGTAAAACGATTAGATAAACAATATCTCAGCTAAACAACTAGCTTACAACCAAATTATTACCAACAATGGCAATAACGTTAATCAAAATGAATTAATCAATATTCATTTCAATTATGATTATAGCATGTTTAGTCTGATGTCATGGAGAACTACTATTAAAGCCAAATCTTCAATAAACAAATTACTACAATTACACCAATAATAACTGATGGCCAAAAGACAATCTGCTTTAAACTAAGACTACTATAAATTTTAGCGGACTTAGGCTGAGATTTAACAACTTTATAGCGAACATGCTTCTGTGAGATTTTAGGAGAGACTTTATTAGTCAATTCCGTATTTTCTAAATTCTTTTTAGTAGCTGGCATACTACCTACAAATTCACCAACTGCTACTGTTCTATGTTGACCATAACCATATTGATTAACGTTGAAATCAGAACAAGTGATAAGGGTAACTGTTTTCTTACCAGGGATGTTATTCTCAACTTCTACTTGCTTAGGAGTAATGTCATAGCGCATATTAGTTTCAACATATTCATAAATTTTGTGCATGTCTGTAAAATAAATTTTATCTCCGGCTCGTGTTAAATGTAGATTATCTAAAACGGCAGGGCCATAATTTCCCATATAATGGCCGGCAACTACATAATTATTTGTTCCGCCCATTACTCTATTGGGAACAACGGTACAAACACCGTAAGACAGATTCTGCAATTGAGCGCCATAGCCTTGAAACAAAGGATTATGGATATCTGCAGCAGGAATTGACATTCGTCCAATTGCCCCGGCTGGAGTTTTACGTGCATCCCATAATTGGCGAGTATCTACGTCTGTTGTCTTAGATGCATCACCCCATTCCCATTCCATTAATCATGGCAATGACGTAAAACGCCCAAACGGGAAATGCGTGGCTTGCAAAAATCAGCGATAAATAGCTGAGGAGCATAATGCCGATCAAAACTGAGGCAATTTGTTTGGGCACAAAACGACTGATGAGCCTGCCAACAAAGAAGGACGCAACCAGCCACATAATGGAACTGGATGTCACAACCAAGCCGGCAGTAGTTGCCGAGACCCGGTATAACGATTGAAGCCAAATTGGGAAATACATCTGGTAGCCGATTAAGACCCCACTTAAAATTGTCGCTGTCAGGATTTGTATTGTGAACGTTCTCGACTTAAACATTGCCGGAGAAATTAATGGATCTGAAAAACGCTTTTCCCGACGGAACAACATGATCCCAGACAATAACGCAATAACAAGCAGAACCGCGCCCAACACCGGAATTGTATCAAGCGCCTGAATACCTAACAACAAGGCAACCAGTGAAATTGCCAGCCAAATGATTCCCAACCAATCAATGGTCAATTGAGAACTCAGCTGAACATTTTCCTGATAACCGAACCAAACTAACAATGCCACGATAATTCCCAGCGGCACGTTGACAAAGAATACCCAGTGCCAGGACAGGTGATCCACCAAAAATCCGCCAATCAGCGGCCCTACCAACGCGGATAACCCCCACGCGGTATTGTTGAACGCTAAGACGTTTGCCCGCTCTTTAAAGCTGAAAATGTCGGCAATAATCGTAAATGTGAGTGGCATCACCGCTCCGGCACCAATTCCTTGAATTGCCCGAGCAATAATCAAGAAAAGAATCGAAGGCGACAGACCGCTGAGCAATGAACCGATGGTAAAGACAACCACACCCCATTGAAACACGTTGCGGCGTCCCAACGTGTCAGCCAACTTACCATAAATTGGGGTGGTAATCGCCGTTGTTAACAGATAGGCGCTCATAATCCAGCTTTGATAGGCCAGACCATGTAACTCACTGATGATCGACGGCAAGGCAGTCGTCACGATCGTCACTTCAACCGATGTCATAAACGTGGCAATAAAGACCGCGGTCATAATAATCCATCGTTGATTATGACCTAATTTTGATTGATGCATTATTTCATATCTCCAATCGTGCTATGATAATGATTATTTATTAAAAAAGTGGACACAATAAAATGATACCACAAGCCAACGGAGGTCAAAATTGGATTTACATTATGAACCAGCGCGTCCAGATGAACTTCTGGATATTATGAAAATAGAAAATGCCGGCTTTTCACCGGCCGAAGCTGCAACCACAGACGCAATGCAAGAACGCATCAGCGCCTACCCGGATACGTTTATTGTTGCCAAAAATGATGCCGGCAAAATTTTGGGTTACGTTGTCGGGCCGGCATTTAACCACCGTTATTTAACCGATGAATTATATGCGCACGCCCATCCAAATAACCCTGACGACAAATACCAAGCCGTTTTAAGCTTGGCAGTTCACCCCGACTTTCAGCATTCGGGAATCGGCAGCCGGTTACTGACAGAATTGTCACACGTCGCCAAACGACAGGAAAGAGCCGTCATTACCCTTACCTGCCTTCAAAATCTGGTCCCCTTTTACGAACACAATGGCTATCGCAACGAGGGCGTTTCAAATTCCAGTCATGCAGATGAGACCTGGTTCAATATGGTTCTGCCGCTAGAGTAATTTGTAAGGCTTCCTTAAGACGGGGAATTTTTAAACGTGATTACTTGAACGACGAATACGGGAATGATATTATGCAGTCGAATTGTATTCTATTCAACTTTAAGTGGGGGTTCGTTATGAAAAAAAGCAGTTTCTTTCTCGTTGCATTGGCCAGTGTTTCCTTTGCACTCACGGTTCCACTGACCGTAAACACGACATCAAGCCCGATTACCTATGCCAAATCAACTAAACGGGTAGCTGGAAAAGCAGTTGCCAAGGCAATCCGTCGTTCACCTGATTTGAACCCTACAGCAAGCGTCCGGAAATACCCGGCCTATATCTACGATAAATATTGGAAGGTATTTGACCGCTGGTACAACGTCCAGCCAATGAGCGCACCGGGTGTCTTTAAAAAGCACACTGCCCGCGTTTACGTTGCCAATAAGGCATTAAAGTCTTATACGTATGCTGCTATGAATAATTGGAACAAAGCGCTTAAAGTTAAGGCATTTAAAGTGGGAACAAAGGCTCACCACACAATGACGGTCGGCTTTAAGAATGCCGGAACCGGTGACGGCAGCTGGGATGGCTACTACATCACCAGCAAGCTGTATATTAACTATAACTTCTTCGATAATGCCAATTACTTACCGGCTGTTTATAAAGCCATTACCGGCAAATCGTTACCATCGGGTGATCAGCCAAATAGTGCCGCATACAAGTCAGTCTATGACACTTATTGGAAATCAGTGATCACTCATGAACTGGGTCACAGCTTAAGTCTTGACCACACCCCTTATTCCAACGATATTATGGAAGCCGACTCCGGTACCAAGAGCGGTGACGCCAAGTATTCGTGGCATTCAACAAAAGTTGTCGATGACAGCTACGCAATCTTCACAGACAAATTATCATCTCGAGACATTAACCGGGCTAAGCTCACCCGGATCCTGGGATACTGGTAAAATAAAATAATCAAACCAAAAAAGACGACCGGAATACAATTCCGATTGTCTTTTTTTATTTCTCACTTATCGACACCTTTTGATGATTAAAACTGCCATCAAAGGATATCAGGAAAATAACTGAAATCACGAGTAACGTTCCCCAAACGGCTGAAAATGTCGGCCAAGGGGCAATTGCACTCGCGGTATGGGTAACCGAGATGCCGGCCTGCCAATCAATCATCGCATGAATGAGGACCACCCACAGCAATGTATTTGTGGTCAAACGGATTGAAACAAAAATTGTTCCAATCACAAACGCATACGTTGCCTGCTGCAGAGTTTGAACAATTCCCTGGCCGGAAATTAAATTCATAAAGTGAAACAGACCAAAGAAAATGCCGGATGCCAATGCAGCCTCTGTGAATTTGTATTTAGCTTGATTAAAAGCTGAAAGAAAGGCCGAAAATAAAAGTCCCCGGCATAAAAACTCTTCGAAGATCCCTGCCGATAAAGCCATCATGGTGTCGGCAATGAACGTTTTGGAATGCGCCATCAACGTTGTTCGGGTAAGAATAATCACTAAAAGCAACAAGCCACCCAAGCAAATGCCAAAGATGAATCCCCATATTTTGGAAAAGGTTCCCAGTTGAATTCGATGCGGGAAGATCTTGGTCGTTCCCAACACATAGTAAATAATACCGGCAACGACAATTCCAAACACCAAACGGGTACCGCCACGCATTAGCGGACCAGTCCCCTTCACGGAAAAGTCAACTCCCATCAGCAGAACAATGAAGAGTGCTGCCAACAAGAATTCTTTTACCCATGATATTTTATTTTTAATCATTCATTGTAACCCCGTTTCATTATGTAAAAATGGTCGGAAAACATCCGACCATTTAAGTTTAACACATTATAAAGTTTGGTCAAAGAATCCCACGACGTCATCCCAGACATCATTCAAATAGCCCTTGGCATGACGGCTGCCCGCCAACATTCGGGTCCGATAAGGAATTTGATGAGCGGTTAAAGCTTGAGCCATATCCAGTACCCCACTGGTCGGAACGAACTCGTTCAGTGAATTTGCCAGATACATCTGACCGGTCTTGTCATTTACCCGATGAACCGGGGTTGCCTGTTCATACTGGTCGGTGCGTCCATTGAAGTAGTTGGTAACAAACCATTTATAAAACGGATCATTGGCACCGGTCTGGTTAATATTGGCACTGGCTGTTGAATTAAAACCACTGGTGTCACCTTCGGCAGCAACCACATCTTCATGAGACCCCAACCATTTATCAATATCCAAAATACCTGAAAGTGAAACGATTGGAATGCCATATTTGATTGCCAGTTCAACGGTCATATTTCCACCGGCAGACGAACCAAACGCGCCAATATGATCGTGATTAAATGGTAAGTCGGATTTCTTCAGCCATTCAAACAGGTTATCCATATCGGCCAAAGGAGCGGGATAAAAGGCTTTGGGTGTTATCCGATATGCCGGGGTAACGACCAGATAGCCGGCTTTTACAAATCCGATTGAAGAATCTTCGTCTTTGGATTTATTTCCCCGGAACCAGCCGCCACCGTGGATATCAATGATGGCACCTTTGCTCTGAGCTTTTTCAGCATCATAATAAATATCAGTTAATTGATGATTGACAGAATCGTATTCAACGTCTTTTTTGATCACTAAATTAGTCATGTAAATCCTCCTCAAAACTGATGAATTATCAATTCACCCAGAGTATCTACCCGGAAAATATAAAGGTCAATCAATTCGACTTCGGTAAGTCATCCCCATAACAGAAGCATTGACATAACCGTTATTTTTATTTATCCGACTTATTTTTGGAAACCGATTTTTATGATTTGGATGCTAATGAAATCAGTGCCTGGGTGATCATCGGATCGTAAAACAATCGATAGCCGTCTGCGTTGGGATGGGTTCCAGTCCCGCCAACCGAGTGATTGCCACCATTTTGATCAACTTGATCATATGAATAATCATGTTGGTATTGGGGCAAAAAGCCATTGAAATTCCCTTCAGTATACAAATCAGCCACCTTAATTGACCATTTATGAACAATTTTCAGTGAAATGTCGTGCATCACATTTTGAACTCGCAGATCTCGGGCTGGTGTTTTGTGGGTCGCTACGTAAAGCAGCTTGGCACCCTGATATTTGGTTTCCAACATTTTGCAGATTGTTTCCAGAGCGCCGCAATACGTTTTGGAATCCAGATCATCCTGGTATCCGTACGTGATTTTGCCCAGCTTTTCGGGATCGTCGACAACTTCCGCATACGCATCATTGGCAATGGAATCGAACACAACAAAGTCCGGTGTTTTTTCCGGTGCATTGGTAATTTGATCAACAATATTGTTGGGATCGGTAACCCGGGCTGCAGCGCCATTAATACAGAACTTTTGATACTTCATATTATTTGCCTGACAAATATCTTCAACGAAGCTTGTGTTTGCGAGGTGTCCGTTAACAATACTGGTTCCAAACGCATATAGAGATTTACCATTCAAGATATTTTCTGTCAAATTTGTTTCCTCCATCTTTGATTGATGACAACGACAGGGCGACAATGTCAGGGAAATGTCCCATCATTGTCGCCCTGCAAGTGATTTAGATGTTTATTGATTTAATTATTTTTTTCCAATGCTTCCCATAGGCCGAGAAGATAAGTGATTCCAAGTGCCCGATCGTATAGTCCATATCCCGGTCGACCATCTTCACCCCAGATATTCCGGCCGTGATCCGGACGAATATATCCGTCATAATCGGTATCGTGAAGAGCCTTCATAATTTCATACATATCCAAAGAGCCTTCACTGGATGGATGAGCGGATTCATGGAAGTCGCCCTGCTTGTTAACGAATTTAATATTTCGAACGTGCATAAATGGTACCCGATCCTTGGGCACAAACTCGCGGATGATGGCGGGCAGATCATTGGCCGGATTCTCACCAAGGCTTCCAGTACAAATGGTAAAGCCGTTGTAACGCGATTCATGCAGCTTTTCGATTTGAAGCATGTCGTCTCTGTTCTTGAAAATTCGTGGGAGGCCAAATAGTGGCTTCGGCGGATCATCCGGATGCATGGCCATCCGGACATCGTACTTTTCACAGACCGGAATGATTGCGTCAAAGAAATACTTCAAATTTTCCCGCAATTTTTCTTCGTCAACGTCTTTGTATGCGTCAAACAAATCTTGTAAGGCAGCCAAACGCTCAGGTTCCCAACCTGGTAGCGAAAATCCGTTTGAGCCGGACTTCATGTGGGTCATCAGTTCCTCGGGATCCTTTGGCAGCTTATCCTGTTCGTACATCATCACGTTGGAACCATCTGCTAATTGATGATGCAAATCAGTTCTCAGCCAGTCAAACACCGGCATAAAGTTGTAACAGATCACCTTCACGCCAACCTTTGACAGGTTTTTAATCGTTTGAATGTAGTTTTCAATATACTTGTCACGACTTGGCAGCCCAATTTTAATATCATCATGAATATTGACAGATTCAATCACTTCGAGCTTCAAACCGGCGTCGGTCACTTGTTTCTTTAAGGCATTGATTTTATCCTGTGGCCAAACTTCGCCCACCGGAACATCAAACAACGCTCCAACGACTTGTTTTGTTTGTGGAATTTGGCGAACCTGTGAAAGCTTGATATTGTCATCCTTTTCACCGAACCAACGAAATCCCATTTTAAGTTGTCCCATTTTGTCCTCCTTGGTGTGGCATAAACTCATTTTACAACTAAAGGTTGCCAAAAATCTGAGTTCTTATTAGTTTTAAACTAATATTCTAATATATTGACTTTAAAGCTACCACCATTTGTAACCGCTATCAATGCCATGCTATAATACGGTTTATTGGTATGAAAATGCATGCTCAATCATGCTACAATTAAGTAACCTAATATATGAAATAACGAGGCTTGTCATGCAAAGTTTGACCGAAGTTGCCTATAAAACCATTTTAAATGACATTTTAAAATTAAAATTACTCCCTGGCGAAAAGGTTCAGGACAAAGTGCTGATGGAACAACTCAACATCAGTCGAACACCGGTCAGAGAAGCAATTCTCCAATTAAAAAACAACGGCTTAATGATGACGGTTCCTCAAAGTGGAACTTACGTCACCAAGATCAGTCTCGGTTCGGCATTAAACGCCCGCTTTGTCCGCCAAAGTGTAGAGCGAAGTGTCGTCAGTGAGGCAGCCGAAAAAATGTCGAAAGTCAACATTTTGGACAGTCGAACCATTATTCAAAAACAGCAACTAGCAGATGAAGCCCACAGTGCAGTCGACTTTTTCTATTTGGATAATGACTTCCATAAGAGCTTTTACACCGCGACCAATCGGCTGCAAGTCTGGAACTGGTTGAAAAATCTTTCACTGCAGTTGGATCGTTACCGGTTCCTTCGAGTACAGCAGGCTGATATGCCGCTGGACGAATTGATTAAACAGCACAATGCAATTTTGGATGCCGTAGAGGCCAAGGATCGCAAAGAAGCCGAAACCCGTGCATTCGATCATTTGAATCTGATGCTGGCAGAAAAAGACGAGCTGGTTAAACAGTTCCCTGATTACTTTATCGAAGAAGCCAACCATTAAAATGCCAACAAAAAATCCCCAACCGGGGATTTTTTATTTAACTATTTTTTTGCAATGACCAGTGTTTTTTTTGCAGTCACAAAGTGGCCGTTGGTTAACTGATAACGAGTCGTTAATTTGTGCTTGACAATGCGTTTAACCGCAAGTCGGGCACCCTTCTTGTAGTGCTTCACCTTCGTCTTTAAACTGGCCGACTTGTATGCATTAATCCCCTTTGGAGAAAGGACCGTAATCCGTCGGCTCTTAGGCGTTGTTTGGTAAAAGGCATTGACAACATACTTTCTGCTGGCGGTAATATAACCAGTCTTGCCATTCTTCAAGCTGCGAACCTTGTATCTTAAGCTGCCGCTGTTTGAACGGGCATAATCGATCACAACAAATGCCGGTCGATTAACACGAGTTGCTTTGGCAAACTTGCTGATCCGCTGAGATTTTTTGAAATTAGCGGTCTTGTACATATATAACCCTTTAGTTGCATAAACAACAACGCCCTCTTTTACAGCGTAGTTGGGAAGTCCAGTACTGCCGTCAGCCTTTGATGGGCTTGATGGTTTCCAATTATCGTTCGGTTTGCTTGGGGTCGTCGAAGATGAATTGGATGAGCTGCTTCCATTGCTGTTGTTATTATTGTTGTTGCTTGGAGTGGTCGTCTTTTTGGAAACATTCACAACTGAGTACTTCGGTACGGTAATCGTGTAAGTACCATCGGTATTCTTTTTGTAAGTCACGTTTCCGTTGGTCTGCGTCCATTTGTCAGACTGTGGTGATTCATATTGACCGTAAGTAACCGAGGTGACTTTGCCAAAATTCTTCAGCGTGAAGGTTGCGTTAGAATCCAGCGTACTTGCTAAAACAATATCGTCATCGTCACGCTGAATTGCAATTCCCATGCTCTTGTTGGTATCGGTCTTATAAGTGACGTCAGTATTGTTGAGCTTTTTGGTAGCCGTAAAATCATTCCCGCTTGCCGGCACAGCGTTGAAGAACATCATATTCTTTCCACCAGCACCATCAGCCTGCTTGGTTGCCAGATCATAGCCAATTTTGTCACAAGTGGTAACGTCTCGAACAGAATCAATTGCTTTACCACCTATCATGCTCATGAGGCGTGAACGTGCCATCAGCATTTACCGTTGTACGTAAAGGTCAAATCCATCCCCACTCTTGAAATCATAGTAGTTTCTGGTAGCGCCACCAGCTAAAGCAGTAATCGTTCTTAAGCCGGCATCCAAAGGTCCATAATTCTTGTCTGCCCAGCTCCAGCTGTCTGAACCCATTCCATCTTCCATCACCATCGGAATGTTGTTACGGTCGGCATATGGCTTGGAGTGGCCGTAATCATATAATTTCTGGTAATCATACGTATATGGATCAAGACCAACTGCATCAAGGTTCGTTGACGATGATTGACGTTTATCCTCGTTGAGGGCAATGATGCCTGAACCACCATCACCGACAGCGTTATTCACTCTTGTCCATACCGGATATTGGGAATTCTTAACGGCAGCATCCAAGCTATTGGTGTAGTTCCATAACGTCCAAGTGTTAAAGTCGCCGGAACTCATATTCATTTTACTTTTAAGAGCGGTACTTGGTTCGGTGTATGACATTTGGGTTGTCGGCTCATTCGGCATTTGGGCACCGATGACAGTATCCGTCGAACCATTGGCCTTATTGTTCTCGGCAACGTGGTTAAACAAATCTGAAACTGATTGAGCTTCCTGTTTTTGTAAGTTGGCATCGTTTTTATCCAAATTAAATGTGTATTGGCCGGTTGTCGATGTCGGACCGGATTTCTTCATGATCAACTTACCCTTTGAATCCTTGGCCATTGTGTAATCATGCATCACGTAGTAAGGCACCCGGTGTTCGGTAACTTGCTTGGTAGTATCACTACCGAACCACAAAAGTTCAAGTTTGATATCAGCATCTCGGGCTGCTTTGATAATTTGATCCAAATAGTTGTAGTCATAATTGCTCTTGCTTGAAAGGCTCAGTTCGGGCGTTTCGTTTAATGGCTGATTGGCAGCTTTTTGATTTCCAATCTGGGAACCGCCACCGATTTCAATTGAGCTTCCCTTCTGTGACTGTAAAGCCAGGGTAACTTTACCGGCATTTTGACTATTCACAAAATCAGTTACGTCAAAGTCATAATAATTTTCCTGTTTGATTGGGTCGTAGGTTGGTGATACAGAAACGGTTTTCTTACTGGAGTCGCCCTTATAGGGTGCGGTTTTCCAAGTTGTGTCCTTTGACCAGCTGTTATCTTTGTCAATTCCATAGATATTCAACTTTGAATCGGAATCTGATTTGGCGTAAATTCTCAGCTTGACACCGTCTAAACTGCCGGCTTTAAATTTGCTGGAATCAAGACCGCTCAAATCATATTTCAAGTAAACCATGGATTGACTGCTGTCCGTATTTTGCAATTTCAGTGGCGTTGAACTTTCGGTGAAATTCTTGGCAGCGTCGTCGCCATTTTTAATATACGCAATATCCGTTGGCTTCAGAACTTTGTCAGGCTGAACGTCAGACCAGAGAATTTGTGAATTCACAACGGTAAAGCCATCGCTTTTGGCCTGTTTAAAGGCATTCCGAATGTCGTTCATATTGTATCCATAATTATCACGGAGTTTATCAATTCGGATCTGGACGCCGTTATAGAAAAACGGTTGATTGTTAACCTCTAAAACCTGCTTCTTATCGAATCCCGAAGTGGCCACTTTTGAAATGGGGTTATTTCCCTGGTTCGTCGATGCTTTCGTAGAACTTGTGTACCCGGCACTCAAACCAATTACACCAACAAATGTAAGGGCTGAGAGTATTAAGCTGCTTTTAAAACTCATGATGACATCTCCTTGAATAAAATTCCCCCGAAAAGTGGAACAGTCACAAATCCCTCAAAATATCGCTCTAATATATTAGGATATTAGAATTATAATTCCGCATGTAAGCGTTGTCAAATGATGAAATAAGAAATGGCAGGTAATTTCCGTTTGCCCAATGAAAGCGAAGCCAACGGATAACGGGCAGGATTCGCCATCGAATTAACAGGATAACTATTTTTAAAAAGTGTCTCTCCACATAGCTGGCCGATCTGAATTTACTGAAATGAACGCGCGAAATGAATCCATCGTTAAAATAAAAAGAGCAGCCAAAATTGGCTGCTCCAAATCGAGTTAAATATGCGTAATTTTAAATCCAAAATCAATATCTTTGCCAGCAGGAATGTGATATTTTTCTTCAACATCCCGACCCCAACTGTCAATACCACCAACACCTCGAACAGCACCGAGAATTGAAACAACGGTTCTTCGAGGTAACGGTAATTCTTCTTGATGAGTGGCATTTTCCAATTCCTCGGCCGTATACGGTAGGCAACTGAATGCGAACGGTTGACCATCATTTTCAAATTTAATGCTGAACGGTTTGTCAGAATGATCAGAATTGTCCTTGGTTGTCGTTCTGGTTACTTTCAACCAATCGGTCTTCATATGAACCCCACAGTCTTGTGGAACCATATAATTGGTCACTGGCAGGCCTTCAACTTTATATTCACCAGGAACGCCACCGGCCATCCGGTCCGGATATGTCTCACCGGATAATCCGGCGTATTCGTATCCAATGGCAGCTGTTGGCATAACGAAGCGCATACCAAACACCGGCAGATCAGGTAATTGATCATTGCCCGTGTAATGAACATGCACGCTGATAACGCCATCAGCAGTCACCTTATAGCTGACATCGACCTGAGTGGTCGGAATCGTTAAGGTTGTGTAGTGATAGATAACCTCCAACTGATCCACATATTCATGATTTGAATACTGATTGTTCTTCGGCGCGCTTGGAAACTCGATTGATTGATCGTTAATTTTAATATCAACCTTATCGGCATTGGCAAACATATCGGCACCATACCACTGAACCGCCTGCTTTGAGAAACCATTTCCGCGGTCATTATCAGTCGTTGCCCGCCAAAATGTTGGCTTGGGTTCCCGGTACATCCATTCGCGGCCATTTATAACCAGCGATTCAATACCACCACGTGTGTAATTAAAAATGTAATGAAAGTTCTGACCGCGACACCAATGCC
>ASXE01000028.1_pt1 | contig 18343 bp, 18 predicted proteins | sample 714208 | NCBI WGS metagenome assembly ASXE01 (sample SAMN02954265, study PRJNA200716) | food metagenome | biome: terrestrial; feature: Turkish kefir grains; material: grain; isolation source: Turkish kefir grains provided by Department of Dairy, Ege University | place: Turkey: Izmir | reverse complement strand
AAGAATACCCGGCCAGAACCGATAAATGACATACTTCATTGAAATGAAAGCCCTTGGTATAACCGAGGGCTCGCATCAAACCGATTTCTCGCCGGTCTTTTCAATCATCCTGGAAATGGTCGTGAATGTAATCAAAACAGCGATGAAGAGGAAGAATCCCGGAAAGATCACCGCGATAGCCGCAATACTCTTGGATTCGTCAAAGTAGTCCTGATAGCCCACATTAGCGGTCCGGTCATTATAAAGATAGGTTGCCTGGGGAGTCTTTTGTAAAGCCTTCTTGGCAGCTTGTAATTTTGAAATGCCGGCCAAAATCTTTTTGGCAGCTGCTTTTGTCGTTGTACTTTGATATTGGGCCGGGACGGCTTTAAGCTGCTTGGCCTGTCTTTGGAGTTGGGTTAAACGCTGATTAACCTTTGCCAGTTCTGGTTCAATCAACTCGGCACGCCTTTGCTCCGGTCGGGCATCAAGTTTGCTTTCAAGTCGATCCTGATCGCAATTGACGCGCTTATTATACTTGCTGGTGCCAGCCGTCAAGCCACTGGTGTTATTGAAACGGACAGCAATCATTGCGAAAGCTTTCTGATCAAATGCCCGGCTTGGCGCATAGGCAAAGTAATCCACTTCACCGCTGCCAACGTTGGTGGTTCCCCGATCAGTGGAGCTGACAAATAATGGTGAATTAACAAAGCCGACAATTTTAAACGACTTGGATTTCAAGCCGTCCATTTTAGGCAACGTGTAAGTTTGACCTAATTTATAGCCGTCAGATTTGGCCTTATCATCCAACACAATTTGGTTTTCATTGACCGGCAGCCGACCAGAAACCAATTTTAACCGATTCAGTTTGGCTGTTTTTGAGTAAGAGTAGACCTGAACAACCTGATTTTGAGACTTCTTAACCGTCACCATATGGTTAGGTTCGGCAGTCTTAACATTTTTATCATTCCTGATCAGACTTAAATCTTTATTTGTGAGTCCCAGTGTCGAAGTGACATTTAGATCCCCCAAATTCTGTTGGGCAAAGTACCGGTCGGCAGAATTATCCAAATCAGGTCCGGTTGCCCGGATCCCAACATAGAGTAGTGATCCCAGCAGGATTATGAGGACAATCGAAATAAACTTACCCCAAGAGTAAGTTATTTCGCGAATTGTTGCTTTGAAATAGGTCGAATTCAACTTGTTGCCTTCTTATAAGATGATTTTTGTATTAAGCGCGGTGTAGACGGCTTCTTCCATTGCTTCGGGTTTAGTAATTGGCGCAAAACGATGAATCAACTGACCATCCTTACCAATCAAAAATTTGGTGTAATTCCATTTAATTTTGCCGTGGCCGGATTCGTTCTTAAGGTGGGTAAACAAAGGATCTTCACCGTTGCCATTGACAACGACTCGCTTTGTCATGGGAAATGTTACCCCATAATGCAGCCGGCAGTACTCGTCAGCTTCCTGATCACTGGCAAGCTCTTGATGGAACTGGTTTGAAGGCAGTCCGAGAACAACCAGTCCCTCATTTTTATACTTCTTGTATAGCTGTTCCAAGCCTTCCAGTTGAGGTGCCAAGCCACACTTGCTGGCCGTGTTGACAATGATCACAACTTTATTCTTGAACTCACTTAAATCAAGCGTTTTGCCGCTCATTTCGGTTTCTTGATAATCGTAAATTGTCTTCATTTTTCGTCACCCATTTTTTAGTATTTATGTTCAGTGTAAACTAAAAGGCCAAAAAAAGCAGTCACGAATATCAAATTCATGACTGCTCAACTAATCTGCTCTATTCAAATTGGGCCTCATAAAGCTGCTTGTAATACCCATTTTCATTCATCAATTCATTGTGAGTTCCCCGTTCCACAATCTTGCCATCATCCACTACCAGGATTTGATCGGCATTATGAATGGTCGACAATCTGTGGGCAATGACCAATGATGTCCGTTGCTCCATCAGGTTTTCCAATGCGTGTTGAATGGTCTTTTCTGATTCATTATCCAAAGAAGCAGTGGCTTCATCAAGAACCACAATCTGGGCGTCCTTCAGCAGGGCTCGGGCAATCGCAATCCGTTGCTTTTGCCCGCCAGATAAACGGATTCCCCGTTCGCCAACCTGGGTCTTCATCTGGTTGGGTAATCCCTTAATGAAATCATCGATATCCGCCAGTTTGGCAACCTGCCACAGCTGTTCGTCCGTGGCACCGGGTGTCCCATAACGAATATTGTCGGCAATCGTGCCGTCAATGATGAAAATGTCTTGAGAAACAATCGCAATGTTTTGTCTGAGCGATTTTAATCTGATGTGTTTAATTGGAATGCCGTCAAAGTAAATCTGACCGCTGTTAACATCATACAAACGGTCCAGTAAATCGGTAATTGTTGATTTACCGGCACCTGAATGGCCAACCAGGGCGGTTTGCTTGCCAAATGGAATGTCAAATGACACATCCCTGATGGCCGACTTATGTGGTGACTGCGGTTCATCCGACGTATACGAGAATGTCACGTGGTCAAATTTGACTCCAGACTTAATCTGTGGAAATTCAACTGCATCCTTATCATCCACGATTGCCGGCTTCAAGCCCATGATGCTGACAATCCGGCCGTATGAAACCAAGGATTGCTGAAACTGATTTAGCAGTCTGGAAAAAGCACTAATCGGGCTTTGAAGAATTCCTACATAACTCAGGTAGGCAACTAGTTGTCCAACCGTCAGCTGGTTTTTGAAAACAAACAGGGTTCCCAAAAACAGGACAATTGCCGTGCCAAGGTATTCAATGAAAGTTACCAGCGGCGAGAAAATTGCCTGATTCTTGGTGGCTTCAATGATATTATCCTTATTCATGGTTGCTAATTTATCGAAGCGTTGTGATTCCAAATCCTCAGTTGTGTAACTCTTGATCAACTGAATTTGAGTCAGGGTGTTTTGCAGCTGATTGGTCATCAGTGCCTGTGACTGTCTGGCTTTTCGATACGATTCACGAATCCGGGTTCTAAAAATTCGGACAGCTAAGAAAATCAACGGAAATGTCAGACTGACAGCCAAAGCCATTTCCCAATTAACAAAGAACACAAATCCCAGAACGCCAACAAACGTGAAGATACTCCCAATCAATGACAGCATGTTCGGCGAAATCAGGTTCTGCAGATTATTAATATCCGAAGTCAATCGGACCATCAAATCCCCGGTTTTACTGGATTCAAAGAAATGCGTATCCAGTCTAATCAGATACTGATAAAGCTGATTTCTGAGATTTGTAATGGCCCCCTGACTCATCACGCCCATGTAATAGGTTGAAACATAGGTGAAAATCCCAGAAATTGTGACGGTCAAAAGCAGCAGGCCAACGACAACGGCTAGCTGCGCGGTACTTTTATTTGGAATAACGTGGTCAATAATATACTGGTTGAATTGTGGCAATAAGAAATCCATCAACGATAGAATGGTCAGAACAACAACGTTGACGATCAGAATCCACGGTCGTTTAAGAACCGTTCCAAACACAAATTTGAACATCCCCATCATCGTCACGCCAGCTTGAACATCATCGTTTTCTTGGCTTTGTGCCTGCTTCATATGCTCACCCCCGAAAACTGTTCGCATTACTTATGACGCCATATTATTCCACGAATGGGCAGGAAAGGTCAAAGGATTAGCTTACAGATATATTGATTGAAATTATCAAAAAGTCCAGATATAATGTAATTACTAATAAGAACAAATGGGGTGACTTAAATGGAAACTCAGACTAGAAAACAAGGAAACTCAATTATGTTGACGGTGCCCAGTAAGTTTAACATTGGCCCCGGCGTCACAGTGAAGCCAAAGTTAACGCCCGATGGTATCTTCTACGAGTTTGTTAAAGAGGATGACGACTTCTTTAATTTTGATGAAGACATCTTGAACGATATTGTAAAAGATAAGATTCCTGAGGAACAAGTACCAAAGGAGTTTACAAAGCGTAAGAAGGCGTTGAATGGTGCCTGGAAACAAATGGTAAAAGAAGCAAAAGACTCCTCAGTTCCGACAACCCGAGAGGCCTTTGAAAAAGAAATTGGGCTATGAGATTGAGCTTCCTAACCGAGTGAAGAGATACATCAAGAAGATTAAAGATAAACGATTTAAACAATTAATTGTGGAAGCAATCTTTCAAGATATCCCCAGCAATCCTGAACATGGGACGGTAAAACATGGCGATCTTGCGGGCATATACACATGGAATATCACCTATCAAAAAAGCATGTATCGAATAGCATATTCGATCATCAATGGAAAAGTGATAGTGATTATTTTAGTTGGATCTCATGAAAGTTTTTATGATCAATTAAAGAAACTACAATGAGTATACTAAATGGTCCCCAATAAACTTTTATAAGCTTATTGGGGGCCATTGTTTTTCTATACCCTGTTTGTAAAATTAAGTTAGAAATTTAAAAAGCCATTTGTGATAGACTTTTGAGTGTTGAAATCAAAAGAAAGGCTGATCACAAATGACCTATACTCATCTTACCATAGACGAACTCACTACAATTTATTCCTTTTGGAAGCTCAATAAAAAGGCTTACCGAGTAGCACCAGCACTCCACCGGAGTGCTGAAACCGTTTATCGCATCTATCGTTTTCTTGACGCTGGCGGTACGCTTATTGATTACCAACAACATTATCGACGGCACAAACAACATTGTGGGCGTAAGCCCATTCAACTAGCCCCTGATGAACTGGTTTATATCCAAGCCAAAATTCAAGCGGGGTGGCAACCAGATACAATTATTAATCGCCACGAACGTTCTTTTAGCTGCGGCGTACGAACCCTATATCGCATTTTCAAACATGATGCTTTTGGCTTGTTCGCCAAAGATTTACCCATGCATGGTCAGCGTCACCCTAATGGGTACGTTGAACGACGAGGAAAAGCTGGGCAATTGGGCAGAGATTTAAAAACCCGTTATCAGGACTATCCTAATTTTAAACGAGAATTCGGTCATTTAGAAGGCGACACGGTTCAAGGCAAAAACCATCAGGGTGCCGTAACCACACTGGTTGAACGGCAGACCAAGGTCGCAATTGTTTTGAATTCACATACCAAGTCATCACAAAACGTCAATCGTAGTTTAGCAGCCTGGTTGACGAAGCTGCCACGCCACTTGTTTAAGTCCATCACGTTTGATAATGGTAAGGAGTTCGCCGGTTGGCGAACGATTGCTAACCAGTTTGATTTAAATATTTACTTTGCCGCTGTAGGAGCACCCAATCAACGTGGGTTGAATGAAAACACCAACAACTTACTTCGTAAGGATGGGTTGCACCATGATCTCATCATGGACCAGCTATCAGATGAATTTGTCCAGGCTGTTGCTAGTCGACGGAACCATATTCCCAGAAAAAGTCTCAATTATCAAACACCACTTGAGGCATTCGTAAATCAAATCACTGATGAGCAGCTAAAATTTCTAACTTAATTTGACATTTGAAGATTTAAAAAAACATCATTCCTGCCGAACTCCGGTAAGAATATTTACGTGTGGAACGCTTCTTATAATAAGAAGCTTCACAACTTGAAGAACTATCCAAGAACGAATCTTTACTCAACCAAACGAGTTACTATCAAAACTCACAACTACTTTGGCAGTTACTATTACGTTCACAGTGCCAATAAAAAAATCAAAGGTTACGTCTGGCATGGACAGCTGATTCAAGGAAAATACTATAAGGGCGGCTTTTACAGTTACCCAACCTTCAACGTGCTGCTTTCCAACCGGGCATTCCGTCGTGGGGCGTCTCACAGTATTGGTGAGTGGAATGCTTCGGGCATCTACGCTTCATCGGATCGAATTCACGGCAAGATTAACCAGGATGGCATCAGTCGTTTTGCCAAAACACCATCCTTTAGGGACCAAAAACGAGTCCTGAATTACTTGAAGAAGGATCATCCCTATCTTCCTGAAATGCTAAACTACGGCAACCACAATGGTGCCCGAATCATCATGCGGAAGGTCTATTATGCGCCAAATCATTGGGTACGCGTGCCAATGATCGATATCCTCAACGGCAATGCCACCAGTGGGAACTGGGAAGAAATCAACGCTTTTTCAGCCGTTTTAGATTTAGCCAAATTACCAAACGGTGCCAAGCCAATCGCTACCTATGACGTCAATCAAGTATCTGTCATGCCTTTCGGTGGCCGCGGCTTTGACTTCGCTGATCCAAACGCTCAAGTGGCAACATACAACAGCGGTCCAATCACCCACGTTTACGGCAATGGCTTTGGCCCAAACCATAATCTCTCATTGGTCGATTTAAATCGTTGGTTACGCTACGTTCCCACAAGCAACATCTTGAAGCTGTCCAATACTCAGCCAACCTTGAAAGACGGCATTTGGTACGTCGCACCCACCTTTCAAGGCAATGTCAGCAACGGGACTCATCAAAGTAAAATCTTAAAGCTCATCGATACATCCAAGTCTCAGTATTACCGCTATGCCACAAGTTACGGCTTCAGCCAGTATCACTACGAGAATGGTAAATGGCAGGGCCAGTATCAAGTTATATTCAACAATCCCACGTTCAATCCAGGTAACCAAATCCATATGACCTTTGCCAACTTAGTCTTAAAAACTAGTGGAAACGATACATGGTGGTCGTCAGAGAATGAGCATGAAATTCAGTCGTTTAATGACAACGATACTGAAGTATTGCCTTACCTTTATAAACCGGTCAGCTATTACGATGGGTTTTTGAATAACAGCGGCAATGCTTCATAAAGTTCATTACTAATAAACACAAAAATAACCGCGACACATTAATGAAATTCATTGATGGATCGCGGTTTTCTTATGCTTTGAATGCTGATTTTGGAAAAGAATAAATTTGATTAACGACTGTCCATCGATGATAACTGGCAATGCCAATCAAGACATTCTCACCGGATAATTGAATCCCTTCGCCTTCCGTTTTTCCCGATTTCCAATGGGGGTTATCCACGACTTGATGGGCTGAAGAATGATCGCCCCAGTTCACCTTGCTTAACATAATCGCATTGTTGTCAGCGTGACTGCCTAAGAAATAAATATCGTCATTATCATCTAAAGCAACCCCTTGAATCGACCCATAATAAGAGAGCGAGTATACCCGTTTGCTGATGAACCCAGGCTTCAAGCCATTTCCAATACTGGCATCCCTTACTGCAGCTGAGTCACACGGCAAATAGGGTTTGGAAGTCCCGGCTACTTTATCCAGTGCCTGATTCAATCGTTCATTGTCATATTCAATAAAGCTGGCCTTGCGTGGCTTATCTGTATTGATCGTCACGATCAGCAACTTTGATTGATCACTGGACAAAGCCCCCTCTACTCGTAACAAGCTGCCGATTGACTTTCCGAGGTGATTTGCGTATTTTAGGCTAATTAGCCGTGTTGCATTCGCATAATCCAACGTGGATCCGGACACATACCGGACCCTGGCCAGTTGAGTCGGCCAATGGGTTAAGTCCTGGTTGGCCAAATTGGTCTGGGCTCCCCGCGTGGCAACCCAAAAATAGGGTGTATGGTCAGGGCCATGGGTAAAGTATTGGAGAACTTGCGAATGACCAAAGCCGACAAGAATCATGGGTGCTTCACGCTGCTTTGCTTTCCCGGTTGGATGGCCGTTACGATCTTTTTGAATAACCAGTCGACTCAAGGTCAAATCCCGAAGCTCACCATCAAACTTATTTCGTCGCCGCTGCAGCGTATAAATATAATCTGCGCCGGCATAAAACGTCTGTATCGCATGAAATTTATCTTTTAAGTTGAGTTTGAATTTTAAATTAGTTCCAATACCTGAATAATATCCGTCCACGTTGGTCCCCCCTTCTTACTGCTATTTTAAATCTTGTGGGCTTCCAAATATAACATAATTACTAAGTGAGCCAGTTAAGTAAAGATTATGATTGTCTGATTTGTTGTTAATACGCCGTTTAATGAACAGGATACAATTAAAAAATCCACTTCAAAAATACAAGTTTTGGTTAGCTAACTAGCTATTCCGCCACTCAAACTGTTTCAGAAAATCACAATCAATGGGGTCTAACAATTTTCCTAATGAAATAAAACTCAGCAAAAAGAAACCATGCAAATCCTTTTGCTGAGGGGTTATATTTTTAGTACGATTGAAAATCTTGGAAAATATTGTCCCATTTATTTTCTGTTTATGTAAGAAATGGGTAAAATGAATTAGTTTCGGTGCTATACTATATTTAAAACTTGGAGGTGAACTTTTATGAAGAAAAATATCTTAATTTTAACAACGGCTTTATCCGCCTTAGGCTTCCTGGGGGCCACCACTCAAACAAAGCCTGCCCAGGCCTCAGCCCATTACTACTGGGTGAAGTCAATCAATCGTAATAACTTACCTTATCACGCTGCCAGTCAACGATCAGCCTACATTTACAATACCACCCACACCCAGAAATTACATAACCTTAAAAACTACCCACGGACAACCTGGTACGTTTCCAAGAGTATCATCATGCGTTCTAGTTACACGGGTAAGAAAGGTATTTACTATTACGTTACGAATGGTACCGGAAAGGTAAGCGGAGTTGTTTGGCGCGGCTACTTAACTAGTGGCACCAATCCTAATGGTGGAACTACGCCAAGCGACAATGATAATGGTAATTCAGACAATAACAACGGTACCGATACTAATCCAACTAACAGCCTAAGACAGGAACTAGCTGGATTCTTTGAAGGCACGGTTCCTGATTCACAACTGCAACAAATTGCTAATGAGTACCCCAGTTTTGTTAGCAAGTATAGTAATCCAGACAGTGGTGATGAATACTTTCAAATAATGGTCGCTAATAAATACAAAGATACTCAACAGTACATGACTTTCTTCTTTATTGGTAACAGTGGTAAAAATAACAAAGAAAAACAACAACAATTAAAGTCCGGTCAAATTTCATTCAAAAATTATGTGAATAATGTCGTTTATGCTGCTAACGGCAACGTTAGTTTCACAACCTTTAAAAATCGCTTAATTGGTGCCTATGCTTTTGACAAAAGCAGTCCAAATTACGGCCGCGGTGTAGTGATTCTTGAATATCCAAAGCAAGACCAAAAAAGTTCTAATTAATACGGTTAAAATCAAAAAAGTCTGAATGCTAAGTACTTCGGACTTTTTCTAACACTATCCTAATGGAGGTTATTCATTTGAAAAAACAACTAATTTTATTAACCGGTTTAATTGCCGGCTTCACCGGTCTGACCTTGGCAACTTCACCCCAATCCGTTAAAGCCGCTGGAGTTTATCACACCGTTAAATCCAAGACCGCTAACAATACCGCTTTTCATTGGAATGGCAGTACCAAAGCCTACCTCTGGAATTACAATTTAACCCAGAAGAAGCATCACTTAACCAATTACCCAAAGACCACCTGGTATGCATCGAGAGTCCTCAAAATGACCAATGGGACAAAAACCGGTATTTTCTATTATGTATCGAATAAATCCGGAAGTGTTAAAGGTTATGCTTGGAAAGGCTATTTAACCCGAGGCGCTTATTCTAGTAATAGTGCGGCCAATAATAACAATACAGACAAGAGTACCACTACAAACTGGGTGACGACAGACAATCCCGGTGGTATCCCACATCCTACTAAAAAGGAACTTAGCGCGCTTAAAAGCTCCTACTCAGATCCCTATGAAGAAGATGCTTATGACCTTGGAGTTACCTATTACCAAGACCTGCCAATCATCAAAGATTTTATGGGAACTATTTATAATAGTAAACTCAATTCTACAAAACCAGACGGCTCATCAAACACTAAATATATCAAAGTTTCAGTAAAACCAACTGACCAGCAAATTCAAGACCTAGCAAATGGATCATTAACCTTTAAACAATTTGTTCTTGCTGATTTAAACAAACAGCATATAGATCTATCAGCATATAAGAGCTGGCAAATTAACATGTCTAGTACGCCAATTTATCAAAAAGCCAATAAACAATACGCTTATCCAAAATTTGGTGATTATACAATTACCTTACTTGCCCCTCAGCATCAATAAAGAACGTCTGTAGAACTTAGATCACTGAGTTCTGCCAGCAATTTGTCCTAAATGATTTAACTAAACAGCATATCAACATTTCAGACTACAAAGGTTGGCAAATTGGGATGTTTAGTCAACCAATCGATCAAAAAAATTTTTTAAACTATGGTGAAAAATCAGGTATCGGACAATATGTGATTGCATTATACAATCCGAATAAATAAAAAATTGCCTACCAAAAGATTCCTGTTATGAACCTTTAAGTGTTTCATCAATACCGATAATATCTTTGACGATACCCGATACGTTGCCGTTGTATAGGCTAAGTAGTTCATTTGCTTATCCTCGAAAGAAGTCTGAATAATTAACTATTCAGACTTCTTTCTAACTCCACGCCAACGGTCCGATCTATAACAATATCAATCAATTGGTAATAATCATTTTTCTTACAAAAGCTTTCGGTAAGCTAAATTCGTTCCACTACTATAATTACAACCATGGAGGTACCATTTATGAAAAAAAGCATCTTGTTGTTAGTTTCTGTTTCAGCAGCCTTGGGAATTATTGGAACCTTAACTCCTGCAATGCCAGTCCAAGCTTCTACGCGTTACTATCAGGTTAAGTCAGTCAACCGTGACAATCTTCCCTATCACGCTGCGAGTCAGCGATCAGCCTATATTTACAACCCTACGCATACTCGTAAACTACATAATTTAAAGAACTATCCCCATACCACTTGGTATGTTTCCAAGAGTATGCTGATGCGTTCCAGTTACAGCAGTAAAAAGGGGGTCTATTATTACGTCACTAATGGTTCTAAAACAATCAGTGGGATCGTTTGGCGCGGCTATTTAACCGCTGGAGTCAATTCCAAAACGCCTGCGACTACTAATGGTAGTTCTAATACCGCCATTCTCAAGCAACAATTCAAAGAGTTTCTCGCCATGCCGCAACAAACAGCTGAGAACCAGGTAATGCAAAAAGTTAAACAGGATTTAGCAGGTACCTACACATTTGACACAAATCTAATGAACTATGCAGCTTACAACCAGCATTATGGACAAAACAATCCAACTATTAGCGATCCAAATTGGACTTCGATCCGTTCTAAGTTCGGTCTTGTAAAGGGAAATTATGCCGAAAGCTATGGCATTCCTGAAGATTATAACAGTAGTTGGTTTGAAGCAGTTAAATATAATCCTAATGTATCGGGAAATAGCTATATTAATGCCTTGGCAACCCCAATTGAGCATGGAATTAAATCCCTCGCTGCCAGTCACCCTGACTATCCTAAAGTTGGTTTTGGTCTCAATATTGGTCAACCATATACCTATTCTCGCTCATTCTCGAATTTAGTAATTGTGTCAAAATAATTAATGGAATTATGTATAGGGACTGTTCCAGAATCATAAACAGCCCCTTAGACATCTCATAAGAACTAAACGGGCGCTATTTAAAGTCATATTATCTGATTAAGACTCAAATTATACACAGACTCGTTTGACTACTTTACACAAGTGGAACCCCCAAACGCCCCCTTCTCTTTAATAAATGCCGCTGGACTTTATGCATATCCAATTTTTTGTCATCTATTACTCTTACTTTCGTATCTATCGTATTCTTATGATATGATTTGATAGGAAGTTTCACATGAAACAATTATCATCTGGAGGGTTTGAAGTGACTAAGTATAAAGTTCAATCATTGGTATTTATTCTCGTGGCTTTTATGTTGGGGTGTAATGAATTTATCGTTGTTGGAATTCTCCCCGACCTTTCGGCACAGTTTCACACGCCAATTTCAACCATGGGGTATCTGGTAACCATCTTTGCCATGGTTTATGCCGTCAGTGCGCCCTTTGTGACAATCCTGACCAGCCGATATAGTCGGTACAAAACATTATTAACACTGATGATTGTTTTTCTAATCGGGAATACGCTCAGTGCCTTATCGATTGGTTACCTAACCATGATGGCCTCCCGAATTATCACGGCAACCACTGCCGGATCAATCATTTCGTTAATTATGACTTTTGCGAGTACGATTGCCCCTCGTGATAAACGGGCATCCTTGGTATCATGGATTTTCGCTGGCTTTAGCATCGCTTCAGTCTTCGGTGTTCCAATTGGTGTCGCTGTCAGTACAAGCTTTGGTTGGCGCTACACATTCTGGGGGATTTCGATTATCAGTATATGTACCTTCCTATTGTTAACCCAGATTTTACCGAAAAAGGTCAAGCAAACCAAAAGTACCATCAAAAACCAGCTCACCATCCTACTGGATCCGCGGATCTACCATGGCGTGTTCCTCGTCCTGTTCACTGCCGCAACCATGTATGGTTACTATACGTATATCCGGCCACTGCTCACTACTTCAATGGGATTCAGCACTCAAAGCTTAAACTGGCTGCTGTTCATCATTGGAATCATGAGTATTTTAAGTAACCGGCTTTCCGGAATGATGGCCGAGAAGCCCAATAGCCTGCGGAAAATACCACCGTTTTATATCGCTGATATTATCCTATTAATCGTCTTTCCGTTTGCGCTTCACAGCAAAATTGCCGGCTTGGCAATCATCCTTATCCTGACCTTGATTGTGACGATCATTAACTCACCAGTCCAAATTCATTTCCTGAACCTTGCCGAGAAGGAATATCCACAATCCCTTGTATTTGCGTCATCCCTCAGTTCGATTTTCTTTAACTTCGGAATCTCGCTGGGATCAGCAACTGCTTCCAGCATGGTCGGAATCGTCGGTCTGGATCGAATCAGTATTGGATCGGTGGTCTTTGCGGTTCTATCGCTGGGATTCCTACTTCTGATTAACCGGGCAATTCGAAAAGGATTTACGGCTAAGAAAACCCATTAGATTTCAAGTCTGGCGCACAATCACTCAACGTTCAAATTAATTGCTTTCACCCATATTTGAATTAAACTGAGTTTGTAGAACTTACAAACGAAGGAGCGGTTATGATGAAAGCATTTGGTTACGAAAAAATGGCGGTCCAGACGTATTTCAGGAATATGATATTCCGACACCAGAAATTAAACCAAACCAGATTTTGATTAAAACTGAAGCATTTAACTTAAATAATTTTGAAGCCTTACAACGGGCAGGAGAATTCAAACCAACTGACCATCGTATCATCCCCGGCCGTGATGTGGCAGGCTTCGTTGAAAAAAGTCGGTCGCAGAAGTCACTGGATTTGATATTGGTGCCGGGTAGTCGCCCATGGTCATCATTCCTATGCCGAGTACTCAGTTGGTGAAGACTCCAACACCGTCCTGATTCCAAGTGGCGTGCCTTACATGGCCGCCGCAGGAATCGTTACTCCCGGGCTTGCCGCATATAAGGGCGTTCACCTGTTTGGCAAAGTTCAACCAGGTCAAACCGTTATTGTGAAAGGGGCATCCGGCGGTGTTGGTTCCCTGGCCGCTCAAATTGCCTTGGACGTGGGTGCCAAAGTTATCGGCATTGGTTCAAGTGCCAACGAAGAATACGTCAAATCACTGGGCGTTGAGAAATACGTTGCCTATGATAAGGAAGATCCTTCAGAAGTATTGGCAGACACCGCTGACGTTGTCATTGATGCGGCCTTGAATGGCAATGGTGCCGAAAGCGACGTCCAAATCGTCAAAGATGGCGGCATTATTGCCAGTGTGGCCGATAACGATGCCCCAACCGAGAAGAAAGTTACCTTTAACCATATTCATCCAACTCAAGAAATTTCGGATGACGATGCCTTGAACGCCATGCTCAAGCTGATGGCAGCCGGTAAGCTCAAAATTCGAATCGGATACAAGCTGCCGTTCTCACTTGATAGTGTTATTAAAGGCCACCAGTTACTTGATTCCAAGCATGCTGGCCGGATTATCATTGCAAAATAACGTAAACAAACAAAAATTAGTCAAAGATTAGTCAAAGATTAGATCCAGTTAATGCGGCTTGAATTTCAGTTCTAACCGGATCTTTTTCTACGCCTGAGCAAGTATGAAGATGATGTGATTAGTAATTTCATGAGGGCCTCACTTCAGGGCGAACCGGCTACCGGAATCAGAACATGGCACTCATGATATTTGCGCACATCAATCCCGAGAAGTTATCATGTTTCCAATAGACAGTAAAACGACTCAACATCTAATAAGGTGTTGAGTCGTTTTGCATGAAGCTTGTGAGATACCTAACCTGGATAAACTGATGGAACCGCAAAATTAAAGACGAACAGCTTTCGAACTTTGAACACTGATCCCTGGGGCACCGTTATATCTAAGCTTCTATAAGAATATTTACTTTGAATAACATAAATCGTGGCCTTTAGTTCATGACGCCGACCGTCAATTTGAATGGGATCACATTGCATAGCTTTTACAGGATGCCCCGAGAACGCAATTGTCAACCGGACAGCGTTTTTCGGTGATATTGTTCATACTATAAATAATAACGATACAATCACAAGGATTGAATATATGACCTTTCGTGCTAAAGACCGTGGATGCTTATTTTTCAAACCTATATCCCCATTTCAACTACCCGTAATATTGATCAGCAGTAACAGCAATATGAAATACTCCTAAATAAGTCCTTATAGCAAAGGTTGAGGTATGAACGCCGGTTGTCCTATCCTTATAGGCAAACTTTTCGGGAACATAATATACTGGTATTTCCAACGATTTGCTTGTTTTTGGAGCATATTTTGGGTTGCACTTAAAAGCTGAAATCGGTGATACTCCATGAGCCATCATGTTCGCTCGTACCGCATTCTTTGTAGACACCGTGAGGAAAATGATGACAAGCAACAGGGTGATTATTATTCCATATAAACTTCTTTTCAGTATTTTTTTCATCGCTTAGATCCCCATTTCAATAACTCGTATTTTGTTAGTCTTTGCGAGACCTGTTAATGATTTAATTTTAGTTAGGGGCGCAAATAATCTATTTTTATTATGAGATGTATAGTAGACCATGTGTTTTGCAACCTTAGACACAGTGACAGTGTGATGCCAGCCATCCTTCTTGGAATGCAATTGAATTACATCCCCGACGCGCACATGTGCCATCACTCTCCGAAAGCTACTAGTCACGAAATGAGGCCGATGCTTTGTTCCAGCCCAATACTTATAGAATCCCTTAACTGTTGTCCAACTCGTAGAATAGTTCCAATGTTTCCTGAGGCCAAACAAAGTCGACTTAGCATGCCTACAATACCACTTGGAATGTTTGGTTGAAATCCGATTCCCTGACCCAAAATGCTTTCTTGCATGCTTATCTCTTGAGGTCATACCACCAGCAGCATGCAGTCGGTCTTGGGAAGCCCAATTAGTACAGTCACCACGTGCAAATGTCCCACTAAAGTTGGGATATTTTTTGTCATAGTGCTTATAATGCTTTCTCTCATACTGAACTTCTCTACGTTGGTTCTTATCCAACTTTTGCCCCTTTTTCCAAGTTGTCTTATACGGCTTGTGCTTCGTCCGATTACTTGGCTGAAATTGGCCAACAGGCTTAGCCGCTTGCTTGGAATAATGATCGAATTTCGAGTTCCTTTCCTGTTTACTCCCACTTTCAACTTGCGAATTAGTGGAATGGACACCCTTTGTCGATCCAGTGTTCTGGTTTGCTGTGTTACTCTGACCAGAACCACTACCTGTTATATACTGCTAGTCAAGTGCGTGTTTATTAAACTGATAAATTCGATTTTGCTGTTAACACCCTTACCATCATGGTAAGCAATGTTCACGTACATGTTGGCTCCTAACTGTAGGCCTTCTGTTTCAATTGAATAAGCTGACCAGTGACCGTTGTTAAGTGTTACTACTTTAGCGCTAGTTTGCCCCCAAAGGATCTTGGCAACTTTCGTTGGATCACCAGGGTCACCACTCGAAATATAAACGGCTTTACCATCAAAGACCTCAATATGATTGCTTTGCTAAGGAGTTGCCTAATACTTAACCGGATCTCGCAGCCAATACTTATATGTCACTGAATAAACCCACTTATGATGGCCAAGCTTGTAATAGTATGAATATTCCGGTATCTTGTGGCCATGTCGCATCACAATCTTTAAGTAGTTATACTTTGACTGCAGCAGCTTGTCGTGGTTGTTGTACCGATAAACTATTGTCCGAGACTTCAACAAATACCTATACTGAATGTGCTTATCCGAACTGAAGTATTCCTTTCGGTAGCCACCTTCATAATTTCCCCACCCAGTGGGACTATACTTCACAACCTTGTGTTTATATGGCTGACCAAGCATATCTGAATATGCTGGTTTCCATTCCATCTGTGCAGCAGATGCTTGATCAGTTCCTTCAAAGGCCAGAATGGTGATGATACCGAACACTCCAAAGAATAGTAGAGCAGTTGTTCTTTTCACTCATTTCTCTCCTTTCCGTCTAAACACTTAAGAATCAGGTGTCACCCCTACGTTGAATTGCTACAACTTCGGGATAATATGGTCGGCAATCTTAAAAACCGACACCTGCCGGATCTTAAACTGGGTGACCATATATGACTCATCACTTGAATCGTACCCATCCTTATACGGGATCGTAAACACAGGCTGATGAAATGCACGGCTTTGAACCTTGGTATACTTCGGGTCACATTTAATTGCAGTCACGGGATGACCATCGAGTAAAATCCGTACCCGAACGGACTCCTTTGACGAAAGAGATAGTAGCAATGTCATCAAGACAAATATCATAACCACTGCTGCCAACACCTTAATCGATTTGATTATTAACCGTAGAAACTTCATTTGTCAATCCTCCACCTTATATTTTTCGTTTTGAAACATGGATTACACGAAACTTGATGATCTTGTTACGACCTCTTCTGAAATGTCCTTTGTTACATTTTCTCAGCGGTTTATTGAACACGTTTGCCGTGTGACAAGAATAATATACTTCGTGCCTAGTCTTTTTTGTAATGATAGCGGTGTGAAACCATTTTTCCGACTTATCTTTAAATTGAATTATGTCCCCTAACCGAGCGTGGTGTATTACGTATGATTGCTTTCGCGTTGAAAAATGCTTCAAATGCTTATACTTCGTCCAGTATGTGTAGAAGCTGTTAACATTTACCCAACTTTTCGAAACTCCGGCCTTGATATAATGATTGTATCGATACTTCTTCCCTTTTTTGTTGCAGTACCACCTGTATGGATCGTGACAAGTTCCCTTTCCAGCCACCCAATAGTGTCTTAAACCTCTCTTTGTTTTTTTATATCCACGTGATGCCATGTATTGAGATCCAAAGTTTGTGCAATCATCACCCCATCTTGGATACTTCTTGTTGTAATGGTGGACATGCCGCTTGACGTAACTCAATCCGTGTTTAAGGCTGGGAGATTCTCTCTTACTAGTTAACTTATGGTGCATGCGCACTTTGTTATGTGCATGCAATGATACATACTTATTTGTTGGATTAATTCGCACAGACTTTGTGGCAACAGTATTATGGAGTTTTGAGGTGCTCCCCGTCTTCCCAATAGTAATCGAGCTTCTAGTAGGAGCTTTCTGTGAAACCGACCCGGATTCTTCTGACTTATTCATAGCCGATGAAGCTGGACCGTATCCACCATTGGTTTGTGTGTCAGGCTTAGAAGCCGCTTGGCCCTGTGGATTGTTAGCAACTGTTGCAGAACCATCACCACTATTAGCTGTAGCACCAGCTGTTGCTCCACCAGTAGAGATTCCACCACCATTGTTGTTGACTCCTCCCCCGCCGGTGTTCCCGCCAGGAATATAACCCCCCTCCACCATTATTATTGTTATCGTTGTTATTATTATCATCGTTATTGCCACTGTTATTATTCTGATTTTGATCAGTCGTAACCGGAGTATACTGACTCAAGTCATGCGCTGACGCACCTGTGGTGCTGACCAACAACAATGACAGTAACGAAATACCAACTAAACTGAAAGCTCTAAACAAATACTTGTTCGGCTTCACCGTTATTATCCCCCCTACCGTAAGTAATGTTAAGGTAACGACGTTTAACGTTTTCGTAGTAGGTTTGGGTTAAAGTAAAAACCTTAACCCTACTAAGTAAGTTAGTTAGGTTAAACGTTAAAACTTAAGTTCCGGTTCCCCCGTTTCCCGTACCCGAACCCCAACGTAAGTTTAAGTTAAAAAACGGAAAAACGCCCTACCGTTGGTAGTAATTACTACTAGGTAGGTTAGTTCGACTAGGTCCGGTTTACCTTTTACGTCCGACGAAAAGTTTAAAGTTCGGACGTAAGGTTACGGTAACCTAAAACGGTTTAGGGTCGACTACTACGTACGTTCCTACTTTAATTTTAGTACGTTTACGTTCCCC
>ASXE01000026.1_pt1 | contig 19146 bp, 12 predicted proteins | sample 714208 | NCBI WGS metagenome assembly ASXE01 (sample SAMN02954265, study PRJNA200716) | food metagenome | biome: terrestrial; feature: Turkish kefir grains; material: grain; isolation source: Turkish kefir grains provided by Department of Dairy, Ege University | place: Turkey: Izmir | reverse complement strand
AAACTTTTTCAAGACTGGTCGAGTTTTATCAATAAACTCTTTTTCGTATGGTTGCAATTCCTTTTCCATTTGCTACTCCGACTTCTAAATTTCAAGATTTCCTACTACTACCACTGGTGCTTTAAGTATGATGTCTTCTAATTCTTAGGTTGCTTAATCCTTAACTATTAAGTTACTCAGTAATAAGTCATAATTTGAGTTATCCAGACTGGCTTTTCGTGTATTGATCTGTCGTCTTTCTTTACCAATATGCTGAGCTGCGGCAATACTATCTGGCGTTAGGTATTCCTTATATTCTGCAATATGCGTCCAGAAGTAATCTACATTATCTGCAATAATTTCTACTAATGGATACGCAGGATCATCCTTGCTTACTGTTTCCAGATACTTAGCAAAAGAAGCAACAGCTTTATGCTCCATATCAATTAGTTTCAATTTACTTAGAATCATCGTTCGATTCTTTGGATTTTGAACACTTTCATGGATCTTGCTAGCAGCAATTCTGCCCTTCTTGCTGCTTAAATCCTTTTCGTTGGTAGCTGTTACGGCTTGATCTGAATTATATTGATCAATCACCTGACCAATAACTGTCTTAACTGCTTTTTTAGTATTAAGCACTTCTAATTCTGCTTTCCCTTGCGATAGCTTTTTAGTCGATATAACATCGTCTTTGATACTGTCGTGGATTGCTTTCTCCGCACTAACTACTGTGCCTTCTTTTTGCTTGGTCAGATTAACGATAATGTTCTCGTCACGCAAAGCCGAATCATTAACATCCTTTAAATGAAGCTGAATCACAGCGATACTGTCCAAATCATTTCTGGCAAAACTGTAGTCTGGCAAGAAATATTTGCCTTGTTTGAAGTCACCATTAGTCTTGAAATCATACATTCGCTTGTTAGCAAGCCGGTACTGTTCTGAGTGCTTCTCTGATTGCATCCCATTCTGATAGGTAATTGCATCTTCTGTTTGATCCAGCATATTGGCAACAGCATTTTGCTTATGTTCAGCCGTAGCCTTTAAGTAGTTGGTGTATTCTGGCAGAACAACATTATCAAACTGAGTATCTTCCAACACTCCCTGCATTTTACTACCCAAACGTTTCGTCATTTTCAACTGACTGTCGATTGATTGATAAACCGGGCAGGTATAAATATACAGCTTCACTCTCGCAGCATCATGTCTAGGACGATCAATACGCCCGATTCTCTGCTCTAAAATCATTGGGTTATATGGTAAGTCGAGATTGATTAAAGTAACTGCATCTTGCAAGTTTTGGCCAGTAGAGATAGTATCAGTCCCTACTACTAGGTCAATCTGCCGATCATCATCAATGATTTGTTGCTGACGCTTGGAAATTGGTGAAAAAGCATCTAGCACTTCTTCCTTACTCTTAGCAGGGATGCGATTAATATAGTTCTCTTTATCATTACCTAGAACCTTGCCCATTGGTAAAGTAATCTTCGGCGTATTGAAATAGCGATGCAGATTCTTATAGTAGTAATTTACCGTATCTGCAAATTGAGAAATGATAATCGTCTTATGTCCTAACTTTTATTCTTTGGACACAACACTGATGATCTTGTCCATCTTCTCGTCAATATGCTGATAAGCTTGATTTAACTTGTTAAGAACTAGGTTTAAGACTTCTAAATCTTCATTACAGTCAGCCAGCATACTGGCTACTGCTTTCTTAGCCTTAGCATTAGTAATATCCTCAATTTGTTTAGTAATTTTATCTAAGTAAATTCGTTTTTTATTACGAGAACGAAGTTCATGTTCATCTGCAGTATCATCTGCTGAAATGTTGAAAAGCGATGTTAACTGATTTTTAGCTTGATAATCTGGTAGTTCATATGCTTCACTAAGCATCCCTTTAAAACGATCTGTCAATTTCTTGCCAGGCATTGAAGTTACATAACTCAAATTTGTCTTAAGCTGAGTCAATTTATCAATGATGTTCTGTAAAGTATTCCGATATGCTACCCAAGAAGAATCAGCTCTTTTTAGTAGCAAAAGCTTTAATTGCTTAGCACCTAACGGCTCCTTTTTAGGATCCAGGTACTTAATAGGATCCATATAAGGGAACTTTAGCCCAGCAATTGCATCAAAATTATCACTAAAAATTTTATTCTTTCGTGGTTCAAACTGAATATCAACCGTAGGAAAAGTTCTGGTAGCAAATTGCGCTTGCTTACCACCGTAGGTCTTTCTAGTTCGTTGCAAGAAGATATCTTCCCATAATTGGTTAAAAGCCTTATCATCGGCAGCTATCTTACGTACAGCTTTATTAGTACGTCCACCTAAGAGGAGATATTGCTTGTAATTACGATCATTGGGAATATCGTCAATGTTTAAGAAAAGCGTACCAATATTGATTACGTCTTCACGGCGATTATTCCATGGGGTAGCAGTAATCATTAATCCTCTAAGTTCGGGATGCTGGTCTTTTAGCCAACGCATTTTTTGATAAGCCTGGGTATTGTTGTTCTTAAAACCAATATGAGCTTCATCAATGATCACCAAACTATATTTCATATTTCTAATTTGCTTCCACGGGATATTAACAAATTCCTCACGTGACATCCAATCGTAATCCGCTGATTCGATTCCGCATATATCCAGTTCTTCTGCCCACTGAATTTTGAGTTTCTTATCAGCAACAATCAAAGTCTTATATGGAGCACTATCGTCTTTATACAGACGCATAACCCCGCCGGCAATTCTAGTCTTGCCCAATCCAACTCCATCGGCTAACACGGCAGTACCAAAAGAATCTAGCTTATCCTTGATCGAAATAACTCCGCTACGCTGGTGTGGAAATAATTCCTTAACCCAATCCTTTTGCTCATCGAGCTTAGCATAAGGTTTAGCATATAAGTTAGCGAATTCATAGTAAGTTTGATTAACCGGCTTGTAGTCCCGTTTAAGTGCATCCCTCGGTGAGATATTATTCTTCACTATCTTCAACAAATCCGGTGAAAAAGCTTGTGTTTCATCTGATAGCCATAAGTTGCTGTACCAACGATGAAGAGCATAATAATTATCTTGGCTTAATACGTTAAGCTCCGTATTGCCTTCCAATCCGTTACGAGAAAAATTAGAAGACCCTACAATTGCTGTCCCATGAGTTTCGTCTTGCGAATATGCAAATAAATAGCTTTTAGCGTGAAAGTAATTAGCGTCTCCAGTATAGACTTGAACTTTAATTCTGCCTTCCTTAATCCAACCTGCTAAACGAGCAAGAAATTCACCATCATCAATCGTGTCAGTATCTTTTTGCGTCTCATTGCTAATGTAACTAGCGTAGTCCTTATATTTACTGCCACTTAAGACATTAGCAGTTTGACCATTAGTTTCGTTACCCATTAAGATTCTAAGCTGGCCGTTCTTTTCATCCATAAATTTAATGAATTCATCTTTAATTAAGAGCAAGCCACTAAGATAGAAGTAGCCAACAGCTACATCTAATGACCGGACATCTTCACGTTGCAAAAGATACTTGAGTACATCGACCATTTTAAGCTGGCGGTTATCAATTACTCGTTCTCGATAAAGCTGATCTATGTTCATTTCTTCCATAGGTTTACTCCATTACTTTCTAGCTGCAGATAGCTTGTCATAAACGTCAACGATTCTTTGTGTTTCTTCTTCAACAAAGCTCTTCCACTTAGCACTCTCAAAAGTATGCATTAAAGTGATAACTTCATCCCTCGTTAAATCAAAATCTAACATGACTCTTGCATTAAGCTCAGCAATCAATTCCTCATGAGATTTACCAGCATAATCATTACCAGGTACTAGTTCATCTAAGTCAGTGTAATAGCCTTTGTTTTCTTGAAGCAAGGCTTTAGAAATTTGTACTAATTTATCTGCATCAGCAATATCTTCATACTTAGGTATAGGTAATTGCATAGAAAACGGAAGATTAATATTAATCGTAACTATTTGGCGAATTATAAAATCTAGTGTATACGAGTTATAAAAACTTAAATAAAATAATTGGTGCGTAATATCTGTTTTAGTAAAATTTCTCTGAATCCAAACACTATACGTACCACTACTGTTTCTAGGTAGTAGCGTTGCAATTAATGATCGCTTGTTAGTTGAACTTGCAATACCTCTAAAAGCTAAACGTAGGAACTTGTAATCTTCATTATCCTTGTCTTCTAATTTTTCAGGTGTCACATAATGAACTATTTTTTGCGGTTCAATAGTAAATTGTTTAAATGTTTTGCCTTCATAAACTGAAATTAAATTCTCATTACTATCCTTAGTAGTAAACTTACCAGATTCCTTATTAGCATCAAAATCTCTACTAAATTTTAATAATTTAGTATGATTTAAATCTGGGAATTTAGTTCTAATCTTCTTAAATAAATCAAATAATTTTGGAGTTCTTGCTTCAACAAATGCATACCTCTCTGGTTCCGTTTGCTTTATAAACTCTACCGGATAATTTAGCTTAATCTCTGCATTACTTAAATCATCCAAAGAATGACGATAAAAGAATGCTTTAAAGCTATTTGATCTAGTTTGATCATAATCAAACGTTAAAACCGCGAATTTATAACGACTATCTATAGCAGGGAAAATACCCCTTCTATTTTCAAATGAAAGAAATTCCTCCAGATGATAATGATCCAGTACAAGATGTCTGATCCCAGTAGGGCCATTATCCGTTGCAAAGTTATCAGGTACTAAAATACTAAATCTGGCATAGGTACTGGCTAATTGTGCAAATCGTTCTACTGAAATTTTATATAAATTTAAATCCGAAGATGTTTTGCGTCCATTGACTGTCCAACGCTGATATTTATAAGTATCATCAGAACGGAAATATTTTGATCCATCTTTAAACCGTTGCTGCTCAGTATCCCATTTATCTTTCAAACCTGGAAGACTAGCAAATAGTTCTTTCATTTTCGAAGTTTTAACACGCTTATTAGGTAATCCTCTGAATCCATTATCATATTCCGAAAAGAAATCATCCGAATTAGCTTTCCAAATATCCCATGGTGGATTACCAACGACAATATCCATACCGCCATGTTCTTTCAAACTTCCATCTTCGTTAAAATAAACTTCCGGCAAATTAAGCTCAATAGATTCCACGTGTAAAAAGCTTGCATCTTCTGCTACATCACCAGAATCTGGAATAACTTTGTTTTGTAGTTTTACTCGCAACTTATTAAATTGGGTAAAGTTAGTCTTTTTTAACTTTCGCAGTTTAGCAATATCTTGTTGGTAACTTGCAAAGACTTCTTTACGTGAATAGTACGGCACTGCATTAATTAGTGCATTCTGATGGATTAATGTTCTACCAATTAATTGAGAGAGCTTCGTATCTTTCGGTCTATGTTGAAGGGATGAAAGAGTTAAGGTAAGACTAGTAATCATGATTGCCTTGTAGTCAATATCTACCCCATAAATCATATTCTCTAAGATATATTTCTCCCATAAGTAGCCATCATCTTCTGCCGTAATCATTGGATAATCAGCTTTCAGTTCATCAGGGATGCATAAGCTTTGAAGCATTTTATATTGATCGGCAAGCTTCAAGAATGCGCCACGAAGGAATGAACCACCACCACAAGTAAAGTCAGCAATCTTTAAATCTAGCAGATGCTCAAGAGCTGCCTTTATTTTTTGATTATCTTTAGTCTTAATCGCTTCTTGAATAGCCTTGTATCGCTTATCAAATTCAACTTCTACCGTCTTGTTGATCATATAATCTACAAAGCGTTGGTCGGTGTAATAAGCACCCTTAGACTTTTGTTCTGATTTATCATCGCCATAGAACACAACTGGCTTCTTGGTCTTAGAATCAATCTTGATTTGAACGTTCTTAGACATCGAATCTTCATATTGCTTTTCCAAAGATTCAGGTGGCATATCCTGGTAGCGAAACGAAAAGTTACCAGATGCAGTATCAACCCACAGCTTCGCCATAAATTCGGGGAATTGCTTAGTTAACTGGTTTTCAACATTATTAGTGGCTTGAGCAATACTGCCGGCAAACAAGTCACCATCATAAGCCAATTCAAATTGTTTAGTAGCTTTCTTAGTAATTTCTTCGAGTTGCTCTTTCTTGCTCTTAGTAACTGGCTCAACTTGAGAAGTATGATCTAGTTCATCTTGTGAGAAAGCATCAGAGAATAAATCTAATTGCTGAATCGTATTTTCTTGACGGTTCATTTTCTTAAAATCTTTTTCTTCGCCTAAGTTAACTGCTACGTTAACAGTCTCCTTAATTGCTTCGTCTAATGTCCCACTACCTACGCCTAAGGCAATACCATCTACTTCAAAAGAATTAGGGCCATAGTAGCCTTCCAAAAAACGTCTCATTAATTGACGTAAAATTATCGTATCAACTACAGTTGAAAGAACTGACAAGTATGAATCAGATTGAACTAAATTGTTTAAATCATTATTTTCAGCATAAAATTTTGCTTTATCAGACAATAAATCTAATAATTGATTCTTCAATTTAGAGCCTGTGATTAATTCCGAAAGCTTTTTACGATAAAATTCAACCACGTAAAGGAATTGTTCAGTTAGCTCTTGCCTAAACGCTTTATCCTGTGATACATCAATATTCGTACCAAAACCAAAATCATCAGTAGTTACTTTGATATTATCGTTTTTTAAATACGATAGGTCTCGTAAATATAAGTCCTTCTTAATGGTCTCCGGATTAAGATCGAGTCGTGTATCACGATTCCCATTATTAACAGGAAAGAAAACTACCCTATTTTCGCCAATAAAAGCTGCCACTTCTGCTGCAAATGATGCACCAAAAGTATCTTTTAGCTCAATAACTTTTTGATAAAGTTTTCTGATTTGTGGAGTTTTAGTTTCATTATCCAGTTCAGGTTCAGGGAAAACTGCCATAACTGCATGATCATTTGTGTCAGCCTTGTCGGTAAAGTACATTTTCCAATCACTATCGGGATTAATTGGATTTTCTCCTACCCTATAACCTAAAAAGCCAGCAAGAATGTCAATTGAAGTTGGATCACCTTGCAAGCTTTCAATCATATCTTTTATATTACTCATAGTTCTTACCTTATATTTCTAATTCACATACTCTTTCCAGCAATTTATGGTGTGCCACCATCTTGTCTTCCATACGTATTTTACCTTATTTCAACACGATATTTAAAAGAGGCTGGCAGATTTAGCAAAAGCAATCTAAATTTTAATTAATCAAAAAAAGCATTAGACTGTAGCCCTAAAGGTTGAAAGCTAAAATATTAGTTCTACTACCATAGCATTGTTTTCTCTAAACTATAAACAAAAATTAGGAATTAGCTAAAAAGTATTGACTTAATAATAAATTAGGCTTAAATTAAATAAAAATTAGTTTAAGGAGGGCAATTTAATATGCGAAAAAGAAATTTAGCTATAGTTGCAATTGTGGGGACTTGTGCAATGATGATGACTGCATGTGCAAATCGCTCAATTTCCAGTACTAAACAAGTATTAAATTAGAGTGAAAATGCGGAACTTTCTACTCAAGATCCATCTTTGACGACGGATTCAACATCATTTCAAGCAGAAGTGAATACCCAAGAGGGATTATATCGATTAGATAAAAAACAAAAGCCAAAATTAGCTTTAGCTAAAAGTGAAAAAACGACTAACGGTGGTAAAACATATACCTTTGATTTGCGTAAAAATGCTAAATGGTCAAATGGAGAGCCAATTACTGCTGATGACTTTGTCTATTCTTTACGAAGAACTTTGACTCCAAGTACGAAAAGTTCAATGGCTTTTTACCTCTATCAAATTAAAAATGCTCAAGAAATTAATAGTGGCAAAAGGAAGCCAATTACTTTAGGAGTAAAGGCGCTAGGTAAGCATCGTTTACAAATTCAATTAATTCGTCCAGTTTCTTACTTTAAACGTCTTTTAGCTTTTCCATTGTTTTTCCCACAAAACCAAAGGTATGAAGAAAAAGTGGGTAAAAAATATGGTACTGCAGCTAAGTATAATGTCTTTTCTGGCCCATTTAAGATGGTGGGCTGGACCGGTAATAATCGTAAATTCTCATTAGTTAAAAATAAAAATTACTGGGATGCCAAAAACGTAAAACTTAATCGCGTTAACGAAACAATTAGTGAATCAGCTACTACCTCTTATAATTTATACCAATCAGGCCAGCTTGATGAAACATACTTAAGTGGTCAAGAAGTAGCTGCAAACAAAAATTCAAAGCAATTTTACCAACGCCCAGTGTCAGCTTTGCAAAGACTTGACTTCAACATGAAGAAACTCCGAGTTTTCAATAATATTCATATGAGAAAAGCTATTTCTCTAGCAATTAATCGTCAAGATTTGGCTTCGGTATTAAAAGATGGCTCTAAACCAGCACAAGGATTCGTACCTTCTGGCATGGGTAAAAATCCAAAGACCGGTGAACAATTCTATCGTGAAGCTTATGTCAAATCTGGTGTTGAAAGTAACTTAGCACAAGCAAAGAAAGAATTGCAAACCGCATATCAGCAAACGGGGACCAAGTCTCTTAACGTAACATTATCAACTAGTGACACTGATTCCGGTAAACAGATCGGTGAATTCCTTCAAAGTAATCTTGAAAGATTACCAGGAGTAAAGATTTCAATTAGCACTTTGCCGTATACTACTTTAATTAAACGTCAACAATCAGGTAACTTTGATATTACTGTTCAAACTTGGAAAGCAATTTTAAGTGATCCAATTAACTTCCTGGATGTTTTTGAATCAACTTCTTCATATGACAATTCTGGTTGGAAAAACACCCAATATAATAAACTACTACTCAATCAGAGGATAAATATGGTAATCAAACCTGTGAAGAGATGGGCTAATTAGTAGCTGCAGAAAAGATTTTAATGAAACACAAGCTACAGTTCCACTTGTACAGTTAGCAAATCCACAACTGCTTAAGTCTAAAGTAAGGATGTAACTTTCAATCCAGTTGGTATTCCTTACGACTTTAAAAATGTTTATTTAGCAAACTAAAAGGATGGGCTTTAATTTATGACTTTTTATGATTTAAACTTTATACAAAAAACATTTATTCATTATGCTAAAGAAAATACCCGCTCAGATCCAAATAATTCTGATCAAATTCCCTCATCGCCGAATCAAATTAAGATGGCTAAGGAATTAACCAAACAATTAAAAGAAATTGGTCTTGATGCATATTTTAATGACAAATCTTGTTTTGCTATTGGTCATTTAACAAGCAATGTAAGTGATAAAGTTACACCAATTGGATTCTTTTCTCATATGGATACTGCTGACTTCAACGCAGTTAACATTCAGCCCCATGTTCATAAAAATTATGATGGTGGAAGAGTTGCACTTGATAAGGAAGCAGGGATTTTCCTTGATCCAAAAGAATTCCCAGCTTTGAAGAGCTGTCAAGGCGAAACTCTAATTACTTCTGATGGTCATACGTTGCTTGGTGTTGACGATAAAGCAGGAATTGTTGGTATTTTAGGGATGTTAAAATATTTAGTAGCTCATCCTAAAGTAGAACATGGTGATATTTATGTTGGTTTTGGACCAGATGAAGAAATTGGTTATGGCGGCAAGCGTTTTGACCCAAAAGATTTTCCTAATGTTGAATTAGCTTATACTCTAGAAAATGGTCGACCAGGTGATTTTGAATATGAAACGTTTAATGCGACTCTCGCCAAAATTCATATTCATGGAACAGTTGTCCATCCAGGCGAAGCTTATGGTTTAATGGTTAATGCTACAACTTTAATGAATAAGTTCTTAGATCAAATGCCAGCTGATGAAGTTCCAGAAAAATCAAAGGGACATGATGGCTATTATATGGTTGTTAATTCAAGTAGTTGTGTTGACCACGCTGATATAGACATTATTATTCGTGATTTTGATTGGGATAAATATCTCGCTAAAGAACAATTTATTAAAGATTTAGTTGCCAAATTAAATAAAAAATATGGTGCTGATCGTTTTAAGTTAACATTACGGCGTGAATATGAAAATATTTATAATGTTATCAAAGATCATCCTTATGTAGTTAATCTTGCTCTTGATGCTTATAAAAAGGCAGGGATAAAACCTAATGTTAAAACATTTCGTGGTGGTACAGATGGAAATTTTATTACGCAAAAAGGCATCCCTACGCCTAATTTATTTAATGGTGGCGGTAACTATCATGGTCGTTATGAATATGTCACTGTTGAGCAAATTGATAAATTATCAAAAGTATTGACTACGATATGTAAAGAGCATTTATATCAAACACGACATGGTCGTGATAATACACCACTGAAGAAATATTGGTAATCTAAAATAATATTTAACACTAATTATGTTAGGGCTCATCATTTAGATTCAACCGTAATGATTTTGATTACTAATTCAAAAGATTATAAAAATGTTGAAACTATTGAAGGTAATATTGAAATTAGCAGAAAATCATTGTCAGTCAAAATGAAGTGTTAGCTCAATCGGATTTAACTGTTCAACAAAAGATATTTTTAAATTAAGGTCGCTTAGAATTAATTTTCAAGCGACTTTTTACTTAGAAAAAATGTCAAATTTATCGCGACACTAATTCTTCTAGAACGATTAACTAGCATCGCGCGTAATAAACTGAAATATAGGAGGCATACACTTTAATATTGACAGGTGAAAAGAAACATAATAATATTTCAAGCAAAAGTTTAACCAAATTATTCGATAAAATAGAAGTGACTAAAAATGAAAAAATTTTTGAAAGTTCTTGTCAGCTGCTTAGTCATTTTTTATGTGATCGATAGCTGCTTATACATATTCTTTGATTTCAGATGTATCGATGCCGTGCTGAAACTGCTCGGTATTAAAAATGGACTCAACGGAATTCCTAAGTGGATCTCAATTATAGTATGTATTGCAGTGTTAATCTTGATAGTTAAATATGATGCAATTTAAAATCAGCACAAATATAAGTAAAAAATGTTGAAAAGGATGCAGCTAAAGATCCTATTAAATCTTGGTACTAAAACCTTAATTTAATAGGATCTTTTTTACGTCCTAAATTAATCATTTAGAAATGCAACTGCGTAAGCTGAACAGTTAATATTCTCTTGATTTTCTCCAGTTTATTCGACTTCATAATTTTATGGCTTGCCAGATATATGTCAGTGTAATAATTATCGGACAGCTTTGATTTTAAGCTTCTAAGCCTAAATGCACATATAATTGCATGTGCATTTGAATTTGCACGTTCTAAAAATCTAGTAAATTTTCAATGAAAAATCAGTTCATAAAAATTACTTTATCATTTTGATAAATGCATTCCACAGAAAAAGCCACGCATTTCTGCGTGACCTTCCCCACATTATAAAAATTTCATTTACCTTAAATCTAAATATTTAGCTGGAATCCATTGATTTTTGCCATAAATCTTATAGCAAGTACCATGACCTTTAATATGCTTCTTACGGTTCAGCTTATAAGTATGATGTCCATAGACATAATGTTTACTAAATTTACCAGTTGAAGTATAAGTTCTTACTTTCTTGTTCTTTCGAACATCAACATATCCTTTTTTGCTTACTTTAACTGTAGATGACTTCTTAGCTACTTTCTTTGAACCAACTACAAAGTGTGCTTTAATGACAGGAATAGAACTTTCGTCACTAGTTGGTGAACCAAATTCTGAATTCAATTCACCGTCTAAATCTGTTTTCATTGTTCTCCAGTATAAAGCACCATTTTGAAAATTACCGTTCCCTTTTTTACCATGCCATGGTTTTTGACACAAAACTCTATAATGAGTTAGCGGCTTTAGCCCCTTAATTGGGACATAAATTAAAGCTGTTCCTTCGTCACCACGTCTAAAATCGTTCCAGTCTAGTGGCCAGTCCATTATTGGATTACCATTTGCATCATTTTTATAAAATCCTTGATCAGAGAAATCTAATACATTGCCTGTAGCATCAATATATCCATCACTAACTTTTACGCCTTTCAACTAATCAGCAATAGTTTGTAGTCCTTCCTCAGTACCAACTTTAAATCTTAAGGTTGGTACCTTAGTAAAAGTAATAGTTTTCCCTTCCTCAGTAGAAGCTGCTTTTACCACAGTCGTGTTAGAAGCCAATGTAGTAGCTACAACTGGGGAAATCGTTAGTAATGCTGCAGCGATGACACTTAAATATTTACGTTTCTTCATAATCTATATCCTCTATCTTAACTTTTTACTTCTATCAAAAACGTATTTATCATAGTCCTTTTATAGTTAAAAAACAATATCTTTCATTCAACGCAGTTGAAATGCACATATAATTGCATGTGCATTTTTATGTGCATTGCTAAGCTAAAAAAGCAGCTCTGCTATTCCAACAGAACTGTTTATACTCATTATCTACCTAATACCAACTAGGCTTATTACCTTGGGTACCTGGCTTTTCCAAACCGATTGATTCTTGAACATCTTCATCTGGCTTCTTAATCAATTTATAAATATAGGATGCAACTGACTTTCTTGAGACCTCTGTATTGGTGATTGGCTGACCCTTCTTAGTCTTTTGATAATCAACCTTGTCTTTGTTCGTCATCCAGCTCGGGCGAATAATAGTGTAGTCCAACCCAGATTCTTCAACCTTCTTCGCCGCCTTGGCATATTCGGTAATATAATTGCCCAAAACTGACTTGTTCCATTCGCCAAATTTTCCGGCAACTTCATCATAAATTCCCAGAGTTGAAATCCAAATCAGACGTTTAACACCAGTCTTTTTCATTGCCTCAATCACGGCTTCAGCCTGCTTAACGATCGTACTAGTTCCACCCAAGTTGGCATAAACAATGTCTTGTCCAGCAATAGCTTTCTCAAGTTCAGCTTCATTGGTCGTATCGCCTTCAATGATGGTTGCCTTATCCTTGTCTTTAGCCAAACGCTTGGCATTTCTTAAGAATAAGGTAGTCTGAACATCTCCATCTGTAAACAACATTTGCTCTGCAAGTTGTGCCACTTGTCCGTGTGCACCCAAAACAATAACTTTAACCATTTTAATTTGCCTCCGTTTTTTCTTCTTGTTGTATTGTTAAATATTCTACTTCCCAGTCGTACACGCTCTTCACATGTTTATTTAGTCGACACACCGCCTCGTATCGATCATTTTCAGCAATGGCATCAATAATTTGCAAAATCTCATCAACAGATGAAATCATGCATCTTTGATCATCACGAATTGCATAACGCATCTGATTGGTTTGGCTTTGCAATAAATCCAAACTCTTTTGAAGTGTGCTCTGATCATTATTTTTTGTAAGAAAATGATGAAACTGCTCGTCTAATTTAAGATAATCTTCCCAATTCTTACTATCTAATGCATTAGTGAATCCCATTCTAAACTTTTCCGATTTTGATTTATCAAGGTTAGAAAATGACTTTTCCAAAGCATATCCTTCAAGCATCGAACGCAAATCATAATTTTCTCTCAGCTCTTCTTTTTTAATTTGAGTGACTCGAGTCTCTTGTCCATCTCGTTCAATTAGCCCATCATTTTCAAGTTTTTTAAAGGCTTCTCTAACCGGCGTTCTTGACATGTCCAACTTGATGCACATCTGATTTTCCGAAAGAACATGACCTGGTCGATACATGCCCGAAGTAATTTGATTTTTAATGAATTGATACGCTCTGTCTTCGTTTGTCATTTTTACTACCTCACTCGCCTCGCTTATTACAAAGTCTCCTAAATTATTTCTCAGCTAATTCTTTTCCTACTTTTCTGCCTTGGTTAAGCGAACCGCCTAATGCCGTCCCAGAACCTGGATAATATCCGCCGATCCAGCCACCAGCATTTTGACCAATTGCATATAGACCCTGAATCGGATTATCTAAATTATCTAAAACTTGTAAATCCACATTAACTTTGAGCCCAGCAATCGAGCCAATATTCATGTCCCGATTTTGGTAAGCATAGAATGGTCCTTGCAATACTGCAACGCCTTCTTTACGTCCAAATGTTGGATCAACACCCTTGGCAGCATATCTATTCCAACTAGCTAATGTATTAGCTAAATTCTCTGAACTTACATCCATCTTTTTAGCTAGCTCTTCAATCGTATCAGCTTTATGTAAGTAGCCACCTGCCATATCCTTTTTCATGTCTTCTTCTGAATGATACGGCATCGCTCCTTGACCAATGCTATTTTTGCCAAAAATCATCCAAGTTGGTTTATCTAAATTGGTCTCTTGCTGATAATTTGCTCTGGTCAAATAACCGTAAGTCGTGTCCTCGTTAACATAACGATTACCTAAACCATTAACATAGAACATCGGAAAAGTCTTAATGATATCCGCAAATCCTGCCGCAAATTTAAAGTCGGCATCCATTGCACCACTGACTCCTGCAAGTCCTGCACCTTGAATCATCCCTAAGACAATGCCATCACCAGTATCATACTTCGAATTTAGCAAAGTATGCTTCTGAATGTCACGATACTGCCAAGGATCAATCTGTTTAGCAAGTTCTTCATTATGATCAATACTTGCAGTGGCTAAAACTACGCCTTTTTTAGCTCGGAAATTCATCTTTTTGCCAAGATGATCAACTGCTACACCAACAACATGATTATTAGTCTTATTTTCCGTAATCAAACCAACAACAGGGGTATCGTAGATGATTTTTACGCCAGCTTCCTTAGCAGCTTTCCAAATCTTAGTCATCATAATGACACCAGCACCATTAACACCGCCATTCTCGTAAACGTGAATTCTTGGTGCAAAATTTTGCTTATCTTCATAAGGGATTACTTTATGACCATAGACATTTTTCCACTTCAAGCCTAACTCACTGAGCCAATCAATTGAATTAGCAGCATCTTGGATAAAATCAGCCAGCAAATTTCTATTTACATGACCTTCACCGGTCTGCAAATATTCAGCTAAATGCTTTGCGGGACTATCATTTTGATAGGTAGTATATTTTTTCTGCCACTTGGTTCCAGCAGCTTGAATGATTCCTTGCGAATAATTACTTGTTCCGCCAATCATCCCTGCCTTTTCAAATACCACAGTCTTGGCACCATTTCTAGCTGCTTCAACAGCTGCTGATAACCCTGAAATACCTGAACCGGCAATGATCACATCATATTCATCTTCAAAGTCAACGTCATCTTGATAAATTCGTCTGGATAATGGCTTGGCATATACCGACACCTTGACTTGGGACTTAGGTTCAATCTCTGCATCCAATGCTTCAGTTTCCGTTAATTCGTCTTCAGCGACTGCAACTGCCTTTTTAGCAGCTTTTAATGCAGCGCTTGATGAGAAAGTCGCACCCGTCACCGCATCTACATCTACGCTTTTAGCAGAATTCATCTTATCTAATGTTCGCTTAACTGCCAACTCGCCCACCGTATTATGAGCAATATCTTTAGCAACAATTTTTTGAATTTGATTATTTTCAATTAAAGCTTCAACCGTTATAGGTCCATGAAAGCCTTTTGCTTTTGCAATATATTTTCCATCTTTCATTTTGCTATCCTTTCAGTAAATCGCTTACATTTGTATAATAGGATACTTACATTTAATAAGCAACACTTTAGGCGGAATAACCTGTATACAGGTTATGAGTATCTGAACTGTGTAAAATCTTATTGAATTATCCATATACATGTAAATGCAATTGCACGTGTATGTGCATTTATATAATTATTTATATGTGCATGTGCATACATATTTTGTGCATGTGCATACATATTTGCATCCTGTCATACATGTGCACGTGCACTTTCAGTGTGCTTGCATTTAGGTACCAATCAATCCATTTTAATTAAAGAAAGGAACCAATTGAATTAAACTAAAGGCGTAAGAACTATATTAAAGAAAGGATTAATATGCGTTTAAATCAAAAATGGCTTAGTCAATTGCCTGTAGACAAAATTATTTCATGTAGAACTGTTCATGGCGGTGACATGAATGAAGCTTATCAAATTCAAACCGATAAACAAATTTATTTTATGAAAGTCCAGCCTAACAAGCCTGCTTCATTTTTTGATCATGAAAAAAGAGGATTAAGGGAAATAGCCAAAGCAAATGTGAATACCTTGTCAGTAATTGCCAGTGGTCAGATTGCAGGAGATGCATATTTGCTGTTGAATTGGTTATTGCCAAGCAGTGGTAGTCAAGCAGATCTAGGCAAGTTGGTAGCTAAGTTGCACCAACATCATAGTGAGCAATTTGGTTTTGGCGACACTTACGAAACTAGAATTTTGAAAAAGGATAATCATTGGAATAAAAGCTGGACCGATTTTTATATCAATCAACGACTTCTTCCTGAAGTTGAATATGCTAAAAAAGTTGGACGTTGGAACGATTATCGCGAACAACATTTCCCAAAAATGGTAGCAGCTTTTGAAAAATATTATCAGCGGCATCCAGTCGTACCTAGCTTATGTCACGGTGACTTATGGTTTGGCAATGTCATGTTTTCCAATAATATGCCATATCTGATTGATCCGGATGCTGTGTATGCCGATAGAGAATTTGATCTGGCAATGACTACTGTCTTTGGCGGTTTTACGGATGAGTTTTATGCTGCATACAATTCGGTTTATCCATTAAAGCCAGGTTTAAATCAAAGACTTAATTGGCATCGTTTCTACTATTTATGCATGCATTTGGATCTATTTGGCGAAACATATGGCACTGCAGTAGATGATATTTTGAGCAATTTCTAAAAAGCTTAATGCAAATGCATTAGCAAATGTATTTGCAAATGCAATAACATCTGCATGTGCATTTACACTTGCAATAATAGTTCAAAAATTAAGTAAATAGTTATTAATGATACAACTTTATTATCACGCTACCAATAGGCTTCGCACGTTATGATAAATGCATGTGCAAATATCTGTGCATTTGCACTGTATCTTTAAAAAAGCAATAAAAAATGCCGCTATTCTCAACTTCACGAAGAGTAGCGGTATTTTTTGACAATACTATTAACTAAAATTATTTATCCGACTTCGGCATATTATTCTTAAGATCATTCAACCCTAATAGCATTTTTCTGATATTGGACAAATCCAATCGTTCTGAAGCAGAAATATCATGATCAGGATCAGCGATTTTGGCTAGCAACAAATCTTGATAATGATTTAATTCTGTATCAGTCATCGATTCAAGCGGCTTCGGCACATTCAAGAAGCTTTGTAAGAAAGTACCCTTGACGGGCTTTTCTTCCTCCAGTTTTCCTTCACGCTTAAGCTTCTCAGTCTTCAAAAGCTTCAAGAAGGTTTTATCATGGTCCTTAAGCAGGTCTAGGCTCTCTAGATAACCATATGTGCTAATCATATTTTTCAGTTCAAGATCCGTCAGTTTCTTTGTTTCAATGTCTAATCCGCTTTGATTAAACGGCGTATCTTCGAAGAAAGACTTAAGATATTCTTTATTTCCAGACTGTTTTTCCAAATGGGACGTACCGATCTTCTGGCCAAAATATCGATCAATGGCTTCATTCTTCTCCTTAAGCGTCAAATGAACATTGGTTTTGATATTAACAACAGCCCTAATGTCCGCGTCTTCAGGATTATAAATCAAGCGAGAGTTGCGTGCAGATTCCTTAGCCCAGAAAAAGTGGTACTTCTCAACTGTGTGATTAGGACCATACTGCTTTTTCAACCGCAGATTGCGGAAGAAGGGGCTTAAATCAATCAAAGCAGGCTTAAGAACACGATTGTATAGTTTCCCATTTTCGTATTTTTTAACCCTCTTGCCCTTACGAACGGTGAACAATCCTAGCTGCTCATAAATCTCTTCTTCGGTAAATTCACGCTCGCCGCGATACATATTCTGCATCAGTAGACGATACATATTTTTCGAATTCTGACGCTTGATTTTGATCATTTGCTGCAAATCAAAACGGGTATATCTGATCTGCATCGATGGATCAGCGGAACGAATCAGCCCATTGAACAGGTACCTGTACTCTTTGTTGACCTTCACCTCAACGTCGAGTGAGTCAGTATAAATATTCGTGTAATCAAAAATTGGTCTTAATTGCAGGTACTCTCGATTGTCTTCATCGTTTTTGAGAAATCCAGTCTTAATGTTTTCCAAATGGGCAAAAGTCTGAACTACCACTTTTTGAAAAGTTCGGTAGGACATCGTCCTCGGCATATGGAGATAGCGTTTTAAATCCTTTATCTTTATATCCACGACTGCTCCATCTTGTCCTTGAAGCTGCGCAACTAAAAAGAAAAAAATGTCAAGCTCATACTTAGTTAAGCTGCTTACGCCATAGTATTGCTTGCTGTCGTTTAAGTCATTATTGTATTTAACCAAGTTTTTCTTTCGGTCAGGAAAATTAAGTAATTCTCGTATTTTTTCTTGCTCTTTTTTCTTTTCGTCCATTTGAACCTACCCATTTTTTATACTTTTGATTTCATAATACACCACTTTCAGATACCTGTGTAGTTTGAACTGGAAATATTTAATAATTCCTAGAATAAAGCGTTTTAACGTCCCTAAATTTATTTCACTCTACACAAATTTTATAGATTTTTACTCAAAAATCCCTTTTATTTAATTTCAAAGCTGTAAAACCCTAAATTTTGTGTAGTTTGAGCTTTTTGGTCTAAATTTTTATAAAAAATGTGTAGTTTGAGCTTTTTACCCCATGATTTTTATAAAAATTGTGTAGTTTGATTCGCCTATTTTGAGCAAACCCTAAATTTTGTGTAGTTTGAGGTAAAATGAAAAACAAAAAAAGCTCCCACTAGCCTGTGGATAACTCTGGTGAAAACGCTTGAATTCACTCGTTAAAACCCTAAATTTTGTGTAGTTTGACCCTAAATTCTGTGTAGAGCAAATCGAGTTTCATGGGAGAGCTACCCTAAATTTTGTGTAGAGCTGCCTAAATTTTGTGTAGTTTGACCCTAAATTCTGTGTAGAATCGCCTAAAAACTGTGTAGAATGACTTTTTTCAGCCTTACTCCCACAAGGGATTCCGCTTCCCTAAAGGAGAAAGGAAAAAAGGTATTAAAGGATATATAAGGGTTATAAAGGATCAATCAATTCCTTAACAGGAATCTAAACAAGAAAATAGCCCTAAAAATACCGTACTCTAATCTCTATTTTCCATTTGGCAATTTTACTCTTTTTGGCTCTATAATTTTCCTGTTGAT
>ASXE01000153.1_pt1 | contig 19530 bp, 18 predicted proteins | sample 714208 | NCBI WGS metagenome assembly ASXE01 (sample SAMN02954265, study PRJNA200716) | food metagenome | biome: terrestrial; feature: Turkish kefir grains; material: grain; isolation source: Turkish kefir grains provided by Department of Dairy, Ege University | place: Turkey: Izmir | reverse complement strand
ACTTGAATTGTCAAATAAAGTGCAAAACTACATTAAAAATATTTTATAAGGGGTTTTCAGATGCTCGATTTCAATTCATACCAGGCTCCAAATTGAATAGGACTAAAAGCCGAGGGGAATGCGCACTGTTCTCTGTTAATTGATCTTCTACCCCTACTTACCGTATGGATGTTCCAATCATACTTATTCAAAGTTAAATTAGTTTACGTACGGGATGCCGTACGCTATAATTAACCCTGTAAAGTAAATAACTATTGAGAGAAGGAAACATTATGGAAAAAATTGTCAATCCAACTAAAGCCCGTTCAGAATTATTTGCTTTAATTAAGGCTGCTAATCAAGATTCCAAACCAGTGCTCATCGCTGGCAGTGACGACGAGAAAAGTGCTGTTTTGATGAGTAAGCGGGACTACGACGCCTGGCAAGAAACATTGGAATTAATAATGAATGGTCAATTACCGGATGCTCTCAAACGTCAAAATGATCCAGACGTTGATCTAGATGCAATGATACGAGACATCGATCATGAGTAAATGGCACCTGAAAATTAAATCAACCGCCAAAGGTGACCTAAGAAAAGTATTGAGAAGTCCTTTACGTCAATCGTTTGAAAGCGTTAAAGCAACGCTTGAAACTGACCCGTTTTCGCCAGTGCAATCCTTTGAGAAGTTAACACGCCCGGCGGCTGGATTCTATTCCCGACGAATTAACGGTCAACACCGGGTCGCTTATACCATTGATAAAGACAACAAATTGGTCACAATCTACTCTTGTTGGGCGCATTACGAGGATATGAGTGGCAAATCCGGTTCCCGGAAACACTAAACAATCTTAACTAAATGAACTAATTCAAACTGAAAGCCTCAGACCAGATAAAAATCTGGTTTGGGGCTTTTTCGTATTCAAATTATTCTTTATTGTAATTTGTTGGTCACTGTACCATTAGTTTTAATCCGATCACGTTTAGAGTTACCAAACAGAAATAAATTCTCTGGCAGATGGCCTGCACGTGGATTTCAGTTATGACTTTGATGGTACGTTGTTAGGCGATCAGTCAAATTCGAATAATGGCGGAGGCTCCGATACGCCAACAGATGCTTTACACCAACACGCTAAGCAGGTTTATGACTACTTTAATAAGAAGGGCCTATCTGACGCGGCTATCTGTGGGATTTTAGCCAACTTCCAACATGAATCGGGAATTAATCCAGATCAGTGGCAGATTGGCATGCCCCACACCTGGTCAATGAGCTCTTCGACTGGTTATGGGATTGCCCAATTTACGCCAGCCGGTAAGATTAAAGCCTATGCCGATAAAGTTGGCAAAGCAGTGAGTGATATTAACACGCAACTCGACTACGTCTGGAGTCAGATCACGGCTACCGGTGGTTTTTACGGTGGTAGTAAGACATTAGTTCAGTTTGCCCACGATACAGATCCGAAAGTCGCCGCCCTGGACTTCCTACAAGGTTATGAAATGCACTCCAAATCAACGGATGCGTTAGCAGACCGGCAAAGCAAAGCTGCTGCTTGGTGGACGCTTTATAACAAAGGCAATGCCGGCACCTATGGTGATGGTGGCAACAACAATGACAACGATGTGAAAAACACACCGGAAGGCTACACCATTCAAACCAAGGGCCAATTCACCTTTAATACCAATTGCCGCAACACTCCCGAAATGAGTGATGCTGGCTTGGCAACTTATAAGGCCGGCCAGACGGTTAGTTACGACCAGAAGGAAAAGAATGACAATCACTTCTGGTTATCGTACCTTGGCACCACTGGTACCCGGCACTACGTCCCGTATGCCAACATTTCTAAGAACACGTACTTTGGAACGGATACCAATCCCGGTGACCCCGTTAGGAAGCAAAAGAAGTAACCCAGGGGTGACAGAAGGACCCAAAAAATACCCAAAATGGTGACAAAGACGACAATTTTAGCCGTTGTTTTCATTGCATAATAGGTTTTGTGATCAGGCAGGCTATTATTGGAGCTCCAATAGTAGCCTGCTACTTCAAGGATAGGCCGGACTTTTCTTGAAGGGGATCACCAAATCGTTAAGTGAAAATCGTTCTTTAAAAGACGTCATTAAACCACGAATGAACTAGGGTCTGTCTGGAAACTATTTAAGCCAAATCAAAATTGAAGCAATGTAAATGGTTTGTAGAAAAACATGCACTAGTTTATCATATCGCGTCGCAATCCGCCGGTAATTCTTCAATTGATTAAAGTAATTCTCGATCAAATGGCGTTCACAATAGACGTAATAATCACAATCCCACTTGTCTTGGGCATTACTTTTAGGTGGAATCGTATATTGACCGCCTTCAGCTTCAATATACTGGCGCAGTTCCTTAGTCCCATAAGCTTTATCGGCAATCAGATTAACGCCGGCTAAAGCTAATTGTCGCAGTAATGGTTCAGCTGCCCGACTATCATGAACTTGGCCGCCGGTAAGGATAAAACATAATGGATTTCCAAGGCCATCCACCACCGCATGAATTTTAGTGGTTCGACCACCACGGCTTAGACCGATGGCTTGATTCTCAACGTCACAGCGGGCGTTTTTTTAGCGCCCGTGGCCTTTTGATGAGCTCGAATGCTAGTTGAATCGAGGCTGATATTTTCCATATCCGGTTCATCGATCAAATCCTTAAAGATCCGTTCAAACAAGCCGGCATCAACCCAACTACGATAACGACTATAGCTGGTTTTCCATGAACCGTATCGTTCAGGAATATCACGCCAGGTGGCGCCACTTTTTAGCAACCAGAGAACCGCATTAAAAACTTGGCGATTAGGTATTTTAGGTGGGCGTCCGGTTTTATAGGGCGGAAAACGGTCCTCAATCCGGGCCCATTGCTCATCAGTAATTTCATAACGTTTCGGAATTGTCATCGGCGAAAACCTCAATTTGTTTTTTATCAAGATTATACACGATTATTTTGTTTCCAGACAGACCCTAGAAGAATCTAAAGCTTCGGCACTTTTATGAGTAAGCGCATAAAAATACTTTTCTAATTCGCCATTATTCGTGGAACGTTGTTCAACAATTAGCGATGCATCGTCTCCTTCGTTCTCTCCACGAATCAACTTTCTAACAGCATTCCTAATGTCTCGCAGCTTATCGCCCCGATCAAGATCAGATAATGACGTGTCTTTTGCAAAGTTGTCTTGATACATTTTAGTGGCAATGTCTTTAATAACAGCCATGAAAATAAGACTAGTTGTTAATCTTTGTTGCCCATCAATAATTTCTTGGCGGCCATCTTCGTTTTTAAACGTCACAATTTGGCCAAAGAAGTGACTATTCCGATTTCCTTCAACAAGATCAACTAGATCGTCCCAAAAATCAACAATCTGATCGCTTTCCCAATCGTAGTTTCTTTGATACATAGGAACAGTGAAGTTGTTATCTTTAAACAATTCACCCATTCTAAATCTTGATGGTTGTGGTATTTCTACAAATGATGACATGATTACCCTCCGAATTATTAAACCTATTTTTTATAATTTTACTATATACAACATTCGATAAGAAGAAACGAACGCTTTCTTTTTAAAAACGTGCTCTGAATCTAGAGCTCAGTTCTTAAACGAATCATCCCCACTATTCTCCCCATAAAAAACGCCGTCCAGCCAGCCGTTATCATACCTGGCCGAAGCGTCATCCATCTCTGGATCAACATGAGAAGGTCCTTGAGGATCATGGCGATGGCGAATATGGTGAACGATACCCCAGAGGATAATTAAGCCAATTGCGATTAACCAAAGGTCACCCTCGCTCATCCCTTGATTGTCCTTTGGGTTAGTGCTTTTCGTATTCACAAATGAAGTGACAAAGTTCACCGTGTCCATCACATTTGCTTGGCCATAGTCCTTAAAATTAAGCTGGTGTGTCATAATCCGATTCCTGAGATCACCAATATGATCCTTAGAAATATCTGAAAAGATCGGCATGACCGGATACTTAAATTTTGGATCAACTACAATAATATTTATATAGCTGCTAGCTCCGTCTAATTTCTCTTCAACATCTATATCCGTTGAATTTTCACTTAGGTTCGTGTAATCCTGGATCAAATCAAAGGCGAAAATTTGCGTTGCATCTTGTAAACTAAGCAAGCTAAAGCCTGATTCTTTGATGGTTTCAAGATCCAATGAACTATTAACCGAATCATAGTGATATGGGCTTTGATTAGTCGATATGAACCAAATCTCTTGATGATATGGCTTGTTCGCAAGCTTCTCATTTTCGTCCATGATCTGCTGCTTTTGCTGGTCAGTCAAAATATTAAGCTGATCATCAATGACAGGCTTAGCGTGCCAAAATGCAAATGAATTTCTGGCAAAAATGACCATGCCCATTAACATGATGAGGGTAAACAACCCCGCTCTTATTAAACTGTTAATTCTTAGCTTCATTTCCATTTATCGTGGACTCCCCTCAGAGTCGGATTATCTGTGATATCTTATAGTTCCGCTGCCACCTTGTGATAGTGGTGTGCCATGGTAAAGATAGCCATGAAAAATGTGATAAGGTTCTAGGTCAAAACCGCCTTTCACATATGGCGTATAATACTTTCCATCTTTAATTACACGCTTAAAAGTAGTATGAGAACTGTAGTGATGCCCCTTGGTTCCTGTATAGATATGATATTTAGTAATCTTTAATTTTAGATGGCCACGATACCAGACGTGTCTGAATGATCTTGGCATGCCAGTCAGTGTTTTCGCATTTGCCGTTACTGACGGACCAGCAACAACCCCAAACAAAATCAATGACGCAACAAACAACAAAGTCTTCTTAAACTTCATAACCCCAACACTCCCAAAAATATTTTTATGTATGGCATGCATTCATCATAACCAAATTTGCAATTAATAATTAAACTATATGGCCTTAAAATCCAATACATTTCACCTACAAAAAGTAAGCTAAATGCCCATCTGCACTGGCATATTATAATAATACGCCAAAATTCATAGAATAACTATATTGTTATTAGATTTTAATATAAAAGCTGAAGTGAAAATTCAATTTCAATCATTATTTGTGGCTGATTAAATGTATACTATCAATAAGAACTTACGTACCCTAAGAAAGGACTTACACTCATGCGCCTATTACACACCGCCGACTGGCACATTGGCCGCCGGCTTCACGGATTTGACTTAACAGAAGAACAGGAAAATGCCTTTAACCAAATCGAAAAAATCGCTCTGGATGAAAAAGTCGACGGCATCATCATTGCCGGCGACCTTTACGACTGCAGCATGCCATCCGAAGACTCAGTCGGAATCCTCAACTCCGTGATTGAAAAGCTCAACCTTAAGGACAAATTGCCGGTCTATGCGATTTCCGGCAACCATGACAGCGCCATTCGTTTATCAACTGGTACAAAGTGGTTCAAACAGACCCATTTTTACTTACATACTCAACTTGAAGAGGCATTCAAACCAGTAGAGCTTCCCGATACGCAGATCTTTCTGCTGCCCTACTTTGAATTGTTTGCCGCTCAACAATATTTCAATGACGATTCCATCAAACAACTGGATCAAGCTTTCAAGCTCATATCCGACAAAATGAAGTCGTTTTTTGTTCCAAATAAGTCTCACATCTTGGTGGCCCATTTCTTCGCAGATGGCAGTGCCACCACCGATTCTGAAATCAAGCTAACGGTCGGTGGATTAGCCTCTGTCCCAGTTTCACTACTCAAGGATTTTGACTATGTTGCCCTGGGTCATTTGCATGGCAAGGATGCTTTGCATGCAAAACGGGCGCGATATAGCGGCTCGCCGGTGAAGTTCTCCTTATCAGAAGCCAACCAGAAAAAGGGTGTTTACATCATCGATACCGATCCATTCAAACTGACCTTTAAACCAATTACACCCATCAGAGATGTGAAGGTATTGACCGACAGCTTTGACACGCTCACAGATGAAGCCATTTATAAGAAGCAAAATCTCGACAACTACTTCGGCATCACGTTAACCGACACCAAGCTCATCCCCAACGCAATGGCCAGACTGCGCAACATTTACCCCAACATCATCTCGCTGGCATGGGAAAACGGCTATGCGGATGCCTTGGACTACGATGGTGAAAACGGTAAAGAAATTCGTCAAAAAGATCCCATGGACCTGCTGAAAGAATTCTACGAAAAAGTCGCCAATGATACGTTGACACCACAGCAACAAAAGTGGGCAGCAAGTGCACTCAAGGACGCCAACAAACCTGATTCAGGAGGTAAAAACTAGTGAAGCCATTAAAACTACACATGGAAAATTTCGGCCCGTATGAAAATGAAACGATTGATTTTACTGAGCTGAACAAGTCTTCTGTATTCTTAATTTCAGGAAATACCGGTAGTGGGAAAACCACCATTTTTGACGCGATCACTTTTGCCCTGTACGGCCAGGGAATCACTGATGACCGGAACCCCGCTTTGTTGCGCTCCGATTTTGCGGATTTTGATTCGCCAACCAAAGTGGATTTAACGTTTGAACACCAAGGAATCACCTACCAAATATCTCGGGAACCGGTTCAGGTGTTAAACAAGAAACGGGGTACCGGCCAAAAGGAATATGGCGCCAAAGGTAAGCTTGATATTTTTGAGAACGGCAAAAAAGTAGACGAAATCACCAAGCTCGCAAAAATTGGGACAAAGATTGATGATATTCTCCAACTGGATCGAAAACAGTTTGTTCAAATCGTCCTATTACCTCAGGGAGATTTCCAAGAATTTCTGGCAGCCAGCAGTGATCAAAAGGAAAAATTATTGCGGAACATTTTCCACACCAGCCTGTATCGTAAATGGGGCGATGTGCTAAACGACAAGCTCAAGCAAAAGGTCCGCGACTCCACCGGTTGGCAGGATTCTATCAAGCAAAATTTGTCGGCCATCACATGGATTGACGCGCCGGAAAATATTGCCTACCAAAATACCGAATCCCAAATTGAGGCGCTCAAACAGCAGCAAGCCACATCCAACAAGGCTTTGAAACAACTGGATGCCCAGGTAAAGCAACTTAATAAAAAATACGATACCAAGAATCAGCAGCTGGTCGCCCACCAGGAAACCAACAAACAAATTGATGCCTTGGAGACGGCCAAGAAACGACAGGCAGAATTACAAGCTGACAAGCCAAAATTTGATCAATTAGAAAAACAATTAACTGACTTGTCGTGGGCAAAAGACTTAAAGCCAAAGCATGATCAATTTCAGCAAAGCCAAGCCGATGTGAAACAGTATCAAGCCGAGATTCAATCAGTCAAAGAACAATTGGCCGGTGCTGCCTCTGAACAAAAAGGCTTGACCGAAACTCAGCACAAGCTCGATGATCAAAAAGACCACCAAAATCAAATGAGTGATGAAACGGCGGTGTTGGCAAAACAACGGGAGTCGTTTGAAAAACGGGACCAATTAAAGCAACAAATTGCAGCCTCAAAACAACATGTCTCTCAATTGATATATCAGGTTTCTGATAATAAGGAGCAATCTAAGAAGCTATCAGACGAACTGGCGAAGCTTGAAAAAGAATTGAATAACCAGTCCAACCTAACCGAACAGCTTTCAAGTGCCAATCAAAAATCGCAGACGGTAAACAATTTTGCCGAAAAGATTACTGCTTTAATTGCCTCTGATCAAAAAAATCACCAGCTAAAATCGAAAATTGCTAGCGACACTGATTCACTGAAAGATGCCACGTCTAAAAGACAAAAATGCCAAGACGAAGCTGATAATCTGAACAACATCCGGATCCAAAACGAAATCAGCAAGCTGGTCGAACAGCTAAAGCCGGGAACGCCCTGCCCAGTATGTGGTGGAACCGACCATCCTGCGCCGGCCCACCTTTCTCCTGAAAAAAATGTGACGGATGCCCAGCTGAAGACTGCAAATAGTATGCTGAATAAAGCCATCACATCAGAATCTACGTATAAATCTGAAGTACAAACCAATCAAAAACGCTTGGATGAGCAGGTTAAAGCTTATGATCAACAATTCAAAAAGTTAATCGCCGATATTGAAGCCGACCTCAAACTTCAGAGTGTATCATCTGATTTAAATGAGGTCGCAAAGCAACTTAATGCCATTCAAGAAGACAACAATAAAACGATCAATGGCATCAATAGCCAGATTGCTCATTTGAAAGCTCAAAGCAAAAAGAAAGTTTCTGTCCAAAACGGCCTATCGAAGTTAAGTGATCAACTTGAGAGTTTGAATCAATCATTGAGTGATGCTTCGGGTGACTTATCTGCCAAGACTGGTGCGTTAAATGAGCTTGAGCGGGGATTGCCTTCTGAATTTACCAACCTGGAGGCCCTTGATAATCATTTGGCTGAACTCAAAAATGCGATTGACGTTTATACAAAGAACGTGAAGCAAAACAATGAAGCTTTGAGTAATGTCAAAACGCATATTGGCTCTCTCAAAGGCAAGCAGCAGAGTCTTGCCAGTGAGCTAGATAAGTCTGAAGAGTCAGTCAACAAGTTCCAACTTGAGATCACTGATGCAGTTCGCGATAAATTTGGCGACGAGGATTGGCGTCCATTTGAAATCCTCCTGCAAAGCCTTGATAATATTCAGGACCTGCAGCATCAACTTGACGACTACAACGATTCAATCAAGCAGGTTGTGAACGATGTTGATCACTTTAAGAAGGAAATCGGTGATAAACAAAAAGTTGACTTGGAGAAGGAACAGGCAGTTGTCAATGACCTTTCTAACCAACTTGATGAGTTGCGGAAAAAATACAGTCACGAACACGAACAGTTTGCCGTTAACAAAAACACCTTGGAAAATATCGTCAAGAATTACAAAAAAGTCAAAACGCAAGCTGAAGAGATCAACCAATTGCAACAACTTGTTGATTCGATTAACGGTAAAGGAGCCAACAAACTGGGCCTGGAACGGTATGTATTAAGAGCAGAATTGGCAGAGATTCTTCAAGTAGCCAACCAGCATTTAAAGAAATTAAGTTCCGGCAGATATCTCCTCAGATTGCACAAAGAACCCGGTTCTTATCAAAAGAATACTGGGCTGGAAATTGATGTCTTTGATGGCGATGTCGGTGAAAACAGAAACGTCCATACTTTATCCGGCGGGGAAAGCTTCATCGTTGCCCTCAGCTTGGCATTAGCCTTGGGTGAGGTCATTCAAAACGAAGCCGGTGGCATTAGTATCGACACTTTGTTCGTTGATGAAGGATTCGGAACACTGGATCAAGATTCCCTTTCAACCGCAATGGCAGCCCTGGAAAGCATTGAGAGTAATGACCGAACTATTGGAATCATTAGTCATGTGCAGATGTTGCAGCAGAGTATTCCTTGTCAGCTGAGGGTTAAAGCTGTTGGTCAAGGGAAGAGTCATGCGAAGGTGTTGAATGTGGGTTAATAATTGAATATGTAATGAAAGCAGCGCAAATTGTTGAATTTGCGCTGCTTTTTGTTTATGGATACTTAATTGATTTCAGTTAGCTTATTAGTTAGGGCTTATAGCCTTAACCACCACCGGAAGGCCAAGGAATTTGATAATTAGACTACGTCGTTTCAGGAGTATCTTATAAGTGTCTCTCAGGTTCTGTCTCACACATTGACTACTATCGAGTAGGGATAGTTATCTCATCAGCCATCATTTAACTAATCCATCAAAGATGAAGCATCAAAATTACGCTGCTTGCTTTGAATTTAACTTTGTTATAAAACAGGTTCTTTGCATATTCACGTATATTTAATCGATGTCGTTTAATGAAAAACTTTAGCGGTATAATTGTTAGGTGAAAGTTTTGAGGGCTTTCACAATACAATATTAAGGGGTATTCATATGGGAAAACATAAATGGTTAGTAGTTCTATTAATCAGCTTTGGCTTTTGCGTTGGGGCATTATCGTCAACTAATGTTTCGGCATCTAAGCAGCTATCGTCGGTACCAAAAAGCTTGCGGGGAACTTGGAGACAGTATTCATCAGATGGTAGTGATTATTTTGGCAAAATTCATTTTACGGCCAAAACAACTTATTACTATCAAAAATCACATGGCAAGTATCACAAAATTAGTTATAAGTTTGCGACACGATCACCAAACACTACGGATAAGACACCCATTCATAATGAAAATTACTATTATGGGCATGGTAAATATAGTTTTTGGTGGCAGTTAAGTACTTATACGTATGCAACCATGCACCCTGACTATTATCGGCTGACTAACCGAAATATCTTCGGCCACAAACGTCATGTGCTACTTGAATATTATGGTGTCGGCTGGCATGGAAGCCCATCAGTCATGATTAAGGTTAAGAGGTAGTCAACAATGAAAAATATTTGGAAAGTAATTATTTTAACAGCTTTAATGGTGACAATGGGCTTAGGAATTAATACGTTAACGACTAATTCAGCATCGGCTAGTTCATACACTACCGCCAAAAGTATTCGTGGACATTGGTATCGGTATAGTAGATACGACAAATTGTATTATTGCATGAGCATCAAAGCCCACTCAGCTTCAACCTATCAGCAACACTTATCTGGAAGGATTTCGTATTATAAACTTTATACACCACACATGAGTGGCTCCCATCGCTTAAAAATTACAATCGGAAAACATGCTCGTAAGGGTTCCAATACAGTTTATAATTTGAATAACGCTAAATATGATTATCAAATGATCCCATCAGTTTGGTCATCACATATGACCATCTTTGGTCAAAGACATCACGTTTTAAAGAGTTACTACAATATGGGTGCCTTTAACGTTTACTTTCATCACAAAGTTAAACATGATTACAGCTACACGCATCTTAAACATTATCAATACTTTATTGGGCGTTGATCCTAATCGCTTAGCTCGGTCATATATTGACCGAGCTTTTCTTTTGATCAAAAAAAACTGTAGTACCTTTTAATCATTTGATTCACAGTTGCTGGGTTCATGTATAGTTAATAAAAGTAAAATATGACTTACAAACTGGAACTTAGTCAAAGATTCACTTGAAAATTGTATTTTGAAAGTTACCATTTGAACTACAAATTCAGGTTCATTTCAAAGTAGTATAATTAAAGCATCAATCTTTGAGGGGGTTGAAATAAGTACGTTTGGGGATTTACATATATGAAAAAGCATAAGACGTTAATGCTGCTTCTGGTGGGGATCGGAATAACAACCGGCAGCTTTTTTGCTAGTAATGTTTCTGCCAGTTCAGTGTTAAAGACAGTTCCAAGAAGCATGCGTGGAACGTGGAAAGAATATTCACCAAGTGGCAGTCGGTTTTATGGTAAAGATGTGTTTCGGGCAAAATCCACGACTGAATATTCTTATGACAGTCACCATTACACTAAATACAGTTACCATCTTGCTTACTATCATTTAGCCAACGGACATCCACGGGTTAATCCAATTTATAGTTTTGGACACGGACGTTATTCAATTTATTGGGGATTAAAAGGCTTTAAATACGGTACCATGCACCCGAGTTACTATCGGGTAACAACCAAGAAAATTTTTAGGTCCATATTCGTCTTGTAATTCTTGAATACTATGGTAGCTGGCTTTGTGGGTACTCCAGGCGTCTTGATTAGAAAGTAGAGATATCAAAATGAAGAAACTTTGGAAATTAATGATTTTAACAGGACTAATGCTGGCCATTGGTTTAGCAATTAATACTGTGACAGCTCAAAAGGTCTCAGCTAATTCATACACAACTGCAAAAAGCATCCGCGGAAATTGGTATTCGTGGAATACTTATGTTAATGCTTACAGTGTTATTAAAGTAAAAAAGCATTCAGTTGTAACCTATAATCAATCAACTCGTGGAAGCATCTCCTATTATCGGGTATATACACCGCATATGACCGGATCACGGAAACTATCAATCAGTATTTATAAACACGCTAAAAAAGGCAGTAATAATGTCTACGACTTAAACCGTGGGTACCGGTTGCCGGCATATAAACGTATTGGCTTTGTCTGGTCATCACACAAAGCCTTGTATGGTCATAAGTATCACGTCTTAAAGAATTATCTTTTGGGCGGAGTCTTCTTTGTTTATTTCCACCACAAAATTAAGCATGATTATGGCTACACCCATATGAAACATTGGGAGTATTTCTTAGGACGTTAAAGCAGTCTCCCAATATATACAGGCATCGGAAAAGGCCATGTTGATGGTCTTTTTTCGTACAAAAAAGGCTTAAATCAGTTTTAACACTAATCTAAGCGCTCAAATGGTGGATAATTGAATTATTTTAGTTAGTTAAACTATTTCTAGTCAACAATATATAAAAAGGTCAAATCTAGTATTTAGCCTTTTTGATGTGCATTTATGCTTCAGCTACTAATCCATCAAATTACAAAATCATTTATAATTGAAATGAAAATATATTATGTTCGTTCGTTACGGTTATTTATTCCCAAGTAGTAGGTGGCCAGAGTAACTGCGGAATTCAATATTAGTTCTGCTTCTGCCCGTTGAATTTTGACTCTGCTTGACGAGCCATGTGCGTCACTATTGTTATTTCGCATGTCAGTAATTGCATCTACAATTTTGTTCAGCCCACTTACCATAGTTAAAATAGAGTGATTCCAAGTGTTATCCGGCTTTATCCCCAATATGAGATTTACTTTTTTCCTATATTGCCCAATATCCCCATTCTCTTTAAAATCAACCTGCTGATCTTGGAGTATTTGAATGAAAACTGATTCTATAAGTGTCCTTGACTTTGTAACAATGCTATCTAGATCATTATTGTTAAAGTCCACTTTGGAATTATCCAGAAGTTTCTTTATGTAATCATCATCAATGATCTTACTAGTATCAGCGACTATCTTTGCTTGATCATTTGAATTAATCATAACAAATGTATTACCATTATACACAAGTTTTTTGCCTGATACAGATAACTCCAGATTGATCCTCCTGATCAATTCTTGCCTTATGACTTGAGCAATATACCTATTATTCTTTTCACATTCTTCGAATATGTTGTCAGTTTGTTCGTAGGGCGGTTCCCCCTTGAGGTTATTTTTAATGACATCTTTGACAGCTTTGTTAATATTCATTACCAAAAGAAAATATTCTAAAAATTTGGTCATATCGTTTTCATTATGCAAACTTGAAAGTATGGTTTGCATCATTTGCCATCGACTACCACTCAAATTACCTACACCAAATTTAATTCCCAGATTTTGAATTTCATTTCCCGTCATGTAAGGAAATACATCTCCATCAATGAAAAAGATCTATTACAGAGCGTTGATTCAAGATCAAAAAAGGTCTCCTGCCCCATCATACCCAACCTCATTTCTATAGATTATCACGCTATTTTTAAATATCTTTACCATTCGTTGCCATGCTATAGATACTATAGAACTTAGACAGACTCAAACCAATAATTTCTGCATGTCTATGCTTCAAGCAATTAATCAAAAGATGTCACTGAAGTATAGACTAAATCCTCTACATGATCTCCGTGTGTGACTAACATGGTAGGCCTTGTTAACAAATTTAAGCAATGACTTTTCAATCTTACACTCAGATTATTGAGAACCTATTTACTAGAAAAATGAATCTTATTCATATCGAGCACTGAGCTTCGAACAATGATTTCCGGATTAACCACTTTTTGTTCAATGTCATCATGTTGCTTATTGTCCATCATCTCAACCAATCGAGAAACTCCCATTCCAATAATTGTGGAGGTTGGCTTTCTAACAGTCGTCAACGGCGGTACCAAGTACTTAGAATACCCCATATCATCAAACCCAATAATTGAAATATCTCGCGGAACTTGATAACCCAATTCAATACAGGCATTCAATGCACCAAGTGCCATATCATCATTTTCGCAAATAACACAACTGGGGATATCACCGCCAGACAATATTTGACGCATTAAAATATTCCCACTCTTCGGCTGATAATCACCTTGCTTAACGAGCCCAGAATCCACCTTAATATCATGAGCATCAAGTGCATCCATAAAACCCTTTGTTCGATGAGCAGACGACTCAAATTTATTCAGCCCCTTAATGAGAGCAAACTTACGATGGCCCATGCGAATCGCATATTCAGTTGCAATTTTACCTCCAAGTTCATCCCCGACCGCATAGTTATTAATGTCATTACGATTAATGACTCGGTTTAAAACAACAATGGGAATACCGGTCTTATGCAGATATTCAATGAATTCATCGTCCGAAGCAGACTGGCTAATCACAATAATGCCATCAAAGTTACTAACGGAAATCCCTTGTTCATCCATCGCGTTATCAACACTGTTAATTGACAGGGAATAACCCTTGGGTAGGAGACCCTGTGCCTGCTCGATAACCTCAGTTAAAAAGCTGGCTGATGTACCAGTATCCAAATTGGTGAAAAAGATACCAATCATATAAGAACGATTTGTTACCAACCGTTTTGCACTTAAATTGGGCACGTATCCAACCTGTTTGGCAATCTTCGTAATCTTATCCCGGGTGGCAGGCTTGACCAGCGAACTCCCATTAAGGGCCCTGGAGACAGTTGTATGTGAAACATTCGCCATCTTTGCAATGGTCAAAATTGTGACTGCATTTTCATTCTTATCAATTTCTGGCATGTCTCCAGCACCTCCTCAAGTCTTAATTTCATCGAAATAATTATCGCGTTATCAGCCAATTACGTCAAGCTTACTAGTACTATTAATTATACTATAAAGAGGGTGGCAAAGTATGATGCCACCCTCTTCGTAAACCTATTTATTTTTAGTTAAACAATTTCCCTAGTCTAAGAAACCAAAGTAATTTCGTGCGTTGTTATATGAAATATCCTGAACAATTCTCCCAAGCTTTTCAGAATTATTTGGAACTCGTCCTTGTTCAACTAACTTACCATAGAAGTTGCAAAGCACCCTCCGGAAGTACTCATGTCGTGGATAAGATAAGAAGCTTCTAGAATCAGTAAGCATACCAACAAAGTGTGGCAACAAACTTTCTTGTGCAAAGATTCGTAACTGATCATCCATGCCTTCAGCTGTATCATTAAACCACCAGCCGGCACCAAGCTGGAGCTTTTGGACCGTCCCGCCTTGGAAGCAGCCCATCATGGTTGCTAGCTGCATCCAATCATTGTTATTCAATGAATAGAAAATAGTCTTAGGAACATTATCAGTATCTTGCATTTTTGTAAACAGCTTGGTCAAATGAGTTACAATATCAGGCTGAGTTCCCACGGCATCATAACCAGTATCAGGACCGAGCTTGTCAAACATTGGTCGATTAAGATCACGATTTGAATTGACGTGGAATTGCATAGTCCAGTTAAACTCAGTATTAAGCTTCATCAAGTTTTCTAACAGCATTGTCAAATATTGATCTATTTCATCTTGACTTAGTGCCTGGTTTTGAATCCCTTTATTAACAATTGAATTCAATTCGCCATCGCTAGCTTCCTTAAAATGATAGGTCAATAAAGAATGATCCGATAAACGGCCCCCCATTTCGTTAAAGAACTCAAATCTTTGATGAATGGCTTTGATAATATCGTTAAAGTTTTGAATTTCCACACCCGAAACTTTACTCAAGGTTTGCAAGTATTCACCGAATGAATCCCTATCAATTTGAATCAACTTATCAGGTCGCATTGCTGGCAATGTTTTAAAACCACTTTGGTCTTCTTCCTGTTTGAGCAATTTGTGATATTTCAAATCAGATGCTGGATCGTCAGTTGTGCAAACAACCTGAACATTTGAATTCTTAATTAAATTGCGCGGCTTAAAGTCATCCTTTTGAAGCAATTCATTGGCTTTTTTCCAGATTTCAGGAGCCGACTTCTCAGTTAATTCCTGATCAATATGGAAGAATCTACGCAATTCTAGATGAGTCCATTCATATAATGGATTACCATAGGAATTTTCGATCGTTTTAGCCCATTCGATAAACTTTTTGTATTCATCACCGTCACCAGTAATATATTTTTCATCAACCCCGTTTGCCCGCATTAGGCGCCATTTATAATGGTCACCATATGTTCCTTCATTAAGCCAAATACGAGTAATGTTAGGATAATTCTTGTTTTTATAAATTTCTTCGGGGTTTAAATGGCAATGAAAATCGATAATTGGCATTTTTTCCGCATAGTCATGGAACAACGTTTTGGCTGTATCATTGCCTAATAAGAAATCATCATTTAATAAAGTCATGATCAATTAATCGCTCCTCTTTAATCGTTTGCTGTCGTTTGAAGCTTTTGAGCGCTTTCTTTAGAGATGTCACTCTTGGGTTCGTATTTGTCCCGTGCTTCTTTTTTTGTTTTGACAATTCCCTGAAGAAGATCCAAATGTTCTGCGATATGGATGTTTAAGTAACGGTCATACAGTGCTTGGTTCTGCAATAAAATAGTCCAGAACTTGTCGCGATAAACATAGTGATAGTTATGTTTCAAGTTCATAATAGATCCGTACATAGTATGAAGGATTTGACGTGCATCATCGTTATCCAACAGATCCATAACGTTTTCTGTATTCATATCCTTAGGCTTTGGTGCGGTACCGTCAGTTTGCGCATTGAATACATAGAAATCTTTAACATCATCTAAGTTTTCGTATGAGAACTTGTAAAGTTCCAGCATGAATTTTGGATCCTTATGAGCGATTACTCGTAAAGCCTCAAGCCAGTTGGTTCCGGCTGTTTTAACATGCCAGCCATGTTGCTTAGAAACTCGGCCAATGATTTCATAAACTGAAAGTTTATCTGATCCTGAGTGAATACTGAGTTTGTAACCAAAATGTTCAGCAATCGCTTCATGGATAACATATTCGCGCTCAAAACGTTTCGTATCACCAATGTAATCAATGGCTTTCTGGAATTCACCATAGAAACGAGGAGCCATTGTTACAGGGGTAATGCCGCGACGATTTAATTCATTGGCAAAGAAGTAATGGTTGGGATTTGTTGTTTGGTAAGGTGTTTCATCCATTGAAATTTCAAAGTCCAAGTTATAAGGAACGACGAACTTGGTGTAAATTCCAGCAGCAAACAAAATTGCATCATAAAAAGTTAAAACTGACTCTTCAACATCATGTTTCGTAAACTTAACGGAGCGCCCGTCACCTAAATTAAAGGTTTTGTTCAGATAAGTATCATTAAAATATTTAATTTGGTCAGGATCTAATTGGTTAAAGCGCTTATCAAGTTCTTCATCATTTAATTCAACAATGTCGTTATTAATCTCTTCGGTACAATCCAAAGTAATCATTGAGCAACCAATTTTAACTGCATAATCGACCTCATAAGGTGTTTTAACATGGTCACCATCTGCACCCCAACCGTATGTGAATCCTTCTTCAAAAACGGCCCATGAAGCAGATTGGAACACATCAGTATTGGTTCGGTGCATTAATACTAATTCCCGAATTGATTGTTGTGCCAAGACAGGCATGATGCCACGTCCTTTGAATAAACGTAAGTGGGCATTTGACGCATTACCTAGTCGATCACCTAATCCGAAGGTGTATTTATAATTTCTTCGGGATGTTGGCCGCATCCATTGAAAGCGCTTGGCCAATGCATCATTATTCTGTTCGTTTAGCTCACCAACCAGTAACGTTGAATCACGGTCTTCCAAAACTTCTTCAGCCTGGAATTCACCAACAGTAGAGCGGTTTTCATAAACAACCAAACTCTTTTCAATAATGTTCTTTTCATTAGTGTGATGAAGAATGAAGTAAACGTTTCTTCGATCAACCTGAATTGATGGGGCATAAATTTCTTTATTGCTAAGATTTGTGTAAGTGCCGTCTGCTTCCAAAATTTCCTTTACATCTTCCAATAAATTATTTAAATTCATGATAATTCCTCCAGTTTAGTTTAGTGATTTTTAAAGTTCCTAATAAACAAATTATTTACCGATCTTGCCGCCTTCCCAACGACCGTGATCCAGATCATTAGCGATCTTTCCAAAGCGTTTATCATCAAGCTTATAAAGAAATCCAATAACAAAAGCTGCGATAACCAAGCAAATGCCAGGATAAAGTGTCATTGCAGCCTTAATTCCTCGAAGAGCACCAGCACTTTGGTGAGCATTAGCAACATAACCTGTTAAGGCTAAAATTCCTGATGATACCAAGGCTGCGATCGATTGAGCAATTTTTCTTGAGAAATTAAAAGCAGCGTACGTAATTCCTTCTTTTCTGACTCCTGAGCGCCATTCCCCATAATCAATTGCATTAGATACCATTGCCCAAGTAATTCCGTTTGGAATAGCTAATGCTGTATATCCAATCGTTACTAAGATGACGAAGACAACGACGTGATCAGGTAAAATGAAGTTCAATAAATTTGCAACGGCTCCAATTACAAAACTAACCATTGCAGTTCTTTTTTGACCGAAATGTTTGGTTAACATTAGGGATCATAAATACTCCAAGAATTGAGCACCCCATCATAATGGCATTAATAATTGGCTGTAAGCCAATATTACCTAAGTTATACTCAGCATAGAAAACCATCATTTGATTGTTGGTATTCATAGCCGAAATAGTAAAAATTGTCATTAAGATTAATGCACCCAGTGGACCGTTCTTAAAAATAACTTTGAAGTAATCCTTGAAGCCTTCGTTTTGGGCATTCTTGTTTCTGTTCACGTGAACATTTTCTTTAGTACCCAAATAGCAGATGCCAAACATTAAAACACCAAATACGGCGAAAATAGCAGATGCCCAAAAGTAACCAAGTCGTTGATCGCTCCCACCAATCAAAACGGTCAACGGAATAAAGGCCACTCCAGCAATAAACTGAGCACCAACAGATCCAATCTGTCGTGTGGTTGCCATAAAGCTTCGATCCTGAACATTCCGCGACATAACTGATGCCAAAGAACCATATGGATCATTCGTAAAGGAATAAACTAATCCCCAAATCATGTACGCTGCGTACGCGTATATGATCTTCTGAGTCATTGACAATCCAGTTGGCATCATGAATGTAATTACGGTCAAGATCCCTAAAACAATAGCTGAGATCATCATAATAGGACGGAATTTACCACGTTTCCCAATTTTCTTACGATTATCAACAACGGAACCAGCAATTGGATCCATAAACGCATCAAATATTTTGGTAAAAGCAAAGATACCACCAACAACCCCTGCGCCAAGTCCAACACCGTCAATCCAAAATTTAGTTAAATATGATTGGCCAAGGTCAAACATAAATCCATTTCCAAAGTCGCCAAATCCATATGCAATTCTTTGATGTATAGGTATTCGTTTTGATGAGTCATTCATCAAATTGTCATCATGATTTTTTGCCTCACTGTTCGAAACGCTAGTTTTTGCAGCAGTACTTTCCATGACACACCTCCGAAGTTTAATTTAATATAGTTTTAAACGAGGCCTTCGTTTGTTAGCAATCAACTTAACTTGTTTTGTTAACGCTTACAACTATACCACACTTAAATGCACACGTGAACAGTTTTTTGAGGTTTTATTGAATTTCACATGCCAAACAATCCACCAAACATCGTTATTACTGACAAAGTTCTTCT
>ASXE01000218.1_pt1 | contig 23266 bp, 24 predicted proteins | sample 714208 | NCBI WGS metagenome assembly ASXE01 (sample SAMN02954265, study PRJNA200716) | food metagenome | biome: terrestrial; feature: Turkish kefir grains; material: grain; isolation source: Turkish kefir grains provided by Department of Dairy, Ege University | place: Turkey: Izmir | reverse complement strand
TCACACTATTAGCCGTGATTGTATTATCGTGATTATCATTGACACTTTTGATCGTCAGCAGGTTTGTTAACCATTTTATCTTGTTTATCAGATATGGCCTCATGCCTAAGGTCGTTGGCAATCCTAATTCTAGTTGTGAATGATGGAATTTTGCTACCGATATTCCCAGTATTTCCTGTTAACACCAGCATATACAAATAATAATATCCATTTGTAAGGACATACAAAAGTCCATGAGTGACGAGTTTCCGTCAGCAACTAAATGCGTCAATTAAATAGTAGTTGTATTTGAATTGTCCATCCGACTGGTTAAACTCTGACAGAAATTACATTATTGGCAGTTCCCGTCAAAGTGACTTCCGAAGTAAAGGTATATTTTTCTCCAGGCACTAAAGGATAGAAGAGCCTGTAGTAATTAAAATTACTGACATTGGCTGAAATTATTAAATCATTAGCGGTACCCGTCAAATAATTTCGATGATCTTCAACATCAGTTAACTTATTAAACGGCTGTACCTGAACTCCATTAAGTTGTTCAGTTCCATCTTTGTTATCAGTAACTTTGGTCGCAATATCTTTTGCTAAGCCGTAAGCGTCGCCGTTTTTATCAACTGGATCAACTTTAAAGGTCTTTTTACCATCAACCGTCTCATCGCCAGTCGTATGAACAACTGTATCGTTGGTAGCAAACGAATCATTAATCGATATTAAATTTAATTTGACTTGCATTCGAAAAGCCAATGTTGAATTTATAAGTGTATGAAACCGGAGTCCTACCAGAAAAAGCTGGTATTGTATCTGGACTATTTGTTGATGTGATAACTGCAATTAATGTGATTGCCCATTTTGAGAATCAGATCCCCAAATTCCAAATACCCATGCCTTGTAATCAGCTCTTATGGATGAGTTATCAACGACTGTTGAAACAATCAAAGTATTACTATTTTTAGAAAATCCGTTTGCGCTAACAGTTTGCACTACCTTGGGAACAGATGTCATCGTTGAGATATCCGTTGTCGATGGTAATTGAGTATCGCTTATTTCTATCTTATCAATGCTTAGTGATGACTTGTTGGCCAATATTTGAGCAATAAGGTTGTTCCCGTTAGTAGTTACTTTTGCCAAGTCATATGCCATGTTAATTGCCTCCTTTTACATTAACTTCTTTAACCATGATGGACTGAGTCCCAACACCTACATATTCAATTAGTTTAGAATTGTTCATAAACGCAATTGTATTAATCATAACTCCGTTTAGCGTAGCCGATGATAGTCGGTCCATCAGCACGAGCAATGTTTGGTTAGAAGTGATCAAGCTGGTTGGTAGTTGATCAATATCAACCACTTGCGGATTACCCACCATTTTAGTTCCATCCCAATGATAATCAGTGTGAGCTTTTAATCCAGAACTCTTGGGATCAATTTGAAGCGCATTACAAACAATATTAATGATATCGTTAATTGTTCCACCTGAATGAGCAGCTAGAATTTTTGTCTTAAGGATAAAACGATAAGTATCATCATTGGCTCCATATCTTGGTTGGTGAATATCATCACCGATTTCGTCAAGTTGTTCGCCGACAGCTTCATCAATTATCCATGAACTATGAATACTTTCAAAGTTGTTGTCCAGCCATAACTGAAAACGCGTCAGTATCCGAATTAAAGTGTTGATGTTGCTCCCTGCACCAACCGCAAACCCGCGATCAAACATTTTGAATATTTCTGGGTACACATCTTTATATTTAGTTTGGTACATAGTCGACCTCCACATTATCATCAGTAATAACTGGAATTTCGAAGGCTGTTAGTGCGATGTTATTAGTACTTAGTTTGCTCTTGTCGGTTCCAATCGCGATATCCGCGTAATTGATTCCATCAATCGCATAAATGTTGGAGAAGAACTGATTAGTAACCACTTTGGCTCCCATTTGCAAGCTTTCAATGTAACCTTCGATAGCAGCCTTAATGTCATCGGTACCTTCATTTTTATCAAAGCTTTCATTGACTTTAACACTGACTTTGGCAAAAATCGGTGTTTCTTGTGGACGATCGAAGTAGATCGTGTGCGCTTCGCCAGAATCATCGATTGCTGTGCCACTCTTAGATCCATATAGAGCAATGCCACCGCCGCCAACTCGGAAGATAGTGTTCACCACATCTTGTGCTACACCACCTTGGACATAATAGTGAACGGTCTTAGGTGGATTGCCATACACATCAGGTTTACTAGCTGAAGAATTATAGACACTTTTAACGGCCGTTACGCCTTGTGTGTTCATTAATGCCGTATAGATCCCGTTGATGGTACCAGACTCATTAGAGTTGGATGCTAGAAGTAGCCTTGTTCTAAAATCAAGATCCGTTTCCATATCCTGGCCACCTTCAGCTGCATCATGATTAGTCACTTTATCAATTTCTTCAACAGGCGACTGTTGGTTAACAATTGTACCTGCATCAACATTGTATTGTGATCCTAACTCGCTTGAAACAACAATTGTTGATCCGACTCCGTTTACATCAAGTTGACAATCATCAACGGAATAAAATTCATTTCCCTTGTCATCCATAAATACAGTACCGGTCGGAATTACATAACCCGCAGTACCAGTAAATGATAAGGTCACGCTGGATGCTTCAGCTTGCTTTCGCATTAACCCATAATTGCCGCCAACCCGATCAAGGTTTACACCCGTAGATTGCTGAATGTAGCCAGAGTCATGAACATTTTCACCGTTTTGATCAACATTGACGGCTATTTTGGCCAAAACTCGGGCGAGCGTTCCCCAAAATGACCTGGGCGATACATTGGTATCTTCTCCGTTTTCTCTTCGAATAAAGCCTTGAACGGTATCTAAAGCATCGTCATAATTTAGCGGCGTATAACCATTTTCATCAATCATTGACGACACCCGCCTCCCATACAACTTCTTTCAATTGATTCTTAACTTCAATCGTAATGTGAACTTTGAGCACTCTTGCTTCCCGTTCGAAATCTACACCGTGAATATCATCAATTCGCGGGTCTTCAAGAAGCGTTTCTCTAATCGCTGCAGTCACAAACTGATCGTGAACATTGCTTCCAATTACGGCTCCCCAGTCAAGGCCTTCATCGGTATCAAGAACCCAACCACCTTGGCGGGTATTCAGGGCGATCATACATGATTGTGCGATTTCATCAAGACCGTCAACCATTGCCACGCTGCCTTTATCATCTTGCTCAAAATCGCCTTGATCATTTATATAGACATCCGTTGCCATTTAATTCACCTACTTCATATCAATCTTGCCGACGATAACGCCATCGTTAGCATCATGCATCCGTTTGCTATCAATCTTGTAGACACTATCGCCCTTGGCGTTAGAGGTATCTCGGTCTTCAAACACAACCACCACAACATCCCCCACTTGATAGTTGATTGTCATTTCTGCATAGAATGGCGCAAAACTATGTGAGTCGCCAATGTCATCGTGGTATTTGATCTTAATCGGGATAAATGATGCTTGCAGGCTCAGAAGCTGTGGCCGCTTGGCTCCATCCGAAAACAAAGCCAGCGGCTGAACATTATACGTTTTATCGGCATTCACCTTAACAATTTTGCAGCGAATGGAACCATGAATATCACTCATCACATCGTCCCGAAACATATTAAAAAATTCATTAACGTAGTCACGACTTTTAGTCATTTGGCACGCCTCTTTTTCTGCTTTTCCTTAAGCTTTTTTCGATTAGCAGCGTCCAACTTCGCTTTGGTCTTTTTATCTTTGGTTTCAGCTTTTTTGACCGAAGCTGAATTCTTCTTTTTGTATTTAGAGTAGTCAACCAGGTCAAGTGTTGATGTTCCTGAATCATCAGTAATAGAGGTTGTGCCGCTATTAATTAGTACCCAGCCACTCAAGGTTGTACTTTCAATATGAAAGATATACCCAACGGTAAAATACGGCCTAAAAAGAGCTACAACTTGATAGTGTTGTAGCCCATCATCCGAATCGTCTTGAGGTTCCGGCTCCCCAAGCATTCCGGTATCATAGTTCAAATAGAAGTTCGATTTTTTGTTCTTGGAATAATCCGCAATCTCCAGTCGGCCATTCGGATAAGCTATCGGTGTCTTACACTGCGAAGCAATACTTTTAATGGCACTCATCGGTTTTGCTTTAGCCGTGTAGCCCTTGGTAAACTTCTTATCGTATACGAGTTTTAGCTTGTATATTTTTATCCCGGCCTCCTTGGCAATCTTTTTGATGATTGAAGAACCCTTGGTATTTTTTGCAAAAGATAAGGGTTTGTACTTAGTCTTTTTAGTTACCTTAGCTTTAGCAGTATGGTTAGCTTTTTGCTTAACATATTCTTGTCGTTTCTTTTTGGCAAAAGCATTTTTCTTGGTAATGATTGTATGCCCATAAGCTCGAAGCTGTTTGCTTGTAGCGCCCGGATGGCTATCAATCCACTTACGGCGCTGTGCATTCATCTTGCTATTGTAAGCAGTGATTGTTTGGTCAAGCGTTTTTTGCGCAGAAATTGACCTTGAAGTAGTCGCCTTTTTCTTAACTTCAGGAAGTTTGTCATAATCACTGCCATCAACGATAGTGATTGTTGTGCTTTTTCCTGATGAATCGATTGTCGATGGCGTTGGTGTTGCCAATTTGCCTTCCATGATGATGCCGACGTTATTCGATGAGCCATCTTCACCATACCAGCCGCCATAAACCCGAGCGTTAGAACCCTTCGTCAAATAATTAATATCTTCAGCCGGCAAGTTCATCACCGAAACTTGCGTCGTCTCCTTGCTGCCGGATGCATAGGACGCTTCAATATCCATTGAGATGTTATCAGGTACTTTGGCGTAACTCTTGAGAGTTAATTTGCCTTTTTTGCCATCAATCTCAAGCCTTCGATAAAGCCTAACGAGTTTCATTGCTCATCCCTCCAATCTTCCGGGAGCGCATACTCATTATCATCATCAGAAGGCTCGTCCTCGATTAATGAACTTCCTGAGTCATCATCTAGAAGATCAGAATTGTCAGTGTCATTCTCATCAATATCATCGCTATCGGGATCCTCAATGCCAGGATCAAGATCCTCGAAGTACAAGAATACCGAGACTTGGAAGTTATCAATGCTGACGGTGTTCTCCACGCCAGTTTCATCAAGGGGGATAATCGTCACGCTTGGCAGATTAGCATCATTGATGTTCCACAATGGCACCCCATAAACAAGCTTTTCTCCGGTAATCAGCGGATTATCGTCAGCATCGTATAGGTTGAAATAAAAGTTATCGTAGCGTTCACGATAGTCGAACTCAATGGTGAAGTTCTCGGTTCCAACCGGTAAAACCACATAATTGGGGAGATCACTTGTATCAATAATTAATTTATCTCGTAAACTCATAAGATCCCCCCTACTTGACCCTTATCTTGACGCCAACCGGTATTGATCGGTCAGCGTACTTATTCCATTTGCGTAGTTGAGCAACACTGACATTGTACTTTTGGGCGAATTTATAGTACGTGTCACCCGGCTTAGTAGTTACCGTCCTCACGGCACTCTTGCTATTTTTCTGCTTATGACCACTACCAGATTTTTTGTTAGCCTTACCCTTATTTTTCGATGAATTGGCTTTCTTTTTGACATTTGAATCAGCCCAATCCACCTTCTGTAAAGTAATGGTTAGCGGAACTTGGTTAGTCAAATAGGTGTCGTGCGGCTTGTCAATTCCCGAGATGATCGCGTGTGGGAAAGACGTTTGCCCGATCAGTGATACTTCGGCCGTGTTTTCAGCCCATTTTCTGATCCGTTCGAACTTTTTAACCAATGTTGGAACTGAACCATCTTCACCAATCAGAGCTCCGCCCACTGAAATACTTTCTGTTCCAGCCTGTGTAACCGTATTGATCGGTGTGTGTTTGATGACTGCCGTTTCATTAACGTTAACTGTTTCCGAAAAGTCTTCACTATCAGGCCATAAAATAGCGTAACTTTCTTTGCTGCCAGGGTTCACAGGCGTTATCCACGTCACATCTTTACCACCTGTTTCAGCCATCACTGCGGCGCCAATTGCTTTCTTCAGGATTGCCCGTTGTGTGGCTTTTTGAGCGGATAATGATTTGCTTTGGGCTTTTGAAAGCTTAGACTTGGCCGTAGCTTGTTTCTTTTTGAGCTTAGTTAAGGCACTATTTTGCTCTTTATAAACTTTCTTCAAGTTATCAAGTTGCTTTTTCAAAGATTGCTTTTTAGTCCTTGTTGCCTTGGCATATTGCTTAGTAACAATGGCTATCTTTTTCTTGGTGCTTGCAACCAACTTCTTTTGGTTTTTAACATCTTTAGTCGCATTTTTATAAATTCGCGTATCTTTGACAATCGTTTTACTAGTTGATTGATATTTTTGAAAATCAGACTTAGCAGAATTGAATGCCGTTTTAGCATCGGCTAAGGCTTTCTTTAAATTATTCAATGCTTTTAAACGCTCTCTAACCGTTGAATCAGCCGTCAGTGTAGGAATTGAAAATAGATAGTTAATCGATTTCGATCCATTATCATTATTATTAAACGTCACTAAAACAGCAGATCCAGTTGAATAGATTCCTTCCGGCTCATTATAGGAATACTTCATTCCATAACTGCCCGTGAGATACGTGTGCAGAAATTGTCGAGCGTTGGTCTCAACATTGAAACATCCCACCGTTGCCGGGTCACTCTTTGAGTTATAAGCCCCGCTCTGCCAAAAAACGTACGGGTAGCTTAGCGACTGCGATTGCCATGTTTGCTGCCCAATACTAAAACCCATTGCTGACAGACTAACTGTCTTTTTAGGGTTGTTTAAATTATTGGGGTCACATATACAGTAACTTTCTCCAGTGGTAAAGCCTACCAGGTTAGCGCTTGCGTCATAATTAACTCGTAAAAGATCAGGTGAATTGTAGAGCGACGTTAATGAACTCGCTTCAATTGTTGATCCTGGCTGATAGGGAAATTTACTGATTTGATAACCATTATGCCTGACAGAATCCCAGATATTTCCCGAATTGTCGATGCCAAATGAGGACCCGTGGCCCCCATTTTTAACCGTCATTTTAGAAACATACTTCATCGAACTATCCATCTGCTGATAGATTGTATCTTCTCCGGAACTATATGAAATTAAATAGCCACCACCATACGGGATGCAATACTGGGAACCGACATATGGCGACTTACCAACTATATATTGTGCCATGAGTTGATGAGCCGACTCATTTATATCGAGTCCGGCGCCATTAGCTTGATCGTCGAGGCTATCTAGATAGTCGGTATTTGCCTGATCATACGCTGCTTTGACATTATTTAAAACGGAAAGCGTTGAATTATAGGCATTTTTAGCTATATCTGCCGTGGCTGCCATTAAATAAACCCTCCTTCTCTTTTAGCCATTAAGTTGCCAAAGATTGCCTGAACCTGTTCGTTGACCTGCTTGGAAATATCATTGGCAACTTTAGTTCCAGCATTTTTATCATTAGCATTAACCGTGATATTCATGTTCAAATTGACTGTAACGTTATTACCTTTACCAGAAGTAGGTTGATGCTTATCTGGCATGTTTTTGAGTGGATTATACTTTCTCAGGTTTTCTAGAAGCGCCCGATGCATCTTCTTCTGGGATTCATTGCTGAACACCGAATTAGATACTTTACTCCGAGCATCAATCGCCGAGGCAATTAAACCATCTGCGGTCTTACGCTTAGGATTAATGGCAACCTCTGGTTCACCTTTCTTTTCGCCAAAGATAGCAGGAACACTAGACCAGCCACCATTTCTATGACCCTTTAGCACTTTATAAATGCCGCGGGCGTTACTGGTTCGCTTCCCACCAGAATTATCTTCGTTACCGCCAGATTCCCAAGTAGAGAAGAAATAGTTAGCCGCAGCTGTTGGGCTACTCATTCTTAGAGCTTTTTTAAGCATCCCAGATGCTCCTGGCTCATGTAATGCGTAATCTAATTGTCCGCCAGCATTGTTCCAGCGCATTCCATGTCTTTTCAAATAAGCACGCATTTTAGATTCTCTTCGAGAACCGCCAACGTTAGTCCATTGTCCAAGTCCTGACCCATGGTCACCACTGTTAATGGCAGAAGGGCTTAAAAGTGATTCTTGTTCCCAATTGCCTAAAACTCCGGCAATACCGGCTAATGTGGCAGCAGGATAAGCTTTTTTAATTGCCGCAGCCATTTTTTTAGCACGACTGGCAATATCTCCGTCTAAGAGCAAGTGACGCCGATTGAAACCGGCACTTCTTTTAAGGTGCTTACCAACCCATTTAAGTTGTGGTGCAATTTCTTCGCAACTAGCTTTGATAATGCACTACTATGCTTAGTGTCAGCCTTCTTATTACCATTTGAATGGCCGTGCATCTTAGTAACATCAAACCAACCATTATGCGAATAACCTCCATGCTTCCAAAGTGAACCTTTAGAAACACCAACATGGACATGCATTTCGTGACCAGCTAGGTGCCCCAAAGTAGCGATTGCTTGGCCAGTCTTTATTTGGTCACCGGTGTGAACTTTGATATTTTTGTTAGTTCCAAATTCTTGGTAGATTTCTTGATAGCCGTCATTGCTTTTGACTGTGATAATGCTACCTAAATCTTTGTAATCATTCCATGGATTACTTGTCCCAGTTCGCGTAACTGTTCCACCATGAACGGCACGAATAGCCGACCCTGCTGGCCCTGAAAAATCAACACCATCATGGATTCCTTTACCACGGCGAGCATTAAAACCATTTGATTCAGGTAGCCCCGGTGTATGTCTCCAGTTGCCACCGGCACCGCTTCCACCACCATTGCCTCGGGCATTGTCCATCTGTCGCCATACTTCGGCCGACCAAGGATTACCATATTTGGTGGTAGATCGCTTGCTTAGCCCTTTAATAGCATTCCCAAGAACTGTATTAGACTTGGAAATATTTGATGAAAATTCATTTGCGAAAGCTCTGTTCGGATGGGCATTATTTTTACTAATAATTCTGTTGAGTTCAGTGTGTGAGACACCGGAACCTTTAGCAAAATGTTGAATTCCTAATGAGCGACCTAATTTCTGAGTCTGTGAACCATTCAGAACTCGGTCACGCTTCTTTAAGGGAATCATCCTGTCATTTCCGTGCGGAATTAATAGGGAATTATTACGAATAATAGATTCTTGACGTGGACCAGACTTAGCATCATTCACGATCGCCAACTGATCATTAGAAAGCTCTCCGTTTGAACCCTTAGCGTAGTGAATGGCATTGATAACGGAACTATTACCACCAAACTGTCCAAGGACTTTATCAATTCCTTTAATACCACCATTTAACTGGTGAACAGTATTGGACATTGCTGAATGCGCGTAGTTATCCATCTTACCAAGTGCGTGACCAAAGCCTGTAGCGGTTGCCTTACCAGTTGCTACAACCCCTGACCGCATTTGATTGACTTGCCTTTGAACACCTTTTTGCATGCTGTCATAGGTCGAGATAGCCTGATTCTTAGACTTGGTCGTGTAGTGTTTAGTATCACTATTGATGTTGCGCCACTTCAACGTATTACCCTTATCAAACTGACTCAACTGCTTATATGAACCCTTTTGCAAGGCATCATAATCACTAACAGTCTGTTTCTTGATATCTTTAGTGTGCTTTGAAGTCGTTTTGCTGACTTTCGACCAAACCTGTCCACTCTTCTTACTAAATCCATCAATATCTGACTTAGCTCGTTTACCGCCAAGCTTAGTATTTCCAGTAGCATAACCAGGTAATACACGACCATATGAACCATTGAGTACCTTTTTAGTATCTCGGTGATTAAGGATTCGCTCACCGTGCTTAACATGCGTGATTTCAGGACCATTAGCACCCAACAAACGCGCTTTACGACCGTTTACTGTATATGCTAGTTCTGTGCCACCTTCGCCAACGAGAGCAGCGTGTGAGTGCATTTCTGCACCACTAGTTCCTAGTGCATTAGAAGCAAACACGTTTCCAGGAAGCTTATTAGCATCTTTACTAGCAGTTCTTTTAGATTTAGATGGATTTTTTTTGCCATTCTTCATCTGTGTGAGAAGTGAATTATTTTGTTTAAGGCCATTAGTTAAATTGCTTGCCATTGCCTTAGTTCCAAGATGACCAAGCTTGGTTAAACCACCCCAAAGATTACCCCACCAGGCACCAAAGCGGCTCCAAATGCCTTTAATTTTTCCGGTCCAGGTATTCATTTGTTTCAAATTACCTTTAACCATGGCTGAGGTCTTTTGAACGACTTTCTCATGCATAGTTTCAGCACTGTCAATGGTTCGATTACGGGTTTGACGGGCTGCTTTAACGGTATCATCACGCTCTTGACGTGCCTTTTTAACGTCTTGCTTATATTTACTTTCACTTATGGACTTTGTTACGTAACGTTCTTTGTCAAGTGCATCTTTAGTCGCTTTATATTTCTTGTCAGCAGCATTTTTAGCAGATTTGTAAGTTTTGTTTGCAGAACTTACAGTTGACTTCATCGTTTTATATGAAGACCTGATAATTGAACGAGCCTGTTGCTGAGAAATTTTCGAGGTACGATCTTTTAATCGACCGTAAATAATGGTTTCCTTGTTGGTATTATTGGTAAGTAACTTAGATACTGCCCGATTAGTTGCTGAAATAGCAGCTTCACGGCCTTTACCACCATTTTTTTCACTCCGGTTAATCTTGCTAATTCCTTTAGAAGCATTCGAATAGCGTTTATTCCAATATTTACTATCCGATTTTTCTATTGAACTAGCTTGTTTCTTAGTGATGACGCCTTCTTTAAGCAGCATCTGAACGCGCTTGTTAGATGATAACTTTTCGGAATTTGTATAAGATTTTAAGCCTCTGCGCATATTGCCATAAACATTTCGGTTAATCTTCGATCCGGTTCCCTTGGATACGGTAGCCCAGTTATCATTAGCTTTATCAAATGAAGATGTAAATGACTTTAATTCTTTATCTCCAAACTTATCTAAGCCAAGAGTAACTCTTCGATGATGAACTTTGTTATTAGAATTTTTACGGGCGTTCATAGCCTGTTGATAACCAAGACCATTAGCTGCTTGTGCTTCTGACCCTTGAAGACCCGCTCCGGACTCTCCGGGAACTGATTCTTTCCTTTTGGTCCCGTCAATGTTGCCACCCTTAGCTAAATTCTTTATATATTTGCTTCCAGCAATATATTTAGCAACAGAACCACCAACAGACGATCCAATCATGGCAACCAATGGATTACCACCACTTAGTGCAAGACCCAGGCCAGCACCGACAGCATTACCGCCGGCTTGCCACATTTGACTACCGCCTTGTTTACTATCTACACCTTTTTTAAAAGCACTTACAGCATGTCCACCTATTTGTAAACCGATAGTGGCATAGGACATCCCTTTGAGCAATCTATCACTGCTTAAGGAACTAGTAGCTGCACCGAATCCTGATTGTGCAAAATGGGTACTGCCTGAACGAGTTGAACTAATTGGCCCCTTTCTTCCAGTAACTCTTGAGCCAACTTCAGCCTGTTCAATATCACTAGCTTCCGAAACAGCACGGGAGGTCAGAGAAGCACGCGATTTACTACCACCCATTCCGAGCATGCGTCCAGATAACCCTAGGAGTCCTTTGCCAACTTTTAAGCCTCCCCATACTCCAGCGAACGCAGCGGCATATCCAGCAGCTTTTTTAATTGGAGATGGAAGACCGATAAGAACTTTAAGGAACTTGTTAGTAACGCCTAAAGCTTTGGTAAACAAAGGCAGTACCGTTTTAGTGAATCCCATCCCCATGATATTCACGTATTGCTTGAAGACATCAATCTGATTTTTCCAAGACTGCATATTCTTTTTGGCAAGCGATTGAATGTACCCACTCTTACCATACTTTTGAGCACGACTAACCTGACCGGTTAATGATCTTAATTGTTTAGTATTATTGGCCAGGATTAAGCCTGATTCTTGCCCAGTTGTGCCAAAGAACATGCGGAAAACATTAAACTTATCGGCTGAACTCATTCCAGCAGTTGCTTTCTTAAGAACGTCCATGTTATCAGCAAGTGTTTTAACTTGACCATTGGCTTTTTGAAAATCTGATGGCTTAAGCCCCAGGGCTGACATAACTTGTCCTTGTTGAGACTTAGCAGCCATATTAGGCGCGGCAAACGAATTCATAACCTTACGTAAACCAGTACCAGCAATGGAACCATCTTGTCCGTTATTTGAAAGAACACCGACGCCAGCGACGGTTCTGGCAAGCCCTTGATTAGAGCTATGGGCAGTTGCACCAACATATCTCAGCGCGTTTCCCATACCTTCGAAGTTTGTGGCAGTTAGATCTGATCCATATGCCATTTCGTTCAGAACTTTCTTGGTGTAGGCAGCCATCTTCCTCCTTGAATTACCAGCTTTAGTTTTATAGCCAAACTGTTCAAGCGTAGGAGCACCATAGTTAACAACCGAATTATATGGATCACCAGAAGCTCTCGCGGCTTGCAGGAAGTATTTATGTGATGCTAACTCCTGTTTTCCGTTATAGCCTCGACGAATGAGTTCTTCGCCACCTTTGGCCATCGCTGTTGGTGAAACACCATACTGTAGTGCAAAACGGTTGTTTTCTTTCTGCATTGCTGCAGTTTCACGCTTCGATTGAGAAGTTGATTCCCCACCAGTCTTTAATAAGTTTTTGATAGTAATATACTTATTCTGCAAATTCGTAGCTTCGTTTGCTGATTTAAGAAATGCGGCTCCAACCATCCCTGCACCCATGGCAATTTGCGAGCTGATGTTCACAAAATCGTTGCCGGCATCATAAAGATTCCTGAAAGATCTAGTTGTTTTACGGCCACTTCTGCTTAGATTATCAAATGACGACTTACCTTTTGTACCGAACCTTTGAACACGTGTATTTGCATGATCAATATCACTACTTGTTTGCTTGAGATTTGTCTTTACTTTGAAGTTTGCCTCTTTAGGCAAACGTTTAAATGAGTTTCTGGCTTCCTTGGAAGTATCAGAAAAAGCCTTGCCGATTTGCTTCGCGGATTCACGAGAGCTATCAGCAAGGCCTTTTAGACGATCATTTATTTTATCTGTATCGCTTATAAGGCTATCAGACATTTTCTTCGATTTAGAAATTAAGCTTTCATATTTATCTTCAAACTTGGTCAATCCCTGAACCGACATGCGATCGCCAAAATGGGAAAGTTGGTTGTTGGCCTCACGGCTTGATCTGATAAGCCGATCCATCTTGTCATTCGCACGATCAATCGCATCCATGTTTTCTGATACAACTCGGAATCCAACTTTGGCACTTCTTGCGTACCCCATGTTAGAATCCTCCTCGCATTTGTGACTGTACTTCCATGCGCTTAGAAATCGCCCAATTGAAGACAGACAGTTCATCAGCATTCATATACTTAATTGGCCGAGGCAGTCCGCTTTCTAACCCATTATAGATATAAGCAGTCCAGCCAATTGATTGAGACGTTGATTTATTAATTAATGCCTCAAGATCCGTTTTACGAATAAAGTGATTAGTTAAGTTCTTGCACAAGAAACCGGTCAGCTTCTGAGCAAACCTTCATAACGCCAGAATGGTTTTCCCAGAATTTCCAACTCATTTTTTCCGGTTTTCCGCCAACAGTGGGCGTACCAATAAGCGGATTAAGTCCAAGATCATCGTTACCGTTAATAAAGGCATCCCAGTAGGCATGACGACTAACATCTGCCAAATCAGTAAATTTAACTGCTTGTTCAACACCTGGAAAATTGAAAGGATACTTAATGTTTTGCTTGGTCTTTTTGTCCCAAAGGGTTACAGAGCCAACAATCATGCCATTTCGTTCAGTTCTAACCAATTTTGGTTCCTTAACAGGTGTCTCGGTAGCCTTTTTAGTTGTTGACTTAGTTTTAATTTCTTCTGTCATTTCAAACATTCTCCTTTATTTATCAATTGAATATAAATTTGTTTATGCAGTAATCGGGTCAACTTGCAATACAGAAGCCTTAAAGACTACAGAAACACTTGGATAATCAGCGTTAAGAGTTGTATCAGTAGGACGGGTAATTCGTGCACTATCTGTATGGAAGTGAGCAAAGCTTGATGTTACTGATACAGGGACGCCAGTCAAATTGTTGGCCAAGTCAATGAGATGAGCATAATTGGCAGCATTAGGATCAACACTAAACGTAAACGTACCAGAATGATCATGGTTAATGGCTGATTTACCATTACCATTATTATCAACCGAATCAGTAACGTTATCGTTGTTCCAAGCAATAGCTACTTTATCGCCAGTGCCAAAGTCAGTAAATGGGAGGCCATCAATTTGAACTGACACTTCCCAAGGGTCAAATGTATGTTGAGTAAGTTTCATTTTCTACGTCCTCCTATAAATCGATTTCGCCAGAGATATACGCATCGTCAATCGCATCGGCTGGATGGTACTTCCAGGACAACCCGCGGTAAATCCGTTGAGAAACATCCACGTCCTTCATGTCCTCACGAGGTAACGCGGTGACATCGTAGTCCGGCTTGCCATTTGCTTTTTCACCAACGCCACCATTCCGATAGAGTTGATCAAAGACGCTCTCAACGCCCGACTTAAGCAAGTTAATACCGGTGTTATCATAAGAAATTTTAGGATTTTTAACCATGATTTCAGTAAGCTTCTTGTTGCTATGCTTGATAATAAAATCACGTCCAAGAAGCATATCGATATAGTCGCCACTTAACGTCTTGCCATCACGCACAATTGGCATTCCTTGAGCATAGTAGTAAGTGTTGATGTTACCTTCGGTGTAAGGTGTCAGTTGATCCTGTTGGAATGACAGTTGATCTTGTGGTAAGACACTTTCATCCAATCCCGATGTATTAGCGACATCGAAACTGCCAACGGGTAAAGAGCCAACGGCTCCAATCGTTCCAGATGAAAGAACATTAGCATGTGTATCGTCGGTATGGGCTTTAAAAGCAATTGTATTAACATTTGATGCGTAGGCAGCCGTATCGGAAATATTATCCACATCCACGGCTAAGATACCGGTGTTCTGCGCCTCAATATAATTTGAAAGCGCCGGAATTTTACTTTTATCGATTCCTACTGGAATCAAATACTCATCCCCGGAGTTATAGAATTTCTTAACTGCGGAAATTAGATTAGTTGAATCAGCCATAATATTTTTCCTCCTAAAAAGGAATTTTACGATTACTCGCAAAACTCCTCATGTTAGATATTCATTATTTAATTCACTACTTTTTTGCTGCTGAAGAAGCAGGTGCTACTGTGCAGTAAATCCATCATCCTCATGATACAGTTACATCACAAGTTGCTGTAAACCCACCATCCTCAGTTGTGGCAATAATCTGAGTGTGGCCGGCTTTAACATATGAAACCTTGCCAGATTTATCAACCGTCGCAATGCCTTCATCTTTAGATGAAAATGATACATTTTTATTAGTGGCAGTGGTAGGTGTAACTTTGGCCGTTAATTGTTCATTACCGCCGGTATGTCCTGAAATGGATGTTTTATCAAGGGTGACGCCGGTTACTGGGTTCAAATTAGCGATTACTGTAACTTCAGTAGTAGCGGTAATATCATCATTAACCCCAGTCTTAAAGGTAATAGTAGCGTGACCAGCAGACTTATAAACAATTGTGAAACTGCCATCTCCATTTGGTGAAACGGTCGCTACATCGGTATCACCTGACGTTGCCGTTACATTCTTTTCGGTGGCGGTTGCTGGCAAAAGAGTCGTTGTAACTTTACCAGTTTGACCGACGACGCCTGAGATTGAGGCATGATCAACCGTTAAACTAGTTGGCGATACATAGGTATTTTGGGCAACTGCTTTCACTACCAGAATTGCTTCCGGGGGGTTAGAGCCACCAAAAGCCGCCTTAGCATGCTTATAAACTAATGAGTCGGGATCAAAATCATCACCGACTTCTCGAAGATCGTTGTACTGAGTTTGAGTTGCTTCAGTTACATGGGAATCTTCAATCAAATACTTTGGAATTTGATCCCCAAGTTCCTTGACCTTTCGAACAGTCTTTACTGAAGTATGCACTGGGCCAAGTGGTTCATTTGTAATAGGCATTATAATTCCTCCTAATTCTTCGTAATCTTTTCATTGTTGCTATCGATGGCTTCAATAGTTGGCAGATCAGATTCAAAGTTACGCTCTAATCTAATCTGTAAGTCAAAACCATACTGCTGTTCTGAATTGTTAATCCCAATCACGCTTCTATCCTGCGGATCAAGAATGGCAACGATAATAATTCCGCGTTGCTTAACCTGATAATGAATTTCTGGATCACGTAAATTGGCTTGGAGATTATCCATTATATCAAGTGCCCTGGTTTCGGTTTCGGCATGAATAGTGATTGAGATATGGGTATCAACCGGTTCATGCATGGGATACATATGTTGAACCGGCATAACCAGACTGCCACGGGGATGCACAGTAATAAAAGGCAATGTTGGCTTCGTGCCAAGTGAATAGTCTTCAATTACATGTTTTTCATCAAGATTGGTCAAAGAACGGATCGTTTGTCGCATTGTTGCGATTGCTTCCGTCCAGTTGATGGTTCGCTTCATCGCTATTCACCTCTTGACTGTTAGACCGCAGATAGTAGATACAAGCATCAGACATGCCATAATAGGGATCCTTACCAACAACCTGTAAACATTCCCAGTTCTGATCATCATTGCCGGTTTTAATGGCAACGATCGTCCCAAACGGAACGTCCTGAAGTGAGTACCATTCATGGCTGCAATTAATGCTCTTACCGTCTCCAGTTAGGATAATTTGATTAGCATTAGCATTCGGACTAACTGGAGCGATTGGCTCACTGACGTCAATATAAGGCTGCTCACGGAAATTAGTTCGTAAAAAGTCGCCGGTTAAGGTTATTCCGCCGTCTTGATACGACGTATTCCGATAGATTCGAATTGGAATGCCGTAACGCTTAATCAAATTTCTTTTTATAAACTTCAAATTTCTATCACCTTACATCCGATTGATTTGTGCAATGCACCCGTATCAACAAGCGGATCGTCTTTACCCTTATTCTCGATGGTTATTGGCGCGTTATGCGGCGTAACTTTAAGCTTGATTTCATCTTTGATCCGTTGTTGAATTAATCGACCCACATCTTCATACAGTTCATAAGCCGTTAATTCACTATTCATGATGCGACTAAGGTCACGTTCAACAAGCTCATTGATGCGAAACATCCCTAAGTCAATGCCATCTCTAAGAAATGAGCGTTCAGGGATTTTAACGTGCTTAAGCTTATAGAAGCTCCCATCTTTCATCGGAATGACCAAATATGGACCGTTCTTAGGATAAATCTCAGCACCAAATTCATTGACAGTAGCAATCATCTGTAAAAAGGCCAGTGACTTATTGCCAACTGGGATCATGACACCAACTTCCACGCGGTAATGATTGAGGGCTCTCAGTTCCTCTTTAATTTTGGGGAAATTATTGTCATCAGAAAATAGTTCAGCCAAGTTTAATTCGCCACCTTGAATGTCCATATCGGCTCAGTAGGTCATTTAGCAACTCTTCCCAATGATTAGTCGCATTACCATTGTATTGGGTGTGTAAGTCCTTAAAATTATCCACCAGGATACCTTTGCCAAGGTCAGAATTGATCCAAATCAGTGATAGAATCTTCATTTCCATGGCTTGGTTCCAAACAAACTGATCAGTAGGAATGTTTAGTGGTTTAAGCAGGCCATAAGCAATTTTAAGTAAATCATTTAATGCATCATCGCTTACATCAACATCTGACAGCCTTTTAACACTGGCAATGACCTCACTTTGGTCAAATGGATAGTCCATATGATCACCTTCTACTTGGATCCTTTAAAGATAATGATATCTTTACCAGGAGTGAGATCGGATTGTGGATAGATCCGATTCAAGTTGGCTAATTTACGAGTTGTCGTATTGTTGGCGGTTGCGATTGCCCACAGCTCATCGCCTGGCTGTACGGTATAGCAAACATTGCCATTTTTAGAAAAATTCTTGGATGTATCAATTTGATCTGGGAACATAAGCTTTCCTCCTTATTTCAAATCATAGTGTGCTGAGTTACTGGTTACGGTTGGTTTTTCAGCTTCCTGCGGCAAATTATTTACCCGCCAAAACATCAAGAATAAAGACTTGTTTGGCCACCGTAATTGTGGGCACAAACTTCTCATCAACAATTGTTTTAACCGTTACTGGATCATCACTGGCTTTGGTTAACAAGGAAACCCCTGTGTCGAATAGAGCAACGCTTCCCATTCCAGCAGTACCAGATAAATTTTCTTCAGGCGTTTCAACAAAATTCATCTGGCCAACCGGTGCGTTGGCACTTCCTGGAAGAAAAATAATTTTACCATCAGGAATGAACTTCTCGAACTTGCCGTTATTATTCCATCCCTTGTCATAAACGACTACTGACATCCCCAGGACTGCCGAGAACCATTGAACAACCATTGGCTGAGTAAGAATATTACCTTGTGGTGATACAGAACCCGTAAAAATAGTATTATGGAGTGCCTCGTTATGCATCAGTGTGTACATCGTTGCCGAGTTCATCAGCGCCCGATTTAAAGCTGTTCCTGACTTCTGTGCCGCGGTATCCTTCACAGACTGAACATCATCGTAAGGATTAGATGCAGCATCAGTCCACGGCTTGGTTGCTTTAGCACTCTGGTATTTTTCATATCCGTAATCTGCCACTAGGTTCCCAATAGTTAATTTACCGTTCAAGAGTGCCTGAATTGCGTAATATTCGCGTGTAAAGCGAGCTCGAATAAGCAAATTAGCTTGATCATCATACAGCTTCTTGGTAATGGTCAAAATAAGGTTCTGATCGTTAGAACCTAACGCGTTGTTTAAATCTTTGAAATCAGTTTCGTTAAGATTTAATGAGTTCTTAAATTTGTAAGTCGGCAGTGTGCCCGTGGAAAGTGAACCACGTTCAACTGGCAAAGCTACTGAATCTTCTTTGGTATAATCTAACGGTGCTGGATAAATATCCTGACCATTAAGCAGCTTAACATTGTCAGCTTTTTGCTTAGTTGGTGTAAATAGAGCTTCCATGAGATAGGGAGCTGTATATTCTGGATTGCTATTCCAATATCCTTGTAAATAGTTTGCTTGAAGCAAATCAAATGGTGTTGTCACGATATCACATCTCCTTATCGATTAATTAACTGAATACCTGGTGTTTTACCAGCAACTGCCTGCAAATCAGTCACAACCGTACTATCAAGCCGATTTTGGCGCAGATAAACATTATCAAACCAAATCGTTACGTCAGCATCGCCAGCAGTAACATCAGTATCAGCAGCGATTACGCCAGCAAATACTTGACCACCCCCACCAGTAAACTTAGAAAGTTTAGTCGTGCCTTTGGATTGATCGGCACTCAACCAGTCGGACTTTGCACCAACTGGCGTACCTTGTAGGAGAACCTTTTTGCCACTAGGATTAGCGCTAACGGTTGAACTATCAATTGTCCCCGGTAAGCCAACAGTTAAGTCGGGTCTTACTCGAGGATCAGAATTAGCAAAATATTGTTGTACCATCCTGTTTCACCTCATTTATTATTTTTGATCAAAAAACTTACCCTTAAATCGGTTAGGGTCTCCAAGGGTATTTTTGGCAACAATCTCACCAAAGCTCGGAGCTTCAGTAGTTTGTTGCTGATTGCTTTGTGGAATGTTGTTATTTTTAAACATGTCCTGCTTTGTCTTTTTAACGACGCGATTAAGTAAATCCTTGAAGTTGTCAACATTGTGTTTAGTCGCTTCTGGATCATCACTAATAAGTGTCTCAACATCCTCATTGGTAAATTGGTAACCGGTATCTTTAAGCTGATTGAGTACCTCGCTACGCATTTCTGATCGATTCTTCTCAGCCTTGAGCTCTTCATTCTCTTTAAGAATTTCATTGATTTTCTCTTGCTGTTTTTCATCGTCAGTCATTTGGGCGTACTTTTCGGCACTACTCTTGCCGACCTTTTTTCCTTCTTCAATGCCTTTTTTGCGGGCACGAAATTCACGATCTTTGAGCAATTTATCAACTTCGGTTTGCGTAAACGTCTTGTCATTGCTACTGTTATCGCCATTATTATCATCAGTGTTGTCATTTGACGATGTGTCATCATTATCAGCTTGATCACTATTACCATTAGTATTTTGATTGCTTTGATTCTGATTGGCATTATTGGTGACAGTGTCGACAAGATTCTTAATAAAGTCTTGAGATGGTTGGCCGTTTTGATTACCAGAGTTTGTTGCGGTATTGTTGTTGGCATTCTGGCCACCTTCGCCACTTTCTTCACCTTGTGCACCAGGTTGGGATTGGCTACCTGCTTGGCCAGCATCAGCAAAATACTGCAAGTCCATGTTTAATTTATCTGATTCCATGTGTTGCCTCCGTTTATAGCCTGTCGGCTGTTAATTCCTTGCGCAGTTTAATGTCTTAAGCATGTTTGGGACAAAATAAAAAGCAATGAAGTTTTTACTCATTGCTCATCATTACTTGTTTGATTTTTATTTGAATGGTCAACTGCTGCTATGGCGCCAGCAACGCCTAATAATGGAACTAACGAAACGTGTGCTATTTTGGTGCAACGACAGTTAGGGTGGGAGTCATCAGGGATGCTTGGAGAGTTTGCATCATTAACGGCATAGGGCCCATCTTCAGCAATTGCTTCACATATATCACACGCTCCTGGTTGAGTTACCCAATCGAAGTAAGCAATTCCTTGCGACCTAAATACCTGCGTTGTCGCTCTGTCTAAAACGCGCGCCCGTTCAGTAACAATCATGCGTCTGATATAAGCATCATTAGTTTCAAATAAGCCAGTTATCGTCTGTGGTTTAGCCGTACGAATACTCGGAAATAACTGGTTGACATCTGCTTGTTTTAATCCAGCTCGCAATGATTTAGCCACTAATGATTGGACGTTGTTAACGAGGTTATCGTTGTAGAGCCAGATGTTGTCGCTCCATTGATTGCCATTAATTGTTGTACTGATGATCTTTTCGGAATTGCGTAAGATTTCTCGCTTAGTAATGTTGGCTTCTTTCACGACATCCGCCCCAGCCTTTTTAGCTAAACGATCGTTATTGAATTGACGACTAACGTCCCGTTTAAAATCACTGTTTAACGTTCGACCAAGTGATTTAATCGTAGCGATGGTAGCACCGGCAATGCTGAACCCAATTAAAGAATTCAAAGTATGATACCGATCAATTGGTGCATTCCTGCTATATTCTTTAAATCGGTTTTGAGATTGAGAATCAGCATCCTTAAGTGTCGCCCTTTGAAAATGAAGCAAACGACGTCTATCAGCATCGGAATCCCGTTTTAACAGCTCAACGTATTTTAATAGACCGGCTACTCCGTATTCAGCAATGAAGAAATTAAGATGATCCTCAATTTCTTGTAATGCCACTTGATAGGCATCATGAACTCGACCATATAATTCTTCATCACTCTTAAGTAGTTTAGCAATATATTTTTCTCTTGGGCTGAATTGATGGGCTTCATGATGCATCATCCTTAGTAGGTGACGTGTCATTTTGACTATTATTAATATCACTATATGGATCCGGCATTCGTTTCTTGTTCTGCTCAGCCTCTTCATCTTGCTCAGCCGAAATCTTCTGCATTTCTTTCTTCGCATCTGGAACGTTTGAAAGTGACGCAATGGCTGTCTCACGTGAGGTAGTTGATTGTAATTCGTTAGCTGTCTGTGCTTCAGCTAGTAAATTATGCGGAATGGTGAAGTTAAACGTATACTCCAAATTGTCGACATCATTAACGTCAATTCCTTGAGCTTGTAATGCACATGCCCAAATTTGAGTAAGGGCCTTTTTCATCTTAGTCTCTTTATTGAGCGCCTTAATCTTCATCGAATGAATTTTAAAATCAAGTGCTTGTGCGGCTGATGTACTGAAATCGATATTGTCTAAATTCGGAATCTGTGCGACCTGATAAATAAAGTCCGTATCATGCTGAATCTGGTTCTCTTGTAATTGATCCCCAGTCGGTTTTTCCATAAATTCCGCATCCGGTGTTGGCAGCGCCTTTGACTCATCAGTATCGGCCCAGGCTTTATCCAAATAAAGATTCAGAATCCGGGAGCTTTTGATTTCTTCTAATTGATCATCATCGAGCTCAGAATTAATCACTTTCAAAACACTAGCAGCAAACGAATCCGAATCGTTGGCCTTGGCACTCATGGCGCTATCTAAATCATCGACCAGGCTAATCAGATCATCAAACACGCCGATCCGTTCCTCGTTATCCATAATTTCTGCCATTGGTAGTTGATCAAATGGGTGTGCTAACTGATCATCCACTCCGGTGTCTGGATCAGGCTCTTCATCAAATGTTAATGAATCGTTAGTGGTAGCTGAATTGCTGAACGGCACGGTATCATTGACCTCAATTAATTGCCCATGTAAAGACTCATTGCCTTTATTGTCTGGATAGTAACTATAGGTAACGCCAAATAGCGGCTTATCTTGAATTGTATTGTCATAAACCATAAACGTATTGAGAGGATCCAGGAAAGTGATATAGGGATAAGCATTTTCGTCAGTGTAAAGATACAGATATGCGCGTCCATACACGCTTGACCATTTAGAAGCTTCCGTAAACACATCATCCAAGACTTGATGTTTAGTCATTGCCGTGATCAAGTCATTAACTTTGTTGCTCTCCGCTGTCGCTTCTTCTGATGGATCCTGATAAGCAATATCAATTGGCGTCCCGATAAAATAACCGTTGAATGAGTCAACAAGCTTCTTAGGCATGTTAACAATTCGACGGTTGTCTGGATCACCATGTGGCGTTGGTTTGCGATTAAGAATGTTGATGTGTCGGCCTTTGTAATATTGGCGCTTCATAACGTAAGTTGGCATCAGCATTGTTCGATGCAATTTAATCATGTTGAATAAATCATTGGGATTGTCTTTAATTTTTTGACTAGTCGGAATAATGAAAAAACATCGTTATACGTCTAGATAAGCACTGCCAGACAGATTAAACGGTGTTATCAATTTGTCCAATCCCATTTTCGAGGCATCCCGCCGGAAATAACGTATCTTGAATATTAGGATATACTTTTTGTAAAAATTTCACTAATTTTCATTCATTAAATACCTCGCTTAAACAATTTAACTTGGCATTGATATGCGGAATCAATCTTCAAATCCCAGCTTACGAGCATTA
>ASXE01000005.1_pt1 | contig 40451 bp, 52 predicted proteins | sample 714208 | NCBI WGS metagenome assembly ASXE01 (sample SAMN02954265, study PRJNA200716) | food metagenome | biome: terrestrial; feature: Turkish kefir grains; material: grain; isolation source: Turkish kefir grains provided by Department of Dairy, Ege University | place: Turkey: Izmir | reverse complement strand
CGGCTTTTATGGCACCATGCACATAGAGTTTTCTGAGTCAGAAGCTAAGCCTGGTTGATCCAGTATTTCTGGCTTTCCTGATGAACACGTTTGGTGTATATGCCGGTCATGGCATGTATTACTCAGCATACGGTCCTAATAATGGTGGTCCTATTGGTATGCAATCAGTAGGTTCTGGTGCTACTTTTGGACGTTTTAATGGGATTAATACTGAAGGTAATTCAAAGAACTCTGCTAAAGTCAAAGCTAATAGTCAATTACAAAAACAGATCAAAAAGTACAAGTTGGCTCAGGACTTCTGGAGAACACTCCTAGAAGCTTGCTGATAAGTTTGGTGATCAATTTAATGGTGCCAACTCCATTTCAGGAAGTCATGGTTGAAGTCTGCTGCTCGTAAAATGCATGTAAGTTTGACCTGACGGATTTGTAAAAAGATGTTTTAACGCGTTAGCTCTGAGTGAATCAGGTAACCGCAATGTTAAACACAAATTCACGATGTCAACTCTGGTGGTAATGAGGCTCAAGGACCATTGCAATTTACACCACAGACATTCAAAACCTTTGCTATGCCCGGTCATGCCGACCTTAATAATCCATATGATGAGTTGCTGGCCTTCTTCAACAACTCAGATTGGAGAAATTCAATTGGTTGGACTAGTATCTGGGGCCATACAAAATTTGATTGGCTGCATTCTGGCCCTCAAGGGCACAGAAGATTTGCTAATGGTGGTCTTGCTACTGCACCTAGTGTCTTTGGCGAGGCAGGGCCTGAAATGGCTATTCCACTAATCCCAAGTAAATCAACACGTGCTTGGGAATTGATCGGTAAAGCTATAGCAATTTTATCTGGTCAATCAGGCTTAAATCAAAAACAAGCACAAATTGATAGTAAGAAAGAAAAAGAAGAACATGGTTTTAGACAAGCCGTACTTTCACTCTTAACTCAATTAGTTGATAAGAGTGATGTTGCTGATATTAAGCTTAAAACACCTGCTGGACGTACACTCTGGGAGGTAGTTGAGCCGTTTAGTAGAGCTGAACAACGTGCACAAATGATTAAATTAAGGAGGGGATTAAGTGGACGATAATTATTCAGGTTTGGTTTTTCAAGGTAAAAATTCTAGAGATTTAAACCTACTGATACAATATCCGTTTAATATTACACGTCCCGTCTCTGACCTTGACCCTACTCATATCAAAGGCCGAAACGGTGATTTCTTACAAGATAATAATTCTTATCAAAACGTAACTGAAACTTTTAATGTATTGGCTCATCGACCCTTTGATATTAGTCAGTTTGACTATGAGCGGAGCATAACAGATTGGCTTGCTCCTTCCACAGGGAGCAGAAAATATCAATATTTACAATTCGATATAGATCCTGAATATGCCTATAGTGTAATTCAAAAGGACCCTTTTTCTTTCCAATGGAATGATCAAGATCCTACAGTTGCCACAGGTACAATTCCATTTTATTGTGAGCCATTTCAATACCGTGTGGATGGGATTAAATATATCCCATTGCCACCTTCTGGTGAAGTTAACAATAATGAAATGCAAGTGGCAATACCTAATTGGCATTTTATAGCTCAAGGGACGTTTACTTTAAACGTAAATGACATTCCTTATGAGTTTGACAATATGAGCGGTGAATTTTGGCTAAATGGTGATACAGGAGATACTTACGATAAAGATGACAATTTGTATAACAATCAAACTGAATTTCCTAATCTAAGTGTTCCAATCTTAAAACCAGGGTTTAATAAAATATCGATTGCTACAGAAAATGGGGCAACAATTACTAAGGCTGAGTACATGCCAAAATGGAGGAGGTTGATTTAATGGCATTGATTACTACAGGGCAGATTCCACAAATAGATTATGGTCAGTACGATCAACTATTAGACTATCCGCACTTATACAAGTCGATTAATGATGATTTCTCTAGACCCGGTTTAACTTTAAACGATGCTTTAACTTGCACAGTAACTTGGAATCGCAATGAATATCCTACCTTGCAATTAACTTATCCTCGGGACGGCAATCATATGATAGAGCTTCAACAGGGGCACTATATCATGGAAGACATGGGTTATAAGCTAATCCATCAACTTTTTAAGATTACACATGTCCAGCAAGAATTAGATCAAGTGGTTGTAAGTGCTGAACATATAGCAGCTACACTAAATGACTGTACTGTATCTGACCCAATTCAATTAGTTAATGCAACAGCTCAAGACTTAATGAATCAAGTCCTGAACTCTATGAGTCCTGGTAAGGATTTTACTTTTGATAGTAAGGTTTCTAAGTTGAGTAATGTTAATGTTGAAAGCGGTCAACAAGCTGGTGCAATCTTGATCAATCCAGATCAAGAGGGTGATCGAGCGGTTAATTCAGTGCTTGGCTTGTATGGTGGTGAACTTGAATTTGATAACAAGGAGATCCATCATAGTGAACACGCCGGCATGGATACAGGAATTGTCATTGATTATGGTAAGAATCTAGAATCATTTAGCCACGATATTTCAACTGAAAATATGTGGACAGGTGCTATTTTCATTGCGAAATATACGCCTGGTCAAGCAATTGCTAAAGCTGATTGGAGTGGCTGGTCAAGCTGGTCTAGCAGTTATCCTAATGTTGGTATCTATGCTGCTGGTGGATCAGTAGAGATCTTTGATTCACCAGTCGATGGGCATCATGCAATTAGTGACGTAACTACAGGAATGAAATTACAATTAGGAACTCCAATTCATGATGGTGATTTTACTCCCGATGGCAAATATCAAATTAATACAGTTAATGGCGATGACTGGTATCCTATTGCTAGTGGCGGATTTATTGATGCCAGATGGATAAGCTTTGATAAATCAGGTAGTTACATGGTTAACGACGTTACTGGTGAATTAACTGTACAAGCTAATGATCCTAATGATGAATCCGGTAATGGCTCACGTGTTTACATGTCTGGAAGTGCTGTTGTAGCTTATAAACCAGGTGAAAGTATTCATGTTTATGAATCACCTGAAATTGGGCCGGATCATGTTAGAGTTCCAGGTTGGACGGTAAAAAACGGCACAGTCATTCACTATGATATGATTGAGCGTAACCAAAAAGGTGAAACATGGTATCGTATTGGTTCTGGCCAATGGATATATGGACCTCACTTATCACTTGCACAAGATGGCTCTTATCAGTCATATTCTAACTATGGGTATGGCTATATTAAGAAAAATGCTGTTAAATATCGCTGGGATAAGAAACGCGATGAAATGGTTATTACTGCTAACACGGAAATTATTGGTGACAAATCTGAAAATCATAAATCTGCTAGACACTGGAAACTCAGAGAGAAGAAAGTCAAGGTCCATGCACATCGAGGTAGATCTACCATTGATAAAACAATTGTTTCAGGTGGCCATACCTATCATCATACTAAATATGGTTGGGTTAGTTCTGGTTCAATTGATTACAAGCATAGGGGCTCAATCAAGCCGTCCACTGCAGATCAGATTTTAAAGCAACGTTTAAAAGACAAATCTAAAGTTGAAATTTATGCAACTCCAGATAGAAACAATGCTCTTAACTGGGCAATCCCAAGTGGCACTCAGTTTACAATTGACTCAGGTCATGAAGCTAAAGGTGGAGATGGCAAGACTTATGTTGAAGTAACTTATCATGGTAAAACCGGCTGGCTGCCAGAAGACAATATTGATTCTAAAAAGTCAGATTTAATTGCACCTGATGCTAATGATAAAGATGAATCATCTAATCCCAATCCTAATATTGATACTTCACACAATGAAGTAACTGTTAAAATTGGCCCTCTGTATGCTGAGGGCTGGGGTACTGATCCAAACGTTGATAAGGTTAATACTGTGGATGTTAGTTCCTACTTGGAGCATGATGATCAAGACCTATCTGGTCAACAAACAGATGGAACCTTTGTTGCTACCTCAGATGATATTAGACAGGTAACAGATGTTGGTAATAACTATCTAGTTGAACATAGATATGGCCATCTAGATGTCCAAGACACTTTGACTTATCAAGAGATGTCAGGGCTTAATGCTGATAAAGTCCAACTAAGCTTATATGACTATGTACATTGCAAGTATGATAAATACCACTTGAATGAAAAGGAAGAAATTAATTCAGTTATTTGGGATGGCCTGGCACACCACTATCAACAAATTTCAATTGGCAAATTGCCCGAGCCATGGCAACACCTGCTATTACAGCAAGCTAAAGAACAAACTAGTAGTGCTGTTGGATCATATACTAGACGCACTCAAGGTTGGCTGAATCGTTTTGAAGATATGATGCATAGTGAGGGTTCTGATAGGCGAGCAAAAGAAAACAAGATGATGGAAGATCTTGGAATGCTTCGGCATGATATGACTTGGAAAGACAAAAAAGGCAACGAGCACAAGTTGAAAGACGTATTCCTTGAAAGCCGTAAAGAATTTGAAAGTCATTTTCAGAAAATTGATGATGATGCAAGTGATATTAAATCTTGGATCGATGCTCCTGGTAATGGGATCATTCAAGCCATACCAAACTGGCAAGCACCACAGCAATTAACTGCTAGAAGTAGTAATAATAGTAAGATGGTGTTTGGTGGTAATGGACTAGAATTCTATGATGAAACCCCTGGTCAACAGCCTAGTAAATTACTTACCGGTTTAGATAGCCGTGGCAGACTTTATGCTGATTCAATTGAGGGTGTAAAAGTCAAAGCTATGGAAATTGACGCGCTTGAGATGCACGGCCATCTAATAAGTGAAGACCCTGGTACGAATATGAAAGTTTACATTGGAACTGAGAATCCAAGCTCAACCTTGAACCCGTGGAAGAGTGGTCGAGTCATCTGGGCTGTATCTGATGACTATAGTTCAATGATGTCGTCTGGTCAGATTGCTACTACAAGCGGCTCTGCTACCACTCGTATTCACCCATCAGCAATTACAGTGGGAGATGATGATAATGAAGTACTGACACAAAACAACTTTGCAGCTCATGCTTACCGTAGAATTAAGTCTTGGGTGAGATTATGGGTCGCAGATTGGATTACAATTAGTAAGACACGTCATTATATTTGGAAAGGAGAAGATTCAGGAGCTGATATGGGTAAATTAAGAAACTTAAAAGGTCAAGGAAGGCATGACTACAGTTACATACCAGGTAGTAATGATGACTATGGCACCGATGAAGATGGTGAGCAGGATGGCACTGATTTAGGAGACTATGTTACCAATGCAGATTTACTAGCAGCTTTAAAGCAAGTCAACTCTCAAATACAAAATATGAATAGTGAAATTTCAGGCTGGGCTGTTCACATGGGTGGCTCATATAATTCTGATACTGGTACAGTTACTATCCCTACTACTAATACTTCACCAATTGTAACTGAGACAGACTCTACGGCAGGCATGCTTACCTTTGACGAAGCATATAATGAAGGACTAGGGCCTAAGTCCGGTGACTATACTGAGGCATTAGGATCAGCTAAAATTGGCTATAGTGGTGACCCATATGTATTAATGCTTTATACTCCAACGGGCAGAAAACATTGGTATAAGAAATCTTTTGTTTAAGGAATTAAAAAATGAAACAAGATAAATTAGTAGAAACATTAGCAATTAATACCGGCAATATGATTGCTTCTTTAAATTTGCAAATTGCAGAATTGCAAACAGCTCATAAAGCACAGGATCAGTCAGTTGAAAAACTTAAGACTGAAAATGATAAATTAAAAATTGAAAATGAAATCTTAAGAAAGAAGGTGAATACATTTGAGTCTAGCACCAATAACACTGACAACAGAAAAAAGCATAGCAGTAATTGATAATAGACATAGACGCTTAAGACAAGATGAAAATGGACTATCAATCACTGTTACTGTTTTAAATGAAGATAATACGGCTTATAACCTAACTGGAAGAAACCTTGTGTTTTGTGAAAATAAGCAAGATAACAAAATTGTTATTGACAATGGTAAAGGCAATAACTCCGGTAAATTTAATCGTAGTTTGGATAATGATACTAAAGGTGTTTTCACTTACGTCTTACAAGAGGATGTTTATGCAGCATCAGGCAAGGCTTGGTTTGAAATCACTGATGGAACTACAGTAGACTCAACTAAGGATTTCTACTTTGACGTTGAAAAAGATGCTTCCATTAGTATTTCAAATAATGACTATATTGGATCATTTAAAGCCCTAGAAACCGCAATGGCAGGTGCTCAGAGCAAAATAACTAGTGATCTAGCTGATATGGAAGCTCAAACCACTAAAAAAATCGCTGATACTAAAGCGGCAAACGAGGGAGAAATCACTCAAGCTTTAAAGAACTTAACCGATCAAACAACTGTGGCTCTCTCTAATGTAGATGAATACACCAAAAAAATAGCTACTTTACAGAGCCAATGGGATAGTGAATTACGAAGTATTAAAAATAAAGCTAATACTGATACTGATTCTGCAGTTAAAGCGATTAATGATAAGTACACTAATGATTTTGCTAAACTAAAGTTGAATTTTACTAATTGGCAAAATTCCACAACGAAGAACTATCAAAAACAAGTTGATGATATTTTAGCTCTAATACAAAAAGATGGCACAGAAGTCACTGATTTACAAAAGCAAATTAGTGACACAGCTGCTGAAATACAAAACTTAAATAAACCGCTTAGTAAAATTGACTTTACTCTGTATGCCCGTGAGAATGAAGTAAATGCATTAAGAAATACTTTAAATTGGAAAATAGTAGATAGCAATCCAGATACTATAACTTATACATCAAAATCATTTCTAACAAATACGATTAATGTACCAGAAAATACGTGGGGTTACCTTATAACCAACAGAGGCTTTGATTCCCCAAATCGAGTTACGCAAGAATGGTGGTCAGATAATGGTAATACTGGACAGACAGCGCAACACTACTATAGACAACTTACTTATGCTACTCAGAAATGGAGTCCATGGGTTGCACAGGCAACGCAGAATGACGTTGACAGCATCAATAGTAAAATTTCAAAATTGGGTTCTGTTAAAACTGTAAATGAAGTGCAACCGGATGGCTCAGGGAACATTACTATTCCGGCCGGCGGTGTTACCAGCTTTAACGGTAAAAAGGGTGACATCAATTTTAAAGTTGTCCACGATAACTACGATAGCCCACAGAAAGCATTTGATGCATCTAAAACCGAAGATGGTATCCATATCTATGATCCCGGCAATGGGTCAATTTCAGCTTTTGTTGACGGTAAAACGATCACTGATAGCAAAAACCATGATGCTATCGTTCAGCTTCAACAGAAGTGTGGCAGTCTGCAGGGCACAGTAAACGGTAATTCAGTAAATATCACACAGGTACAAAAAGACATAACTGCTTTACAAAAGGCTAAGCCTGATCTGAGCGGTTATGAGACTACTACAGCTGTTAAAACTTTAGCAGACCGAATTACAGCTTTGGAAAATAAAAAGCCAATCAGGGCCTCGTCTCAATGGGAGGCAGTTAACAAATCTAAGAACAGCAATGATGACTATTATTGGTAGGAGGTAATAAACTATGGGATTAGCAATTGATGGTAATGAAGTACACGGTATAGCCCGTGGAGGACAAGCTTTTATAAGTTTAGGAAATACTAATGGAGATGGGTCACTTAGCATTGACGGTCAGGATTATCTAAGCAAAAGCAAAATGAAAATTAAGAACACAGGTAAATTTAACATAAAGTTTACGCAAGATTATAGTGGTGAAGCAGTATTGAATGTCCCTATTGATGTTACTAGTAATCTTTCAATTTATGGAGGATGCTTGGCAATATGCTTAGTATTTCCAACAAACTCTCCCTATCCTACATTCCTAAAATCAAAGCCAATTATTATTCCTCAAGCCCCAACGACTTGTCAGTTTTCATTTGAAGATCCTTCATCTCAGAATGGTGGTTGGAGTGGCTCACTATCAAGGACTACTGATAATAAGTTTACATTTACTGCTAACTACGAGTTTGCGAGTGCTGTGACTACAGCAGCCGGCATTTTTTATATACTAACTAATAACTAACGATAATAATTAACGACAGTAAGAGCTGTCGTCTTTATTTTGAAAGGAAAAAAATGGATAAAAGAATTTTTATTGATGATCAAGAAATTGCTAACAAAGATGATTTTAATAAAGTCTTAGATAAGACTGTTACTACAGATAAATTTGCTAGCCTTAGCAGTGATTTAACCAAATACATTACAGAGAATTTTATACAGCCACAGGCTTTTGATAATCTGGATAAACTAAAAGCTAAGTATCCTACAGGAACTAATGGCGTTTTTGTGACTATTGATACTGGACACTTCTACTTTTGGCAGAATAATGCGTGGAAAGATTGTGGGGCATATCAAAGTGCTGGTATTGCAAATAATAGTATCAGTATCGATAAGCTATCTTCTAGTTTGCAAAATGGTTTCTATCCGGAAGTCAAGGAAATAAAAATTGACTATATTCCAGGGTTCCTCGAGCATTGGCATGGCGCAGTTAAACTAGCTAAACCTGATGATCCTAAAGATGGTGGTCCAGTACATACTAATGTGATTGCAGTTAAGCCTGATGAAGAATACTATATTTGCGCTCAGGATTATTGGGATGGCAAAGCAATCACATTTTATAATCAGAGTCAAATAGTATCTGCGTTACCAGCTGATAATGATAATCTAATAAAATATATGAAAATCACTATTCCAAATAATGTAAACGGAATTGTCTTGAATGGTACATATCAATTTTTACCACGACTCTTTAAAATTAATTCTTATTTTGAAATTCCTCAACCTATGGAAAGCCTAGCCAATTTAATAGAAAATAAAGACTACAATTTTGAAAAAGTTGAACTGACTAAAAAAGCAGAAGTAGGTTACTGGGATATTACTAACAATGGTAATTTCGCGATTAAGCCAGCGGATAAAACTCAGGCTCAGATATCTTATGAGCCAGTCAAAGTTGAGCCCTTTGAAGTGTATAGAATTTCTGGCTGTACCGCTTGGAATGCAAGACTATATGAGATAATTGATGCTCAAGGAAAACTTATTGACTACTGTTCTACTACAAAAGCTGATCAAATTACTGAAACAGTCATGATTCCGGAAAATGGTGCCTACCTTGAAATTAATGAATTTTTATTAAATGATCATACAACACTTGAAAAGGCAGACTCTGTTAAGGAAGGATCCTCTTCTGTTAAGGAAGACCTTTCTTTAGACGGCAAGGTATGGACAGCATTAGGAGATTCATGGACTCAAATCTTTTCTGATCAAAATAGAAGTTATGTAAATGATGTAGCAGCAACAACTGGCTTAGCAGCGACGAACAGCGGTGCAGGTGGCACAGGTTATATTACTGGTGGAGCAGACAACTGGAATAATCAGTTTTATAAGCATCCAGTAAAGGCTGATTCTGATGTTGTTACTATGTTTGGCTCTTTCAATGATTCTTACGATTCAGACTTTAAATTTGGCCAAGAAGGGGACACAAAAGCAGATACATTGTGGGGAGCTTTACAAACCACTCTTGATCATGTTTATCAATCTGCTTTTGATGCGCAAGTTGGGATCATTGCTCCCGGTCCGTGGGGATCTATCAATCAGCACTTATCTTCTGATTTAAAGATTTCAACACATACTACGTTTAAAGATCCAACTGTAAATTCTATGTCTATCGCAGATTTTGCAGAAAAATACGTACAAGTCTTGCATGACTTTGCAAATTTAAATTCATTGCCATTTTTAGATTTATATCATCATTCCGATTTAAGACCATGGGATCCTCAGTTTGTTAACGAATACTATCATGGCACAAATAGTAATGACACAACGCACCCTAATGCTAATACAATGAAACTAATTATAGCCCCAAAGATCGCAAAATTTATTGAAAGCTTTGCATAAAAAGAGGTAAATATGACAAACATTAATGATAATGGACCACCCTTAAAGGTGGTATTTTTAATAACAAATTTAATTTAAGAAAGGAAAATTAAAAATGACAGAAGAAGCAATTAAGCAAGTACAACCAGTACAAGAAGAAACGACAACTATTTATGCAAGTACCAATGCGGTACCCTTTGCTGCAATGCTCATTCCAAAGAAATGGGCCACGATTGGCAATGTTTATCCAATGACTACCATTAAGCCTGACCCAAGTCTTAAATCCCCAAAAATGGATTGGAATGCCATGAAGTGGTTTGAAAACGATACTGCCCAAAGTGGTATTAATATGGAAGACTTACAACAAGAAGTCAAGGTATTAAAGGGTCAAGACCAAGAATCTAATACAAAAATGGATCAGCTCTTGCAGTTATCAGTTAAAACCAATCAAACATTAGGCCAATTACTTATTGATAAGAAAAAGCCTTCTGTAACTACTCCTGCAGAAATTAAAGGAGGAATTAAGTAATGTTTGATATTTATAAAATGGAATATGACTGGGGCTGGATTACCAAAGAAACCCTGCAATCTTATGTACCTGACTACGATTTATCACAAGATGAATATAATCGAATCGTAGGTGGTCAAGACGTTCAACAAGGAACTAAAGAAACTTAAAAGCAAGCTTAGTGTCAGAAACAGTGAGATCTTAATTGGTCTGTTTATTCTAGGTAAAGGGCTATGGCTGTTCCATGATTCACACTACTTTAGCTACCCACCACAATTTAAAAACATTGAAAACAGTAGATCCATTGATTTGATTTTAGTATTTTTAGGAATTTTTCTAATGGCCACTGCTTTTTTAGTCCCTTATGTTAAAAGGACTAATAAAAAAATTCAGCTAGTAATTTGGGCTAAGGTCTTCTTAGTTCTTGTAGGTGTGGTATGTATGGTACTCGCTCTTCTAGAAATTACTCATGGCATTTTTACGCCATATTATCGTATGGAGCATCCCGCATGGAGTGATTTAATTATATTTGGTTTCGTTTACTTAACAGCTTGTGATGCCTGAACGGGGGGTGTTGCAATGAACGAAATCGGGGATGTAATTGGATACATTTTAACAGCAATCGGTGGTATAATTAGTGCGATAACACTTTTTTACAAAGCTTTTAGTAGCAATAAACAAAAATCTTTTGAAAGGATGGTTAGAAGCGAAAACCAAGTTATCAGGCAAAAAAAGAAGATACCGAATTTTATCGCAAGCGGTGGCTTCAAGCTGAAAGGGAAAATGAAAGATTGAGAAAGGAATTACATCATTATGACAATTAAAGATTGGATTTATTTAGGTATTACGGTGGTAAGCTACCTGCTTGCTATTATTGCAGGTATGTATGCTAAGGACAAGGCTAAGATTAATCGTGCTACACGTGCCGGACAAGTTCTAGATATAGTTGGCAAGCTTGCTACTAATGCGGTTCATGAAGCAGAACATGTCGGTGGTAGTGATCAAGAAAAGCGTGAGTTTGCGAGCGAAGTTATTACACAAGGCTTGTCTTGGTTTGGAATCAAGGAAGTTACACCTAATGCAATTAACGGTGCTATCGAAAAAGCTGTTAATGCAATGAATCTTGCAAGCAAAGACATCAAACCAGCTAAACCTGAAATCGCACAAGATGTACCTGAAAAGGACATTGTGCAGCCAGTAGTACCAACCCAAGCACCAGCTAAGGATGCGACTGTAAATGGCAACTAGAGATTATGTCGTTGATGTTGCAGTTTACCAGTCTACTAGTATGAGCGCATATAAGCGTGCTGGGGCACATCAAGTAATCGTCAAGCTAACCGAAGGGACTGGATATTTTAACCCAAAGGCAAGCGCTCAAATCAAGTCTACCCATGCTAACCACATGTATTTACATGCCTATCACTTTGCTACGTTTTCTGATTCGGTCAGTCAAGCAAAAAAAGAGGCAAAATTCTTTGTTGCAGAAGCTAAAAGATACAATATCAGCAAAAAGCGTTACTTATGGCTTGATTGGGAAGCAAATGACGGTAATTCTGTTGTTAACTCAACCTACTCCAACACCAAAGCTATTCTGGCTTTTATGAAAGTGTGCCATGATGCTGGATATAAGGTCGGTTTGTATTCTGGAACATATATTTTAAAACAACATGTTGATACAGCTAAGGTCGTTAAAAAGTATGGTACATGCTTATGGATTGCTTCATACGCCACCATGGGTAGAATTGACAGTCCTGACTTTGGTTGCTTTCCTTCAATGAACGGTGTGGCAATGTGGCAGTTTACTGACAACTGGCATGGTTTAGGTGTGGATGATAATATTAGTTTAATTGACCTCCACGCAGATAAGGCTAAGAAAGAAGCTGTTAAAAAGCCTAAGCCACAGCCTATTAATAAAACTGGTATCGTGTATGTGCCAGTTATCAACCAAAATTCTAACTGGAAAATCCGGTTACTAGATTCTGATGGTCATTACACTAAATATATCAGAACTAATACACGTTGGAAGTATTTTGATGTTAAAATAATTAAAGGAATGAAATGCTATAAACTTGGCACTGATGCCCAATGGGTGCCAGCTAAGTATACTAAATAATTTATAAGGAGTTAAAAAGATAACTTCAAAATGCCGTAGAGCCACTCTAGAGATTAATTTCTCTAGAGTGGCTTTTTTTTTGCATTGAGATGGCAATTTTATAAAGTGACAATTTGATACCTCTAAAGACCAAACCATTTTTTTAAGTTACAGTAGGTAACAGTCAAGTAACAGTTACCGTAACCTTGTAAAGTACTGGTATACATACTGTTATAGCGTTTAGTAACGCTATAACAGTAAATATGTAATAAACTTTTATATATAAAAGAGGGGGGTATTATTATACAGCCTATAAAGTGATGGGCCAATTTACTGTTATACTGTTACCGGCATGGCTTAAACTCTTGAGGGAGTAAGAGTGGAGTGGGTAACAGTAACTGTAACCTTTGCTGTTACCGAGAGGTATATTATGGAATATAGAGAGTTTTAGAAGAGTCACTCTGGAGATTAATTTCTCTAGAGTGGCTTTTTTTGCTCTTTTAAATTCAATCATATCAAGGGTTAGGGCAATTCACATTTAAGCTAAGAAAATTATTTAAAAAAACTTCTAAAATAGTATTGCATAATTAGCATAAGCGCGTATAATAATATTTGTCAGCGAGTTACGAAACAAGTTCAAGAACAAGTTCCTAAACAAGGCTGAACATCATACAAAGTGAGGTGAAATATATGTCAATTGAAGAAAAACTAGAAGAAGCTAAGAAAGCTGTTGAACGTCAAATTAAAATAGCTTTAATTCAAAATTCGATGACGCAAGCTAAACTAGCAAAGCTGATTGGTGAAAACCGCCAAGATGTTAACAGAGCGGTCAAAGGCGGTACGCTACCTAAGGACAAGATGATCCGTAGAAAGATCTACAAAGTGCTTGGAATGAAGTAGTGAGGTGTTAAGGTAATTCATGATTTTAAGATTTAATAAGGAGTAATTTAAATGAACGACAATTTGCAATTATTTGATTTTGAAGGCAAGCAAGTTAGAACTTTAGAGATTAAAAATGATCCTTGGTTTATTGGCAAAGATGCGGCTGATATTCTTAGTTATTCAGATACGAATCAAGCCATTAGAAAACATGTTGATAATGAAGATAAGCTGACCCGTCAATTTAACGGGTCAGGCCAAAACCACAATATGACTATCATCAACGAGTCGGGTGTTTATGCTTTGATTTTTGGTAGCAAGATGCCAAACGCAAAGAAATTTAAACACTGGGTAACTTCTAAAGTTCTACCAGCTATTCGTAAACATGGCACATATATGACTGATGAGAAAGCATTTGATATCACTCACAACAAGAGTGGTTTAGCTGATTTGCTTCAACAAGCGGCAGATCAACTAAGACAAAAAGATATTCAAATCAATCAAATGAAGCCTAAAGCATTATTTGCCGATGCAGTAGCTACAAGTGAAAGCGACATTTTGATTGGTCAATTAGCTAAGATATTACGTCAAAACGGCTATGAAACTGGTCAAAACAGATTATTCAAATGGCTGCGTGAACATCATTACCTTTGCTCTAAAGGGGACTAAACATAATCAGCCAACTCAAAAAGCTATGGAATTGGGCTTATTCAAAGTCAAAGAAAGAACTATTAATAATCCAGATGGTAGTTCACAAATCACCGTGACTACAAAAGTAACTGGTAAAGGACAGCAATATTTCATTAATAGGTTTTTAAGCTTAGAGCCTAGTCAATTAAGTTTAGAAATTGAAAGCATTTAAGGTAAGTTAATTAGATATACTATTGATTTTTTAAGGAGAAAATAATTATGGCAAAATATTGTAGTTTTTGTGGTGGTAAAATTGGTTATTTCAGTGAACAAGTTTCGTTTAAAGATGGAGTGATGGGTAAAAAATGTTTAACTAAATATGGCATGGGTAGTGCCGCTTCCATGAGATATGCTAAAAAACATACTGTTCAAGAATTTAAAGATCTAATTGCTAGTGGTAAGACATTTAAAGATGTTCAATCCGAATATTTAACTGATGCTGAAAAGAAGCAAGTTGCCAACGATGCTAAGCATGATAAACTAATGGAAAAATATAATAAAATGCTTCCAATTTTTCAGAAAGAGACTACAGCTAAATTCTCCCATTATATTTTTGATGATAAGCGGCAACAAATTCTTCAAAAGAAAGCTTTCTTGTCTGATCCAAGATTTATAAATTATAGTGACATTATTTCTTATAAAGCAAATCAATCTGGACATGATGAGGAAAAACATCATGGTATTATACGTGCCCTTGTTGGCGGTGCACTTGCAGGTGGTGTGGGTGCCATTGTCGGTGCCACTACTGGCGGTAAAAAATATGATTATATTGATCACCTCGGTTTAATTGTTACTTTAAAAGACGGTAGTAATTTTGAAGTTGTATTTATTAGAAAAATTGAGCAAGAAAAAGCCAATAGCTCTCTTGCCAGAGATGACATTCAAGACTTTAACACCCTAGTTTCTATAGTTGATGCAATCATAGCTAAAAACAATCAAACTGCTAAAACTACTCCCACAGAGAATACCAATCCTGATCCGGCTAGTGAAATCCGTAAATTTAAAAAATTAGTAGATGATGGCATTATCACTCAGGATGAATTTGAAGCTAAGAAGAAGCAATTATTAGGGTTGTAAGATCAAATAGGTGGGACTGATGAATAACTTAGAAAAGGCACAAAAATAGCTCTTTAGTTTTTCATGACCAAAGAGCAAAAATAAAAAATTCTATATAAATTATAACATGAGAGAAGACATACAGCAATGGATATTTACAAATTAAATGACATTAATGCAACCGTTGGCCCGGACGCTGATTTTAAGAACTTTAAAGATGTAATTGATTGGGTATTTTTCAATTATCCTTATGAGAAAGCTCTTGAAATGTTCAGTTGTGATGGTATTCAAAACATTTCAGAAGCCGTCACAAACGACAAAGGGCAATTCGATGAAGAAGCTGCCAAAGGCTTATGCATGGACGGCTTAGATGGTGAAGACACCGATGATGAAGACCCCAAAGCCGAATGGGGAGATCAAATGTATTGCCATCAGGCAGGAAAATAGAGATAACAATAATTAGTGACGTTAAGTCTAAGAATTTAGGAGGAAAAATAATGTTTAGAAGAAATAATGGCAATGGTACAAAGGGTGGCTGTGGTGGCTGCTTAAGTTCAATGATCCTTGTATTAGTCATTATGGCTGCAATTGGTGGATGCCATGATGACAGTAGCTCTAGTAGTAGTAGTGCCACAAGCCCTAAGACACATCTAACCAGTAAGCAGAAAGCTAAACAAGCAGAAAAGCGTTCTATCAAAAAAGTACAATTAAGAAATGAAAAAGGACACTTATCACAGCTTCGGGAAGCTTTAACTAAAGTACCAGATCAAACTAAAAATGCTATTACATCTGCTAAGTTAGGTGATGATAACCAATCTGTAACTGTTACATTAAATGATGAGGCACTTGAAGGCAGTAATGCACAAACACGTGAAGATACAAAAGATGCATGGGAACTTGGCACTGAACTTGTTCAAAAGTATTCACCTTATCCAGATGGAGACATTGATGGCGATGACTCTATAGTATATGTAGAAGATAGTGCGGGAAATGAACTCGGCAAGTCATCTGTATTAGGTGGCTTTAAGTGGGAAGGCTAAGTAATTAAAGCAAAAAACGTTAAATAAATATTGATATATTAAACTTTATAGGTGCTTAAGCAATATGATTATCCACTTAAGAGAATTAGATGACCATAGAATCGCTGTCTCAGCACACAAGAAGAGTTACTTCGAAGGATTATTCCTCTGAGGTGACTCTTTTTTTATGCTCTAATAGTATTGCTAAAATACTTACACAAATTAATGCAAAAAAGTATAAAAAGTAGTTGACTAATTAGCACTTAAGGACTAGTATAGTAAATGTAAGTTGAAACGTAATAAGAAGCGTAATAAAAAAACGGTTTTTACTAAGAATGAAAGTGAGGTAAAGGTAATACAACCAACAGTACCTGACAAGGAACTAACTAAAAAGTTCCTTTAAGTCACCTACAAAAGTTATTACAAAAAAGTGTAAAAAACAGTTGACTATTTAGTAATTAAGGACTAACATAGTAAATGTAAGTTGAAGCACAGCAAAAGAAGGAGATGAAAGTAATGCCATCAACAACACCAGGAAGAGAATTAATAAAGCAATTTCTTCAACAGAATGAAATTAGAGCTACTGATCTCGCAAAGATATATGGGATGACCAAACAAGAAGTTTCAGATTATTTATCAGGTAGAAAAGTAAATCCTGCGAGCAATCTGTTTGTTCTTAAAGTTATTCGTGATTTTAAGATTAGTTAGGAGTGATCAACATGCAAAATAAAAGATTAGATTTTGAAACCGTTATGGGAGGTATCCTACTACTGAGTTTTATCATCGGTGGTAGCCTTCTGAGCTATGGCTTTTGGAATTGGTTATTTTAAAAATTAATCGCACCAACGATTAATTAGAAAGGTAAAAGCAATGAATGTATTTGAGTTAAATAATGCTATGAAGGCAGTTAAAGAAAAGGATCTTGATCCTGAGACTTTAAAGGACACACTTGAAAGCCTTGAACTTCCAAGAAATGAAAAACTTGATAATGTAGCCACTTGGATTGAAGAAAATAACATGAAGATTCAATGGCTAAAAGAAAAAAGACGTCAATTAAGTAATGTTGAGCTTTCAATTAAAAATCAAAATAAAAGACTTCAAGCATTTCTTACTCAAGCTATTGATGATAGTGGTAGGAAAGAAATTAAAACTGAAAATCACATCCTTAAACCACGAACATATCGAGACTCTGTAGTCATTGAAGCTACTAAAGATTTACCAATTGATTATGTAACTCGCACAGAAGACATAAGACCGAATAAGAAGAAGATTTACGATGATTTAAAAGTAGGCAAGACGATCAAGGGTGCTTATTTAAAACCAAATAGAAAAACTACAATTAAATGATTGAAAGGTTGTTAACTATGAACATTAATTTAAAGAACATGTCAAATATCGAATTAACTAAATTACTTGATCTTGTGGCTTTAGCCAATGATCAATATTTAGCTAAAAAAGTTGTTTATCAATTAGCATGCAGACACCATGAAAGCTTTGAAGCACAGCTCCAAAACTTAGACAAACGTGCTATAAAACGTGAAAACTATTCAAGTCATAGCATGGTGGCTAAGTTATGGAAATGAAAGTAGACAAAAAAGTGTTAGGTGCTTACCTTAAGGAAAATAGAAAGACGGTTATCAAATGATTAAAGCAGAAATCGATATTACTAAGCCAATGAAAAGTTTCAGTTATTTTGCAGAAATTGGAGATATTAATAATGCTGTGAATGCCATCATTGTTATTTCACAGAAAACATTGATGAAACCTAGTGCAGTTCTTAACCAAATAATTGATGATGCTATCGAGAACGAGCATTACAAAGAATATGACATGGCAAACCAGATTATAGTGTTAATGGAAAACGCACAAGCTCAATGTGAGAGTAAGGACACAGAAATTGGAGCAGCTGTTGACGATGTAAAATATTGCCTTGGTGAAATTAAAAAGTCAGGCAATCCAGCAGTAATTAAGAATTATGTGGCTGCAATTCGTAAGGATTTAGACCAGATTGAGAGTGTTTTAAGTAATGTATAAATTACGTCCATATCAAGTCAATCTAATTGACAAAATTGTTAACTCTATGCGGAATCATCATCGAGTCATCGTTGTTCAAAGCCCACCTCGTACAGGAAAAACAGTGAGTAATGGCTGAGATAGCCAGAAGAACAACTGCAAATAATAATCGAGTGCTTTTTACAGTCCATCGTAAGGAAATTCTTGAGCAAGCTATTAGCACTTTTAAAAACCAAGGTGTCAATCCTAATTTATTAACTGTAGGTATGATTCAAACATTAACTCGTAGAGTTGAAAAGCTGCTAACACCTAGTGTGATTCTGGTGGATGAAGCTCATCACGCACTAGCTAAGAGCTATCAAAGAATTTTAAATAAGTTCCCTAAAGCAGTAGTTTTACTCTTTACAGCAACACCTCACAGAGCAGGTCAAGCTCAATTAGATCAGATAGCCGATGATATTATCATTGGTCAATCGATTCATGAACTAACTGAAAAAGGATTTCTTGCACCATTTAGATATTTTCAACCACCAGATGGCTTTAATAGTAAATTACTTAAACGTGGTTCAACTGGTGACTTTACCAATGAATCTATGCAAGAAGCGATGTCTACTAAGATCTTTGGTCACATTGTTAAGCAATACAAGAGGATTGCCTCAGGGATGCAAGCGGTAGTATATACATACTCTATCGATTCGGCTCATAAAATGCCACTGAGTTCAATGCTGAAAGAATTTCAGCAGTTGAAGTAGATGGGACGACACCAAAAGAAAAACGTGCTGTAGCCGTCAAGAAGTTCCGAGAGCAAGGAATAAAAATACTGGTTAACGTAAATCTTTTTACCGAAGGTGTCGATCTTCCAAATGTTGATTGTGTGATTATGGCACGGCCGACAGCATCACTTGCACTGTATTTACAATTTTCAATGCGCTGCTTAAATCCGCGACCTGGTAAAACTGCAATCATCATTGACCATGCTAATAACTTCAAAACGTTTGGCTATCCTGATGATGACCGTGACTGGAAGCAAGCAATTAAATCAGGCAAGCAAAAAAGTAAGGCCTTGCTTAAAGATCCTGGCTTATCAATTGTGATTTGTGATTACTGTTTTGCAGTGGTGAAAGCCAATGAAGTTAAAGATGGTAAATGCCCAATATGTGGCAAGCCAATCAAAGTTCATGAAGCTAAACCCATTTGCGATGTTGACTTAGTTGAAGCTTCGAAAGAACATCAACGATTAATCAAAGAAATAGTTAAAAATAATCTATTAAAAGAAGTAGCAAACAAAGCAGTTGGTGAACTACATAGTTTAAAAGAACTACAAGCTTATGCAAAATTACATGGGTACAAGCCAGGATGGGCTTGGTATCAAGCAAAACGGAAGGGACTGATTAGAAAATAAGCTAAAAATGTTTTATTCATAAAATAATAGAAATTCAAAATATTAAATTAGAGGAGGCAAACAATGATTAGTTTACCAAAAGTACAAACACTTAAACCAAAATCTGAACCTAGAAATTTCTTTATCTGGGGAAGCCCAATGACAGGAAAATCTTATTTTGCTAGTTTTTTCCCTAATCCATTGGTCTTAAACACAGATGGCAATTCAAAGCAGGGATCAGCACCATCAATTCAATTAAGAAATATTAGAAATGGAAATGGTAGATTAAGTCAATCAGTGATTAAGCAACTTGATGACATCATTACGGCTCTACAAGTTGAAAATCCTAAGCGCCCACCAGAGCAGCGATTTAAAACTATAGTTGTTGATGTAATTGATGATGTATGTGTTCAACTTGAACAGGCCATTTGCTTAGAACATGGAGCTCAAGCTTTAGCAGATATTCCATACGGTAAGGGTTATGCATTATTTAATACAGCACTGCAGCAGTTTGTAATGGACTTAAAAGCCTTACCAATGAATGTAATTTACATCAGCCGTGAATTATCAATTACTGATGAAAACAGTGGTACTACGACTTATGAGCCATCTTTAAAAACTAAGTACTATAATATTGTTAATGGTAACTGTGATGTTGTCATTAGAACTACAAAAATAGGTGATGGCCAAAATGCTTCTTATTTTAGAGAAGTCAAGGCACTGAGAACCATGTATAATCCAGTGAACATTACTAATCACCGCGTTTTACAGCTACTTGAAAGCTGCACCGGCATGTTTAAAAAAGCAGATTTAGAAAAATTACAAAAGAAAGAGAGTAAATAATAATGAGTTTATTAGATGCATTAAATGAAGTTAAAAAGTCAGGTTTTGATCCTAAGAAAGGTAAGGAATATAACGCTTTTGAGAATATTCCTGCAGGGACTTACAAAGTTAGCCTTGATGGTGTAACTCACAATGTTAAAGGCAATCGTGATTTCTTGATGCTAAGTTTCTTAGTCATCGAAGGCAAATATGACGGTAAAAGTGAATCAGTATTTCCAACCTTAGCTCAAACAACTAGTACAGGAAAAGCAATGCCTCAATTCGTAATTGCTAGATCAATTTCAATGCTACAGGTTATTGGTGAAATGGTTGATACACCAATTCCAGATTCTTGCTTCAATCATGAAAATGAAACAGATGCTTACGAAGATTTGGTCAGTGTTTTAGCAAAGGGCAAAGGAAAAATCCTGACTATGACCATTAAAGAAAGTCCAAATAAAAAGAATCCTGATCGTCCATATCGTAACTACGAATTTGAAAAAGCAGAGCAACCTAAGCCACTTAAAATTGATGATAAAGAAGATCCATTTGCAGATCAAAACAACGGTGTTGAATTGAATGACGATGATCTCCCATTTGATAAATAAGAAAGAATATAAATTATGACTACAATTATAAGCGAAATTATCTCGCTTATCGGAATTATTCTAATTCTTTACATGATATGGAGGTGGTAATATGCATCCCAACTTAATTAATTATGCTTTAAGCTATGCCAAACATGGCTTTTCAGTGATTCCAATTGGTAGCAATAAACGCCCTTTGATTAAATTCGCGGGTAAGCCACCACTCACTAATACAGAAATTCGTGAGATTTGGAAGGAATATCCAACTGCAAATATCGCTTTGAAAACTGATAAATTTTTCGTAATTGATGTTGACCGCCATTCCGATGAAGTTGACGGCCTAGAATCAATTAAAAAGTTAGGTCATGTGGATTGGTTTAAGGGAACACTAACAGAGCGGACAGCCCACAATGGCTTTCATTTCTTCTTTGCCAAGCCTTCTAAAGTTAAGATTCAACAAAACATCGGCTTTTTACCTTCCGTGGATCTAAAAGCCCACGAAAATAATTACGTTGTTGTAGCTCCATCAATGTTAGGTGATAAGCAATATAAGTGGTTAAATTCCAAGCCAATAAAAGAGCCACCACAAGGATTGATTGATTTAATTCTTGAAAAGCAAAAAGAATTTAAACCAGTTAAACAACTTGAAGGCTATAAGCCAACCGGTAAAACTCAGACTACTAAATTATTTGAGCAAATTATTAATGGCTTAGGTCCTACTGGTGGAAGGAACAATGCTTTAGCTTCTTTTATTGGTGGACTACTATTCCGAAATGTTGACCCGAATGTAGCTGCTCAATTAGCAGTAATTGCAAACAACAACACTAAAGATTCACTTTCTATTCAGGAAGTTGAAAGGACATTTGATTCCATGACCGAAAAAGAAATTAGAAGGAGGAAAATAGGCAATGACTGATAATAAAAATAAAATAGTCAATATTAACCAAGACTCCGCAGACCAGCTTCGTAAAGCACAAAATCATAAAACTCTATTTGAAGAAGCTAAAGATGGCTCTTTGATAACCACCTCAATTAAGAACGTAGTTTTAATTCTTAAAACTGATAAGAACCTTCAAAACCTCTTTAAGTTTAATGAATTCACCAGTGAAATAGACGTCGTTAGGGATGCTAATTTCAATACTTCAATTGGAAAAATATCAATTAGTAAGGGTCAATATACTGATCAGGTGATTAATTCTATTGAACTTTATATTGAATCCTCTAAAATTTATGGTGGTGCTATTTTTAAAAATTCAGTTATTGATCAAGGAATTACTAATGTAGCTCATATGAACTCGTATAATCCAGTAATTGATTATATGAATGAAGCTTATGCAAAATATGATGGTAAACGTAGACTAGACGATTTTTTCCCGACATTCTTAGGCGCTGAAAGATCAGAAGCTAATATATTGATCACTAGGCTATGGTTTATGGGAGCGGTGGCTAAAGCTTATGATCCTAAAACTAAATTTGATTTTGTCTTAGACGTTGTTGGTAGTCAAGGTGTTGGTAAAACAACCTTACTACAGAAAATAGCACCATTAGGGCTTTATACTGATCAATTCAATACATTTAACAATAAAGATGACTTTGGAGTAATGAAAAATGCATTGATCGTTAACGATGATGAAATGACTGCTTCAAGTGATGCTAGTTTTGAAGAAGTAAAGAAATTCATTACTATGCAAGTCTTCGAATATCGTAAACCTTATGCTAGAAAAGCAGAGCGGTTTATGAAAAAGTTTGTTATGGCTAGAACTACCAATGAAGTTCGACATTTAAAAGATCGCTCTGGTGATCGTAGATTTATTTCAATCTATGCCAACAAGGAAAAGCAAAAATTAAATCCAGTTACTGACTTACACCCCAATTATGTAAAGCAGATCTGGGGTGAAACTGTATGGCTTTATAAGCAAGCCAAAGATCCATTTTTACTTTCACCTGGTCAAGAGAAATTACTTAAAGAAAACCGAGAACAATTCCATTACACTTCGGGACTTGAAGAAGGATTGATGGATGCTCTTGATAATAAATTCAAAAATAAAAAGTTTATCAAAAATACAGAATTAGCATTTGCTTTGTTTGCTGATCGTGATGCACTTAGTCGAAATACTAAAGAATCACGTGACATTAGATATTATATGGAACATTTAGACTATAAAGTTGGGGCTTTAAAGAAAGTTGAAGGAAAAACAATTAGAGGTTTTGAAAAAAGTAACAGTAGGTAACAGTTAGGTAACGGTTACTGTAACCTCGTAAAGTACTGGTATATATGCTTTTATAGTGTTTAGTAACACTATAACAGTAAATATGTAATAAACTTTTATATTTATATAAAAGAGGGTACTGTATGTAGCCCTATAAAGAGAGCAGCGATTTTACTGTTACACTGTTACCAATTGCAGCTAAGCCCTTGAGAGAGTAGGGATGAAGTAGGTAACAGTAACTGTTACCTTTACTGTTACCAAGGAGTTAATTATGAAGTATAAAAATAAAAAATATAATATTAAACATTTAGGCCTTAAATTTGATTGTGTGGTGATATAAATGGCTATACAAGAGCATGAAATTCAAAAAAAGATTCAAGTGGCTTTATCACAACATAAATGTTCTGTATTTCGTACGAACGTTGGTAAAGTTCAAACTATTGACCATAGATGGTTTGATGCGGGACTTCCTCAAGGACATCCCGATTTATATGGATTTCGCTGGGTAGATAATCAGGTATTTTACATTGAAGTTAAATCTAAAACTGGTAAACCACGACCTGATCAGATTCGTTTTCATGAATTTTTACAATCCCATAACGTTATTCATGGTATTGCACGCAGTGTAAAAGATGCACTAATGATAGTAGATGGAGGTTTAATAGGTTATGATTATGACTAGATATAAAAAAGCTTTACGGCACATTCACAAAATTGAAAAGAAGTATGGTTCTATTGCCAATACCCCAGAAGATGACACTGATTTAATCGCAGCACAAAGTTTATTAAATGGAGGAAATGAAGATGTAATTGAACTAAATATTAAAATTTTAAGGCTCATTGAGGCCGGCTATCCTTCCAAAGAAATTATGCGTAAATTAAAAATTGGGCATGACAAAGTTGAGGGAATCAAAGATTTAAATCACGTAGTTTTTAAGCCTATTTTTAAATATGAGGTTACTAAAGATGATGATGAATACATTGGCTATTCTTCTACTCTTCAAGGTCTTGCTAAATTAGCTGATCTAACTGTAAGAGGCAGCTTTGAATTTATTTCTTCAAAGGCTAGAGCTAAAGGCTATCAGACTAAGAAAGTTCACCTTTTATGGAGGGATCTGCCCGAGAATTGTATTTATACTATTGGCAATAAACCACTATTTATAAAACATGGCTTTGGTTCTTGGCTAAAATATAAGGTTCTAAAATGGAGGGATTAAATGAAAGTTATAATTGATACATACACATACGATAAATTAAAGGATTACTGTGATAAGTTAAAAGAACCGATTTCGGTAATTGCCACTAAAGCAGTTAAAAAATATATTGATACAAATGCTAATGCATAGTCAATGAGCCATAATATATTTATTACCTATTATATGGAGGGATTAAATTGAATCTTTTTGCAGATATAGACGCTCAAGCTACAGCTGATAATGTAGATGATTTCTTGAAAAATAAGTTTCCTCATCTTTTACTGCGGTGTGGATGTGGTTTGACTGACCTTAGTAGCCCTAAATTATCACTAGCACCTGCTCATACCAATGGTATAAACTATCAAGAAGATTCGGTCATCGACGCCCTTGGCATTCAGCCAGTAGTAGAAGCAGTACATCATACTATCTACCATTGTAGCAGCATCAGTAAAATTATCTTACTGGATATATATATTCATAACTACAGTGCTGATCGAACTTTAATGGATCTGCCATACGAGCGATCACAATATTTCCATAAGCTTAAACCTGCAGCACTCATTGAATTTGCTGATTCGTATGACTATTGGGAGCGTGAGTGTGGTGTAGATGCTTCAAATATCATTGACTTGCACATATACCAATAAAATGAAAAATGCATTTACAGCATATGAATTAAGCACCCACTGCATGTAGACCAATGGTATTATATATATTGTAAAGTAAGTCAGATATGGCACTTTACTTCACCTCAAGAAGTGTGGCTATGGTTCGATTCCATAGTCACATATAGAAACAACAGAGTAGACATGGTTGTCTTGATTTAATTAATCTGCTGTTTCAATAAGTATCGCCATGACTTATGTTAACTAAATGTATTGTTAAATTATGTTTTACTAATATTGTGTGTGAATGTTAATTAATATAACGAGCGTGCAAACAAAGAAAGACCGACTGGATTAACCAATCGGCTTTTTGTTTGCATTGAAAAGGGGTTAATTATGTATAGGACAAAGAAATATGGTTTAGTAAGTTGTAAGACTGAAAATCAAATTCTTGCAAAGCTTGAAAGAGATTTATCTAAAAAGAAAAAACACAAACATAAACGTACGAGACAAAATAAAGACAAGCAATAATGTAATTGTATTTATTAAATGAAAGGATCAATTATGCCACGAATTAGACGATGTCATTTTCCAAATTGTCATGAATACGCCTATGTCCCAAACCATTTTTGTAAGAAGCACATCAAGTATGAAAAGAAATGGCAAGAACGCAATGAATATTATAAATTGCATCATAAGCAGAGTAGGCAAACCCAGTGGCATTACAACCATGTCACTCGCTTCCGCAATCCTACTAAGGCAAAACAAAATAGATTTTACCATTCGAAGGAGTGGCGTAGCCTACGTGCTATGGCCTTAAGACGTGACTATCATCTATGCCAGTATTGTAAAGCTAGAGGCCAGTTAACCGAAGGTAACATTGTAGATCATATCTTACCAGTTGAAAGGTATCCAGAAAAAATGAAGGACCTTCAAAATCTGGTCACATGTTGTGGAAGTTGCCACTATAAAAAAACAAGATTCGAGGAAAAATATTACGGAACTGGTTTGCATAACACACCAACAGGGAATCCGCCAATAACGGACGTAAAACTGATTGCCACTTTGTCACAAAAAATTGCTAACGAGCGGCATCGTACGAGCCCACAAAATCGTTTCTAAGCGGTTTTATTTTGACAGGTGTAATCATGCGTGACGCAAATTATTTTGCACCCCGGGGCTGTTTTTTTGAGAATGGCGGAGCCGCGTCATGCCATCGGCTTTTGAGTCGAAACACTTTGAAAGTTTTGCAAAGGGGGGCGAAAAAATGTCAAAGGTTGATTTAACAAGTCAAAATGTGCCTAATCAAGCCCCCAAATGGCTTGGGGTTTACGGCAAACATTTATATCCAAAACTAGCCACTTATTTAAATAAAAGTAATAGAATCTTACGGGCAGATGAATATCTTGTGCAGCAGTATTGCAGTACTTTTGATGTTTATCGAAAAGCTTATAATGAATTGATAAAACATGGAATTCAACAGTCAATCTATAAAACCTCTCTGTCGCCCGTGGACGGTAGTGTAGTCAGTAGAGATTTTCAAGGATATAAGAAAAATCCAGCTTATAATATGATGTCTGACTCTCTCTCTAAGATGAATCAAATTGGCAAAGAGCTTGGTTTAAGCCCTAAAGCTAGGAATCAATTAATGGATCTTAAAAATATAAATAATAATGATAAATCAGTTGGACAATCTCTAAAGGAATTCTTTAAATAAAAAAGCGACTGAAATCAGTCGCTTTACTTTCATCATTTGTCTTTATCAAAAGCAAACGTTTTATGCAGCGCCTTTTCTATTAGGGCAGCTGCACTTGTATTTTTCTCAACAGCCAAAATTTTAAGCCGCTTGATTAATTCTTCATCTAAAGTTGTAGTAAATCTTTTCTTCATAATTATTCTCCTTACTTTTTTATTATACCACTAATTCACATCTTGCCATATACACAAATATGTGTATAATATAAATGAGGTGAAAATAATGGCAGGAAAATATTTAACAGATAGTGAATTTAAAAGAAAAGTTAAAAAGATACACGGCAGTCAGTTTGCGATCCTTTCAGCTTATAAAGGCATGCATTCAAAAGTGAAAGTGAGATGTAACACGTGTAGTTGGCAAAAAAAAGTGCAAGCGACAAGTCTTTTAAATCCAAATTATGGTACAGGGTGCCCTAATCATGGCGGCCGGCAATTTAATTCATCCAGTTTCCAAAAAGCAATTAATCAAACGCAAGATGGTCAATATACTCTTCTATCTGAATACGTTAATGCCAGGACCAAGGTCAAAATTAGGTGCAATATATGCGGAGTAGAATTTCATGCTTGGCCTGGAAATTTACTGAATGGGCGAATTGGCAAAAACTGCAATCATAAAATTCAACTTGATTTTGAGCAAGCATCAAAGCAGTTGAGCAAAATCTCTAATGAAGAGATAAAATTAATTCACTTTTCAGGTATGCATTCTTTGGCTACATTTAAGTGCTGTAAATGCGGAAATGTTTGGAGAGCACGCGCTAATAACGTTTTTAGTAGTTCAGAAGGCTGCCCACGTTGTGCCTCATCCAAAGGTGAAAAGGCAGTTGCTGAATATTTAAAGGAAAATGAAATTTCATTTGAACCTCAGTTCAAGATTGAAGCTTGCAGAGACAAACTTCCACTTCCTTTTGATTTTGCAGTTTTTAACAAAGGTAATTTTTTAAATTGCCTTATAGAATATCAGGGCTGTCAACATTTTATTGATCTTTCTCAATATAAGAAAAAAGGTCCTTTTAGTACAAAATCAGTATCGAGAACTCAAAAGCATGATGCAATGAAATTATCTTTTTGTCAAAAACATGGGATTAAGCTAATTTATATAGACCATCCCCAAACTACAGGTGCATCTAATAAGTCTAGCTTTATTACTGATCTAGTTAAAAAAACATTAGATAAAGAATTAAAAGTCAGTTAAGCATGAAAGAAAAGAGGCGGAATATGTAATGAAAATTGATTTAAGTTCAACCCATGATGTGAAAGGTGCATATCGATCGATCAATTGGAAAGAAATTCAAGAAAAATATAATGACAGTGCGACAAAATACTGTTTCGATGTTCTAGATGGCAGACAAAAAGCTGGGTACAATATTCAACTAGCTTGCTTTCGTCATTTAAGAGACCTGCAAAGACAAAACACCAAAGAGTTTCCATATCACTATGACATTAAACAGGCAAATCGGCTTTTAAAATTCGCTTCTATTTCACCTAATGTTGATACCGGTGAGCCCACTAAACTAATGGATTGGCAAAAATTTATTTTTAGTCAAATGATGGGCTGGCGTGATCGAGATGACAATAAAAGATTTACTAGAGTTATCGTCTCTGTTTCACGTGGACAAGGGAAAACTTATTTAATGGCGATTTTAGTAGCTTACAGTTTTTTGGTTGAATCTTTAGGGTTAGAAAACCAAGATTATTTAGTTGCCTCTATAAATTATAAACAAACTATGAAGATCTTTGGCTATATTAAATCAATGCTTAGAAAAATTATTAATATTGAGCCATTCAAAACATTAGCAAAAGATGCTGACTTAGAGTTGCTATCTGAGCAAATCATTGAAAAGAAAACTAACAATATCCTAAGAGCTATCTCTCACGAATCCGGGCAATATGATTCCTATCATTTTAGGACTGCCGTTTTTGATGAGATTGGTGAGGTGAATACACGACAAAAAGTTTCTAAAATTATTTCTGGTCAAGTCAAAGTTAAAAACCACCAGTTTGTACAGATATCGACTGCTTATCCTGATCCTACAGTGCCATTCCACGAAGACGAAAAAATGGTAATTCAAGCTATGGAGCAAGACTTCAAACGTGAAGCTGATACCTATCTAGGTTTAATCTGGTCACAAGATTCGGAAAATGAGGTTTATGATCCTCGAACATGGGTTAAATCTAATCCACTTTTAGACTTGCCAGATCAAAAAGAAAATTTGTTGTCTGGCTTAAAAGACAAACGTGATAATGATTTATTGACTGGCAATATTTCGGATTTTGAAAACAAGAATTTAAATTTGTGGCTGAAACAATCCACAGCTAGCTTTCTTAATCTTAAAGACGTGGAAGATTCAGTCGATGATGATTTCAAAATTAATGGTCGTCAAGTCTATATAGGTTTTGACTATTCAATGTTTTCCGATAATACAGCTCTTTCTTTTGTCTTTCCGTATAAGGATGCATCAGGCAACGTTCGTTTTCATATTGCTCAGCATTCCTTTATTCCGTGGCAGCAAGCAGGATCCATTGAAGCAAAAGAGAAGCAAGATGGTATTGCTTACCGTGAATATCCAAAATATTGTACGATTACAGCACACGAAAAAGGAATTATCAATCCGGAACAAGTATATAAATGGTTGCTAGATTATGTTCAAAAGCATAATTTGAAAGTCATCTTTTTTGGCTACGATAGGTATGGTTCGTACCAAGTGAAAAATATCACTGAAAGTTTAAACACTAATACAGACTGGCTGATACAGGATATAGCGCAAAGAACGAGTGAGCTTGCCAATCCAACGAAATTTTTGCAAGAAAGCTTTGAAACTGGTAAAATCACTCATTTTAATGATCCAATTTTGACGAAGGCATTGCTAAATGCAACTGTCAAAGAAGATAAAATTGGTATTCAAGTCGACAAAAATAAGGCTACTTTGAAGATAGATGCTGTGGATGCTTTAATCGATGCCATGTATCAAGCGATGTACCATTTCGAAGATTATGGGGTCATGAACGACAAGTCAAGTGAAGTAAAGCGTATGACCAAAAAACAGGTCCTGGACTGGTTTGACAACCCGGAATCAGGGCTTTTAGGAGATGATCACTATTTTAATTAAGACATTATTTAAAAACATTTGGAAATTTCTAGACGTATTGTTATACGTCTTAGGCTTTGGCTCAATAGTTGGAGCCTTATTTTTATGGTCGCCAATTGCAGGCTTAATAGGCTTAGGATTTGCATTAATTTTAACTGGTTTATTAATTGATCTGCTTCCCAAAGACAAATAGGGAGGAGGTGATTTAGATGCCAGTTTTTAATTTTAATAAGGGTTCAAGGCAGTCAGTTGACTTAGATTCAGCCAATTTTATCGACTACTTGACTGGTGGAAATAATGCAAAATATGTTACTGCAGATCAAGCATTACAGAATTCCGATTTGTATTCTTTGATTTCTCAGCTCTCTGCTGATTTGGCTTTGGTTGTTTTTCAAACTCCATCGTCAAGAATGCAAAGCTTTTTGGCAAATCCCAGTGCAGATACTAACGGCTTTAGTTTTTGGCAAGGCATGTTTGCTCAATTGCTTTTAGATGGCAATGCTTATGCTTATCGTTGGCAAAATAATAATGGCGTTGATTTGCATTGGGAAGGATTGAGGCCGTCTCAGGTTAACGTCTATAAGGATTTGGACGGCATAGGCTTGCTTTATGATGTGGATTTTGACGAGCCTAATATTGGTTCAGTCAATAATATTCCACAAGGTGAAATGATTCATTTTAGGCTGATGTCAAAGAGTTCAATTGGCGTAAAAGGATACTCGCCACTATGTGCTTTAACGGATGAACTTGCAATTAAAAACAAATCTAATGATTTAACCAAAAATGCATTAGAGCAATCAGTTATGGCGCCGGGAATCTTGACAGTTCAAAATGGTAGCTTGCTTGATGAAAAAAAGAAAGCTGCTAGAAGTCGTGCTTTTGTAAAGCAGCAAAAAAATTCAGGTAATGGCCCAATCGTTTTAGATGACCTTGAGGATTATCAACCGCTTGAAATCAAAAGCGACGTTGCTAAATTACTTGCTCAAGTTGACTGGACTAGCAAACAAATTGCCAAAGCTTATGGTATGCCTGACAGTTATTTGAACGGAGCCGGTGACCAGCAATCCAATCTTGACCAAGAAAATAATCAATATGCTAAATCTTTAAAACGCTTTGTTGGTCCCATCTGTGGTGAACTCAACAATAAGTTAAATACGACGGTGACTCCTGACATGCGCCCTTCTGTGGATGCGATTGGCGATGGTCTTGCAAGTCAGATCTCAACTATGGTTGAAAATAACGCACTGTCAGCCACTCAAGCACAATTCATTTTGAAAAAATCAGGTTATTTCCCACAGGATCTGCCTGCATATCAACCACCGAAAGGAAGTGAGAATAATGAAAACAGTTCAAATGAAGGGTGAAGTTATCCCTGATAATTTCTCAGATGTTTATGATTTTTTAAATTACCAATATTTTAGTCCGCAATCTATTTCTGATGCTTTAAAAAATGCTAATGGCGAAGACGTGTCTTTAGAAATTAATTCACCAGGTGGATATATTGATGCGGGCTCTGAAATCTATACGGAGCTTATGAAATATCCAGGCAAAATTAATGCCCAGATTGAGGGTTTTGCTTGCTCTGCTGCATCTTGGATTGCATTAGCGGCAGATCATGTCGAAATGGCACCAACCGCGCAAATGATGATTCATAGAGCCAGTGGAGGCACTACTGGAAACAGTTCTGATATGAAAAGCGAGCAAAACGCGCTAGATCAGATGGACAAATCCCTTGTTGATTTATACGCCAAGCGAACAGGCAAGTCACCAGAAGACATTTATCAAATGATGACTGACACAACTTGGATGAATGCCAAGACTGCCGTTGAAAATGGCTTTGCTGATGAAATCATGTTTCAAAATAAAGAACCGGCATTAGTTAATGCTGACGGCTCTTTATTGGTGCAGCCAGAAATGATCAGTAAAATTAAAAACTTGCTTCATCGAAATACTGAAACAAGTAAGAAGACCGATGATGTCTCTAAACCCATTGAAAACAAGAAAAAACAGCCAAAGGAGAGCAAGAAAAATGATCTTGCCCTTTTGCTTTGGTCTTAATTTTAAAGAAAGGTGGTTCCAAATGGGAATCAATGAAATGCATGACGATTGGCTATCCAAAAGCAATAAGGTAACCGACCTTTTTAACAAAAAGTTGGCATTAAATTCAAAGTATAATGCCGATTTTGATTCAATGAGTGATGAACAAAAAACAGCTTTGAAGAATGAAATGACAAAAGCGGCTAGAAACTACACAGATGCTGTGCAAGCTCGTGATTATTCAAAGCAACTTTTAGAAGAAACTAGAAATGCTGAGAAGCCAGCTAGCAAAAAGCCAATTGAACCTAAGAAAACAGAAAAAGAATTAGCTAAGGACATTAAAAATAAGTTCGTAGCTGACTTCAAGAATATGGTTACATCTGGCGAGATGCCAGATGGCTCAAAAGCTTGGGGTGATGATTCTGGTGCAGGTTTAACCATTCCTGACGATGTTCAGACTGCTATTCATACTTTAGTACGCCAATATGCATCACTCGAAAGTTTAGTGAACGTTGAAAATGTTTCAACTTCACATGGTTCAAGAGTTTATGAAAAGCTTGTTGACATTACTCCCTTGGTCAACTTAGATGATGAGAAGGCTCAAATTGGGGATATTGATGATCCTAAGCTTACTTTAATTAAGTATGTTATTCATCGCTATGCAGGTATTACTACTGCTACTAATACACTTCTAGCTGATACTGCAGAAAACATTTTAGGTTGGCTGGAAACCTGGGCAGGGCGCAAGGACGTTGTTACTCGAAATCAAGCTATTCTTGCAGTTATGGGTAAAGCACCTAAGAAACCAACTATTACTAATTTTGATGACGTCAAAGACCTTGAAAATACCGCTCTTGACCCAGCTATCATTGCTACCTCAGCATTTGTTACTAATCAATCTGGCTTCAATATTCTTTCAAAGATCAAGGACGGAAATGGCCATTATTTAATTCAGCCTGATGTAACGAATCCAGAAGTTAAGCAGATTGGTGGTCACACTGTACAAGTGATTGCTGATCGTTGGCTACCAGACGTAACAGGCTCACACCCACTTTACTTCGGCGATTTAAAACAAGGCATTACTTTATTTGACCGTCAAGAAATGTCAGTTACCCCAACTAATGTGGGTGGTGGTGCGTTCGAAACTGACACTACTAAGATTCGCTTCATTGACCGCTTCGATGTTCAATTAATTGATGACGGTGCTTTTACAGCTGCATCATTTAAGGAAGTCTCTGATCAAGTCAAAGTTACCGTTGAAGGTAAGTAATAGATGGGAAGTGATCAATCATGACCACTTTTTTAAAAGTTGATGATGAATTTAAGCGAGTTTTAGGATATCTGCCAAGCGATGATATGCTTAATGACCAAGTAATTCAGCGCATGGTGTCTACACTTAATGCTGCTGAAATTTACGTTCAAGGTGCTGTGGGACAAGAAAAGACAGACTTTTATCAAAGTGAAGAAATTCTTCCACTTTATAAGCTTGCTTGTTTTGCAGTTAGTGCGAATTGGTTTAACCATCCAGCAACCGCTGTATCCTCCACAACTGCCCGAGCCATCATCGGCCAGCTTCGAGGTTCATATGATGAAAGTGAGGTGAACGAAGATGGTTCAATTGCAAAATCCTGATCGTTTAACACAGCTAATTACGTTTGGTACTATCAGTGATCAAGATTATGACATTAATGGCACGCTGAAAAGCACATTTGTGCCCATTGGTAGTCCCACTTTGTGTGGGCTGTGGAGCTTAACAACTTCACAAATGATTCAGCAGACTGGCAACCAGTCTACAGATACTTTCATTATAGTTGTTCATCACCGTCGATCGTGGAAAAAAATTACTCATGCAAGGCTGAGTAAAACTTTGTATAAGGTATCTGGTGTCAATCAGGACCCCTATTTCAATCAAACAGCCTATGATTTACTCACTATCACTAAAACAGGTGAAAATAGTGGCTGATTTAGATAAAAAGCTACTTAAGTGGTATGAACAGGTTGAAAAAGCTGACTAAATTAACTCCTACTCAAAAAGCTAAAAATCACTGGTACTGGTGCCGAAGCATTTGCTTCGACTTTAAAGGAACAACACCAGTCAGTAGTGAAAATTATAGTAGTGGTCGATCTGTGGGGCATGACAATGATTGCATGGCAAGAAAGCACGCAAGTCTAAGCACTTGAGAGATTCAATCGCTTATAAGCCAGGCTTTACTTCTGACGGGTTATTTTCAGGAGATACTTCTGTTGGCTTTGAAGATAAATATCAAGCTATGATAGCTCGTTTTGTTAATAATGGGACTGCTGGAATGAGCCAGAAAAAAGTTAAAAACATGCATTTTATTGAAAAGGCTCAAAATGAAGCTAAAAATAAAATGCTTAAAGCTGAGGCTGAAAAATATAAGGAAGTGATGGGCTTATGACAATAGTCTATGAATTATCTAAGAAACTAAATAAAGCAGATATTAAAGGCTTAGGTCATGCTCATCCGTTTAGAATCCCTCCAAGTTCTTTAGTAGAATGTAAAGACAAAGCTTTAATTGCAGTTTCAGAAGTGATGGACAATCCAACTGAGCATGGGAGCAATACTTACAATGAAATGTCCGTACAGGTTCAAATAAAAATTTGCTACCCAATCGGTAGTAACGTAAATGCAGACGCATTTGAAAAATCAATAGCGTCTTTTTTTATACAAGAGAAATGGCTCAGACAGGCAAACAGCGGCCATTACATTGATGCCGATGGGCGTACAGAAATTGATTTATTTTTTAAAAGGAGAATTTAAATGGAAATTACAGGTTTAAACGATGTCATTGTGTGGATGTATGATAAGGACGGTAAAGTAATTACTGATCCAAGCGCTGGTGGCTTTACATATGATGGTGATAAGGGCAAGGTCTACTCCGCAAAAAATAAGACAGAAATCAAAGGCCTTTTTAAAATTGATTTAGCATCTTCATATGGTGCTACTCAAGCTAATATTAGTGGCTTAGCTCCATCAGTAAGCCGTGTCTATGGTTCCAACTTTGTTGCTGAGGTAAATACAGGTGCTGAACAACCTTCAATCGCTCTAGCAGCTAATGATATTCCACACGTTATTTACGATCTTTTGACAGGCTTGAAGAAGGATCAATTTGGCGGTTATACACGTAAGGGGCAAGCTGCACCAACATCAGGTGGTGTTTTAGCTCACTCATACAACAGTCATAAGGGTACCGATCTTTACTTTGCCTTTCCGATGGGCACATTCGTACCTGGCGAATTGAATATGGGTACAAACACTGAAAACCCTAATGTTGTCCATGATGCATTGACTTTAAACGCTCAAGCACGTAGTAGTGACTTACTTCTTTACGAAAAGTTTTATTCAGATGAAAAAGATTGGGACTTTGATAAGATGGTCACCTATTTAACTGGTCAAACTATTCAACCTAGCTCATCTTTAGGGCATTAAAACACGGATAAACACCTGACATTCAGGTCTAATTAATTCGCAGGGTGGGCAGTGGTAGGAAAAAAATGAATAGCTATTAATTAAGGAATGGTTTAAACCGTTCCTTTTCTTTCGAAAGGAAATATATATGTCAGTAAAAGTAAACGGAAATAAATTGCACTTAACCACATTTAAAATTTCAACAACAGGTAAAAATATTCGTAAATGTTTAGTAGCACAAAAGAATTTTGCAGAAGCTAGTGAAGTAATTGATCATGTTAATACTGACGATGATGATTCGATGATCAAGGCTTTAAATGCTCAAATTAAATTGATTGACACTTACACAGAATTCTTGAAGCCAATTTTACATTTATCAGATGAACAGACACAGAAAGTTGAAGACTCTGACTTTAATGATGTGGTTGACTTTACTAATGAAGTGATTAGTAAGGTTCTTGGTTACGACTCTGAAAAAAGCAAAAAAACAGCAGATAAATGATGATGATCCAGCACGTGCATATGAGGAAATGATCGAAGATTTTGACTATTCCGAGCAACAGATGGTGCTCAATGCTCATATGTCTCTTCAAGAATTTGAAGATACGGATTATTACAGATTGATTGAAGTTATGAATGCAAAACCACGTGACAAGCGTCCTAAGAAGCTGTGGGAATTTGCAGAAAATCTAGATAAAACAGAAAGGAGGTAAATGAATGGCAGGAAATATTCCAATGGGGTCGATGTCAACTGAAATCAAGTTGAACGGCTCTCAATCAGTTAAAACACTTAGAGAATTAAAACAAGCTGTAACTCAAGCTACGAGTGCTTGGAAAGCTCAAAGAGCTGAACTGTCTACTATCGGTAAATCAACAGAAGCCGCAAAAGCTAAATACAAGGGCTTAGCAGAAACAGTTAAAAAGCAAAAAGATTATATTTCTGGCTTGCAAACAGCCCAAAAGCATTTACAGGAAGCACAGAAGTCTGTTGATCGCTCCACTAAAGAAGGTCGACAAGAATACGGTAAGTATAATGAAGCTCTTCAAAAGAATGAAACTCGTTTACATTCAGCTCAGCAAAAACTAGCTGGCTTAGCGGATCAGCAATCTAAAGCCAGAAAATCTTTAGATTACTATAAATCCGGTTTAGCAGGAGCACAAAAGCAACTAAAATTAAACGAATCAGTCACAAAATCGTATGTTACTAGGTTATCTAGTGAAGGTAAGAGCTATGAAGCCGCTAAAACCAAGCTAAATGGTTATAAAGATTCTATCGAAAATCTAACTAAACAGCAGAAAATTCAAGAACAAGAACTATCTAAAGTTGCATCAGAATCTGGTAAATCCAGTGAAGCTTATAAGCATCAGCAAGTAAGAGTTAATGAGACGGCTGCGAGTTTAGCTAAAGCTAAAACGAAAATGACGGAGTTAGACGATTCCATGAAAAAGGCTAATCCGTCATTTTTAGATCGTATTAAATCTAAATTAACTGGTGTCAATAAGAAAGCAGATCAAACTCATAAAACCTTCAAGGAAGTTTTTGCAGGCTCGTTTCTGGGGAACGCTCTGTCTAATGCCGTATCCAATGTAGGAAGTCAACTTGAGAACACTGTTAGTGAAGGCATGGCACTGAATGCCGCTGTTGCTAAAATTAATGATCGATTTAAGAGCATGGGTATGTCAAGTCATTACGTCAAGGCTTTAGATAGTCAAATTGGTAGTTTAAAAGCTCAAACTAATATGACTGGTGATGATGTAGCTAATCTACAAACTAAGATGCTGAACTGGTCAAACATTGGTCATAAAGGTGCCATGCAGATGGTCAAGATGATAGCTGGTGTGGGTGATTCATCCAAATTAACTGGTCGTCAAATTGGGCAAATGGGCGCTAGTCTGATGCGCGTTGGTTCAACTGGTAAGGTTACTTACTCAGCGCTTAGTCGTATTACTAAAGTAGCTCCAACGTTTATGGCACAACTGGCTAAGGGCGCTGGCATGTCAGAAGATAAACTCAAGTCTCTACTCAAATCTGGTAAAGTTACTCAAACTCAATTCCAGAAATGGATGGTAGCATCAGGCAAATATTCTGACACTGCTTTTAAAGATTTTGGTAAAACTCAAGGCGGGGCTCTCAAGTATATGAAAACCCGCTGGCAGGGTCTTGAAGAGGCCATGACCAAGCCTATTTTTAGTGCAAAAACGTCTGGCTTGCAGTCATTAAAGGACATCATGAGCAGCTCGGAGCTGCAAAAAGGTGCTGAAACTATTGGCAATGCACTGTCAGCCACTTTAGGCTACTTAGATAAACATAAAAAAGACATTGCTGGTGCTACCTCAGATATTGTTCGTATTGGTATGGAACTAGCTAAAGATCTTTGGAAAGATTTTGCTGGTATTGTTGGTGATATTGGCAGAAGTTTCGGTTTAATAAAAGGCAATTCTAAAAAGTCACAAGGCCCTTTACACACAGTAAAGCTCACTCTTGATGGCTTAGCCAAAAACAAAACGGCTATTCAATGGATAGCTAAAGCTATTATTGCAATGGCAGCTGCTAAAGGCCTTGGCCATGTGGGTGGTGGTATTCTCGGTATTGGTACGAAAGGCTACCATGCTTACAAGAAAATCAAGGCTTTACGTGCAGGCTTAAAAGGCATTCAGGACATTAAAAACTTCGACAAAGCAGACCAAGGCTTCTTCAAGTTAGGTGGTTTTATCTCTGATGCTACCGGCAAAATCAAGACTTTCATTACGTCTGCTAACGGCATCATAGCTGGCAAGATCTTCGGTGCTGTTGGTACAGCTTTAGTTGCTGGACAGCAAGGTATTCAAGCATTTAACGATCGGCACAGTGCTAACAAACGCTCTAAAGACATAGGTGGTGCTGTAGGCGCAGTTGCTGGCGGTGCATTAACTTCCATGATACCGATTGTTGGCCCATGGCTGGCACCAATTGGTGCAATTATCGGTAAATATGTTGGTCGTTGGGGCGGTGAAGCCGTCAACAAGTTTATGAAAGGCTGGCAACGCAATAAACCACCTAAAAAGTTCTGGAGTTTAGAAAACTTAGGTTGGTCAGCTCACAATATGTGGGGTAAGTTTACTAAATCAACCGGTCGAACTATTAAATGGTTCAAGAAAAACTGGAAGGAAGTCGGCCTATTCTTAGTTAACCCTATTCTTGGCAGCATTAGACTACTTTCTAAGAATAGAGGCTTTCAAAAGTGGGTTAAGAAAACGACTCATGGCATGTATAAAGGCTGGAAGCAGGGCGTTGAGAAATCACATAAGGTGATGGCTAAGTTCTGGAATAATACAGCTAAAGGCTGGAGTAAGATGTGGGAGCACATTAACTCCAATCGCTACGTTAAGGCATTTCAAAAAGGTAGATTTCTTCAAACTGCCTTAAAGGATATGAAGTCTCGCCTTAATACCTTTAAAAACTGGCTTAGTAAAAAGTGGTCAAAAACGTGGCAAAAAGTTAATTCTAATCGCTATGTGAAGGCTTTTAAAAAAGGTAGATTCTTTAGCACAGCATTAAAGGACATAAGATCTCATTGGTCATCCTTTAATAAGTGGCTTGGTAAGAGTTGGAGCTCTTTCTGGAAGTCAACTCAAAAGTGGGCTAAAAAATCATGGAATGGAACAGTTAAGAATTGGAATGGCATGTGTAAGTCAATCAATTCTCACTGGTCATCCTTTAATAAGTGGCTTGGTAAGAGTTGGAGCTCTTTCTGGCACTCAACAAATAAAAATGCTCATTCTTACTGGTCTGATACTGTTAAGGGTTGGCATAGCATGTGTAAGTCAATCAATTCTCGCTGGTCATCATTTGAAACTGGCTTGGGTAAAGGCTGGAAATCCTTCTGGAGGGGATTAGCTAATTTCTTTGGAAGTATTTGGAGATCAATCAAGAGAACTGCCTTAGATGGTATTAACGGTATAGTTGGTGTCATTAATGGTGGTATTTCAGGTATCGATAACGTAATTCGTAGTTTTGGTGGTAAGTCTCATTCAGTTAGCTTAATTCCTAAAGTAAAACTGGCTACAGGCACATTAGGTAACCTTACACCATCAATTACTAAGCCAACGGTGGCTTTGCTTAATGACGGACACGATAGTCCAGAGACAGGCAACAAAGAGACAATCTGGGATACAAAAACAGGAGCACTCGGTGTTGTAAATGGCACTAATGTTCCTTTTGCTTTGCAGCCTGGCATGGAAGTCTTCTCAGCAAGGCAATCCAGAGATATGGGCTTTACTCATTTTGCTAAGGGTACTAACCCATTTGCAGGAATTGGTACGTTTCTTGGTGGAATTGGCTCATGGATTGGCCAGAAGACTAGCCAATTAAAGAAATGGTTTGAACTTGCTACTAAAATTGCTAGTCATCCAGCTCAAGCCTTAAATAACTTAATGCAACCAAGCTCAAGGGGACTTAATGGTATCTTTGTGCAATTAGGCAAGGGCATGTTTGATAAATCTAAAGGAGCTGCTGCAAATTGGTGGTCAGCTCTTTGGAATATGGCATCATCTGATCTTAACGGTGATGGTGGGCCAGCATCAGGTTTATTAAAAGCCGTTGAAACATTAGGTCGAGGCAAACGTTACCTTTGGGGAGGCTATGGCCTTGGTTCCAAAGGGTTAGATTGCTCAGGCTTAGTATCCACAGCCTTAGAACACTATTACCATTCAGGTTGGGGCCACTTAGATGTAGGCGGCTTATGGCACCATAGCACATAGAGTTTCTGAAGTCAGAAGCTAAAGACCTGGTGATTCCAGGTATTCTGGTCTTCCTAGATGAACACGTTGGTGTTATAGTGCCGGTTCATGGCATGTATTACTCAGCATACGGGTCCTAATAATGGTGGTCCTATTGGTATGCAATCAAGTAGGTTCTGGTGGCTACTTTTGGACGTTTTAATGGGATTAATACTGAAGGTAAGTTCAAAGGAACTCTGCCTAAAGTCAAAGGCTAATAACGTCAAATTCAAAAAACAGATCGAAAAAATCAAGTTGGCTCAAGGCTTACTGGAGTAACGACTCCAAAAAGTCTTGGCTGACTAAGTTTGGTGATCGAATTTAATGGTGCCAACTCCGATTTTCACGGAAGCGATGGGTTGAAGCTGCTGCGTCGTAAAATGCATGTAAGTTTGCCTGACGGA